>TARA_B110000285_G_scaffold235026_1_pt1 | contig 10749 bp, 9 predicted proteins | sample TARA_B110000285 | Tara Oceans TARA_B110000285 (sample SAMEA4397756) | marine metagenome | biome: Polar Biome; feature: [SRF] surface water layer (ENVO:00010504); material: water (ENVO:00002006), including particulate matter (ENVO:01000060) such as... | depth 5 m
GCTGCAGTTTCAGTCATTTGGTTTCAAGAACGGAATAGCTACGGATGCCGATTTGGTGTTCGATGCCCGCTGCCTGCCTAACCCTTATTGGGATTCAAGCCTGCGCTCTCTAACGGGATTAAGCCCCGAGGTCGCGCGCTTCCTCGACTCGCACGAAGAGGTGCAAAAGATGCTTAGTGATATTCAAGGATTCCTCGAATCATGGCTCCCTAGTTTCGAGAGCAATAATCGAAGCTATATGACTGTGGCAATTGGCTGCACAGGCGGTCAGCACCGCTCGGTCTACCTTTCTGAGAAATTAGGCGAAATATTTAGTCAGCGTTTCGAGAGCGTTCAAGTAAGGCATCGTGAACTCGACTAAGGCAACTAAGCCCGGCTCATCAACAACCGAAAACATTCGAATGATTACAAAAACGACAGCAATTGTTAACCGCGCCGGCCTCCATGCGCGCTCTTCGGCGAAACTCGCCGAGGTTGCCGCTGGATTTTCAAGCGACATTCGAATTGGCGTTGGCGCCAGAGCTGTTGATGGCAAAAGCATTCTGTCGCTGATGATGCTCGCTGCAACACAAGGAACGACTGTTTCACTCGAAGCAGACGGCGCAGACGAGTCAGACGCGATTGCGGCTCTTGTCGCCTTGTTCGAAGACGGATTCGGCGAAAGCCTCTAAGGCAACGTTCTAATGCTGGTCGTTTAGCGGTAGAATAGCGGCGGTCGCCGTATTCGACACGGCAACGCTTGTGCAGTCATCGAGGACGACCGCCCGCATGTCAAACCCCCAAGAGTTACAGCCACAGACTGATCACACGCTCGAATTGCATCAAGCAATCGACAGCGGGTCACTGTATGAAGTTCGGCAGATGATAAAGACACTGCCGACTGCGGGAATCGCGCACCTCCTCGAATCATCACCGCCGAAAACCCGCGGCGTTCTTTGGCAACTCATCGACAAAGACTCCGAGGGCGAAGTTCTTCAGTATCTCAACGAAGATATTCAGGGGCAAATTCTTAGCGAACTCAATGCAGAACAGGTAGCTGAACTCACGTTCGGCCTCGAAACCGACGACCTCGCCGACATCTTACAGCAACTACCCCAGCAGGTAGCTGCCCAAGTTCTCGAGGCGATGGACGAACAGGATCGTCATCGTGTCGAGTCTATCCTCTCCTATAATGAGGATACTGCCGGTGGATTGATGAACACCGACACCATTACTGTGCGCCCCACTCACACGCTCGAACTTGTTCTCCGCTATCTGCGCCGCCATGATTCTCTGCCTGCGATGACAGACACAATCTATGTCGTCACGCGCGAAGACAGACTGCTCGGCCGCATGCCTCTGCTCACACTGCTTGTCTCCGATCCGCAAACGACGATTAATGAGCTGATGCTCGAAGACCTCGAGGGTATTCCTGTCACTATGGAGGCGCGCAAAGTCGCGCAGCTATTTGAGCAGCACGATTGGGTCTCGGCACCTGTCGTGGATGAAGCGGGAAAACTACTTGGGCGCATCACCATCGACGACGTCGTGGACGTTATTCGTGACTCGACCGAACACTCGCTAATGAGCATGGCGGGTCTCGACGAAGAAGATGATACCTTCGCCCCCGTAGCCAAGACTGCGCGACGACGCGCACTGTGGCTTGGAGTAAACCTGATGACGGCGGTGTTCGCCTCGATGGTCATCTACTTGTTTCAAGACACCTTGGATGCAGTCGTCGCGTTAGCCATCCTTATGCCGATTGTCGCCAACATGGGTGGTGTCGCTGGATCACAGACACTCACTCTCGTTGTTCGAGGGCTCGCACTCGGCCATATCGGCCCCGCTAACAGCCGCTGGCTTTTGATACGCGAACTGGGCGTCGCCGCGCTCAATGGCCTGACTTGGGCGGCGGTGATCGGCACGATTACCCTGATCTGGTATCAAGATTTTGCGCTTAGCCTTATTATTGCCGCAGCAATGATGATCAACCTGATTACCGCCGCGCTCGCTGGCGCTTATTTGCCGCTGCTGCTGAATAGGCTCAACATCGACCCTGCACTAGCAGGCTCGGTCGCATTAACGACAGTGACCGACTCTGTCGGGTTTTTGTCCTTTTTAGGGCTAGCGCAGCTCTTTTATCTCTGAGCAGCGCCCGCCAAACAGAGTAATTCACGCGCCTAAACAAACTCTTAGGCCAACAGCAGACTGAGCTTTGAGCATGCGAACCGACAAAAAAAGACTTCCCGTTTCCGATGATCTCTTCGACGGCCCGAGCAAATCACAACTCAAGCGCGATGCGAATAAACTGCAAGACTTGGGTGTTCGCCTCGCCGCGCTTCGCCCCAAACAGCTCGCGACGCTCGATCTGAACGAGGTGCTACTTAAGGCAATCGAGGATTATAATTTACTGCCCAACAGCAATAACGCGCTCAAGCGCCATGCCCAATTCATCGGCAAGCGAATGCGTGGGCAAGATTACGACGCCTTGCTCGCAGCAGTAGAAGAGCTCGAGAACCCCCGCACGACAACGCGCCCAGGCACACCTCGCACGACGCTCGGTGTGACCGCGCGGGCCTGCGAAAGCCTCGTTGCGGAACCAAGTACCAGCGAAGACGCCATCACACAACTTATTGATCAGCATCCTCGCCTCGAGAGGCAAAAGCTGCGTCAGCTTGTCCGCAATTATTTCGTCGCTGCACGCAAACCAGGCGACGCGGCGGCGAAGCGCGCCCGCACGAAGCTCACTACCTACCTTAGTCAAAGTCTTAACTAGCCCGCATCACTCGCCCAACTGCAGGCCCAGCAATAAGCCTCCAACATAGAGGTTATGCTGCGCCGTCGCCTATACCTATTCTGAGCAACGGTGCTACTATCCGTGATCTCAGGCATCGCCGATAAATCTCAATAACAAGAAAAACAAAAGGATAATTATGTCTAGCCAAAGCGCCAACTCCTATTGGAAGTCGAATCTCAAAATCGTCGCCTCACTTCTCATTGTCTGGTTTGTCGTGTCGTTCGGCGCAGGCATCCTCTTTGTCGATGCACTCGACACAATTCGATTCGCCGGCTTTAAACTCGGCTTCTGGATGGCACAACAAGGTTCGATCCTCGTGTTTGTTGTTTTGATACTCGCCTATATGCGTCTCATGGATAGGCTCGACGCTCAGTACGCAAACGACAATGCCGCAGAGAATTCTGCTCAGTCTGACGAAGAGGCGGGCCAATGAACGTTCAAACCTGGACCTATCTCTTTGTCTTTTTATCCTTCAGCCTCTATATCGGTATAGCGATCTGGTCACGCGCCTCTTCCACGAAGGAATTCTATGTTGCGGGAGGCGGCGTTCCCCCTCTTGCGAATGGCATGGCAACCGCTGCGGATTGGATGTCCGCCGCCTCTTTTATCTCGATGGCAGGGCTAATCTCGTTTCTCGGTCGCGACGGTACTTTCTACCTGATGGGCTGGACCGGCGGCTACGTTCTGCTCGCGCTCTTGCTGGCACCTTATCTGCGTAAGTTCGGCAAATTCACCGTGCCTGATTTTATCGGCGACCGCTATTACTCACAGTCAGCGCGGCTGATTGCCGTGTTTTGTGCAGTCGTTATTTCCTTCGTGTATGTCTGCGGTCAGATGCAGGGGGCCGGCATCGTCTTTTCTCGCTTTCTCGAAGTCGACATAGAAACCGGGGTGCTCATTGGCATGGCGATCGTCTTCTTCTACGCGGTACTTGGCGGCATGAAAGGCATCACCTACACGCAGGTTGCCCAATACTGCGTACTGATTTTTGCCTTCACAGTGCCTGCCGTATTCATCTCGCTGATGATGACTGGCCAGCCGATTCCTCAGATCGGTTTCGGCTCAGAGCTAACAGAAGCTTATGGCGGCGGTTATCTGCTCGACCGCCTTGACGGCATGAGCCAAGCGCTCGGTTTCGCCACCTACACCGAAGGCCAGCGCAGCACCCAAGACGTCTTTTTCATCACAGCTGCGCTTATGTTTGGCACCGCCGGCTTACCTCACGTAATCATTCGCTTCTTCACCGTGCCGAATGTGCGCGATGCTCGTCGCTCTGCAGGCTATGCCCTCATCTTTATCGCTATTCTCTACACCACCGCGCCCGCGGTCGCCGCGTTCGCAAAAACCAATCTGATTAATACGGTAAGTAATGCAGAATACACGGCGATGCCGGAATGGTTTAAGAAATGGGAAACAACCAAACTTATTTCATTCGAGGACAAAAATGGCGACGGACGGATCCAATACGTTGGTGATCCGGCTGTTAACGAACTCGACGTGAACCGCGACATCATGGTACTTGCGAATCCTGAAATAGCGGGACTGCCCGACTGGGTCATTGCCTTGGTGGTAGCAGGCGCACTCGCCGCTGCGCTGTCGACTGCAGCAGGGTTACTCCTCGTTATTTCGACCTCCGTTGCACACGACATGATGAAACGCAGCTTCATGCCCGACATTAGCGACAAGAAAGAATTACTCTATGCGAGGCTCGCAATTTTCGTTGCGGTATTAATAGCGGGCTATTTCGGTATGTATCCGCCGGCCTATGTAGCGCAAGTCGTCGCCTTTGCTTTCGGCCTAGCCGCTGCGTCTTTCTTTCCTGCCATTGTGCTAGGGATTTTCTGGAAGCGGATGAATAAGGAGGGAGCAATTGCGGGCATGGTTGCAGGCTTCGGCTTCACCGCTGCTTACATCATCTACTTCCGCTTTATGAATCCTGCGATCGATAATGCTGACAACTGGCTGTTTGGTATTTCACCTGAAGGCATAGGGACGTTCGGCACACTCATCAATACCTGTGTAGCAATTGCCGTTGCGCGTTTCACCCCGCCGCCTCCGGCTGCAGTCATAGAAATCGTTGAAAGAATTCGCCTCCCCGGAGAGTGCATGACCAACGTCGATAGGCGCTGACTACCCTCTCTTTAACTTTAACCCGTTAAATAAAACGAGCCGCTAATGCGGCTCGCTTTATTTATGCTTGCAGTGGATAAAAGCCTAGGCCTTATGCTTGCCGTGCTCTGTTTTTTCCCAGTAATCGGTGACGGTTTTCTTCATTTCTTTATGCATGAACAACAAGCCAAAAAGATTGGGGACTGTCATTAAGACTATCGTAATGAGCGCAAGATTCCAGATAATTGTCGTGTCAGCGAATGCTGCATAGAAGAAACCTGCTACGTAAACTATGCGATACGGTAGCACCGATTTAGGCCCGAGTAGGTAAGTCATCGCGCGATCGCCGTAATACGACCACGCAATGGCGGTCGAGAAGGCGAACAGCATGAGGCCTACCGAGACTACATATTGGCCATATTCACCAAAGTAACCCCGCGTAAAGGCTACTGTCGTAAGTGGTACCGAGTGAATAAGCGACATCCCCGATACGCCAACATCAGAATCATCGAGGCGCCCTCCCGTGACACTGAGTGTGCCATTGAGAAGCACGTCGCCGCGCGCAAACACAACTTCTTCGGCGAACGAGCGCGATGCCATGAGGGTGAAGTCTTGCGAGTTCACCGCGCGACCCTCGCTGATAATTAGTTCGCCCGAATACAGGCTAGCTACGGTGTCATCACCGTTAAGTAATGAAAACATTTCCGCGACATCGGCTGGTTCTTGCTCGCTGTAGGCACCCGCAACGAAGCGCATATCCGCACGCTGGAATTCGTTGTCGAACTTTTCTTTCCATGCACCTGATGACAAAATTACCAAACCGGTAATTGTACAAATCACGATGGTGTCTATGAAGGGCTCCAAAATAGACACCATGCCCTCGTCAGCAGGCTCATCAGTGCGAGCAGAGGCGTGAGCGATAGGAGCTGAGCCTTGACCTGCCTCGTTAGAGTACAGACCGCGGTTAACGCCCCGGTCGAACACATAGGCAAAGGTTGCACCAAGGAAACCGCCGGTCGCCGCGGAACCGGTGAACGCATCACTAAAGATCGCTGCGAACGAAGGGCCGATATTGCCAAGATTAGGCAGGATCACCGCAAATGCGCCGACGATATAAATAATCGCCATTGTTGGCACGATCGCCGCGGCCACTGCGGCTATCCGCTTAATGCCACCGATGATCACCAGCGCAAGCAGCACCGATAATACCGCGCCTGTCACGATAGGCTCGATGTCGAAGGTGCTCTGCAAGCCCGCCGCGATGCTGTTAATTTGCGGGAGGCTACCTGTACCAAAGGAACTTAACACTGTCGCCATAGCGAAGATGATTGCCAACCATTTGGCGTTCATCCCCTTTTCCATGTAATACATGGGGCCGCCCGCCATCGTGCCATCGGCGGTTTGTTCGCGGTATTTATGCGACAACGTCACCTCGACGAATTTGCTGGTCATGCCGAAAAACGCCGTTACCCACATCCAGAAAAGCGCAGCTGGCCCGCCTAAATGTAGCGCAAGCGCTACGCCGCCAATATTTCCCGTGCCAACCGTGCCCGATAGCGCCGTTGCCAGCGCCTGGAAGTGCGAGGTGTCGCCTTTCGCCCCATCTTTATCGAAGCGGCCCGTTGTGATTCCTATCGCATGTTTAAAGTAGCGAATCTGGGGAAAGCCAAGGTAGAGCGTAAAGAAAATACCGACAGAGAGAAGCAGAAAGGGAAACCATACGGCGCTTCCTAGATAGCTATCGATGAGAATGAGTAGGTCGTTAACTGCGTCCACAGAATTTCCTCTTTTTATTTTTTGAAGGCGCTCTATAGTTTAGCGCTCGATGGAGATTGCCACGATGTTTGTAATGATTAATCGTCTTCTACTGAAATCGTCGGCGTAGCAGCCCCGTTAGCCTCGTGCGCCAATGCCTGAGCGTGAACGCCTCGGGCAAGCTCGGCATAAGCTTCTTGTAACTGCGGGTGCAATGTCGATGCTACCACAGGAACACCAAGATCGGTTTGTTCCCGAATCTTGATATCGAGGGGTAAACGTCCGATTACGTCGACACCATAGTCTTGCGCCAACCTCTCACCACCGCCGCTGCCGAAAATCGCCTCAGCATGCCCGCAATTGCTGCAGGTATGCATACTCATATTCTCAACTACGCCGAGTACGGGGACGCCCACCTTATTAAACATTTCAATGCCTTTACGAGCGTCCGACAGCGCTATGTCTTGCGGTGTCGTCACGATAACAGCACCGCGCACGGCTACAGTCTGCGCAAGGCTCAATTGAATATCGCCGGTTCCCGGCGGCATATCAATAATCAAATAATCTAGATCTGACCAAGCGGTGTCTGTGAGAATTTGAGTGAAGGCGGAGACCACCATCGGCGCGCGCCATACCATGGCTGTTCGCTCGTCGACTAAGAAACCCATAGAGTTGCATTCGATGCCATGCGCTTGCAGTGGCACCATCAGACGCTTATCCCGAATCTCGGGCCGTGTTCCGGCAGCAATTCCCATGACAACAGGTAGACTCGGGCCGTAAATATCGGCGTCGAGCAATCCCACTGCAAATCCCTGCGCCTTGAGTGCAAGCGCTAAGTTTGCAGCTGTAGTTGATTTGCCAACGCCTCCTTTGCCCGAAGCAACACAGACAATATGTTTAATGTTTTCCAGTTTTTTCACGCCCTGCCCCATGGTCAATGTGTCTTAATTTACTAGCCTGCGAGCTTAGCAAATTTGACTCAATCGCGCGCACTAATGCGCATGCTATCTGAAAAATGGCTGACATAGGCGGCCCTACACCCTAGAATCAGGCAATGAATTTACTTAGCAGTAACAAGATCACCTTTTCGCATAAGCCTCGCTCCAAAGGCGTCGCAACCTGCTGCCCAGCGGGCGATAAGCAGAACGCACTTGGCACTCTTAAAGACCTCGGCAAATCGATAATAATTGGGCTCGCCCTTCTCTCAGGATCACCGGGATTCGCCCAAAGCGGAAGCACAGAGACTGGCGCCAGCACCGAAAGCCCTATCAAGTTTGCCTTGTTTTCTGCAGCTTGGGGGGAAAATACCGATGACGGCCTGCGCCTAGTCGCCCAGAATCTCTCGCAGGAGGCAATCACACTCGAAAAGATAAGCTTTATCGATCTCCCGCGTGACAATCAAAAAACCGATCTCACCCTGAGTCTCGGCCTGCGCGCAGAACGCTATGCGCAGACCAACTTGCCACTCGTGGACCTACTCACGGGCGACGACTGCGTTGCACGGACGATGGCCGATGGGTGGAAACTGGTCGAAATCTCCAACTACACGCTCAACCCTTCAGTGCGCAATCTGATTATCGAGAACACGAATTCTTTTCGCATCTACCAATGCGTGCGCGCGGCAAAGCTAACATGGCGCAGCGATGCAGACGCGGCGAGTACAGAATTGGAGGGGTGGGTTCTCTATCACTTCGAAAGCAGGAGTAATTGATCCGTTTGTAATATCCACTCGCCGGTAATCAGTGACATTCAGACATAAAAAAAGGAGGCCGCTTACGCGCCTCCTTTTTTTATGCTCAGGGAATAAACCTCCCCGAGCGCAGCATTTTAAGCCTAGCTAACGCTAGACCCTAGCCCACTAAGATACCGCCGTACTGAACAAAGAACGGTGCAAATACAACGCTCAAAATCGCAGATAGTTTGATCAGGATATTTAGTGAAGGACCTGAAGTATCTTTCAAAGGGTCGCCTACTGTATCGCCAACAACCGCCGCTTTGTGCTCTTCTGAGCCTTTGCCGCCGAGGTTACCTGCTTCGATATACTTCTTGGCGTTGTCCCATGCGCCGCCGCTGTTTGACGCAGAAATCGCCAATACGCCGCCACAAACGAGTGAACCGGCGAGGACGCCTGCAACCGCTTCAACACCGAATAGGTAGCCGACAACGAGAGGAGTACCCATGATCAACACGCCTGGTGCGATCATTTCTTTTAGCGCCGCCTGAGTCGAGATAGCGACACACTTTGCGTAGTCTGGCTTGCCAGTGCCTTCCATGATGCCTGGGATAGTGCGGAATTGGTGACGCACCTCTTCGATCATCGCGAAAGCCGCTTTACCGACCGACTTCATAGTCATCGCAGTAAACAAGAATGGCAGAACCGCACCGATAAATACGCTTGTGAAAACCAGAGGATCTAGCAGGCTCATTGTGAATACTTCGCCGCTGAGCTTCTCAGAAATCGTAATGAAGGCTGCGAAGAGTGCGAGTGAAGTCAAAATCGCCGCACCGATAGCAAAGCCTTTACCGATTGCTGCTGTCGTGTTGCCTGCCGAGTCGAGCACGTCAGTACGACGACGAACTTCTGCCTCGAGGCCAACCATTTCAGCAATGCCGCCGGCGTTGTCAGCAACTGGACCGTAAGCGTCGATCATCAGAGCGATAACCAGCGTGCCAAGCATACCGAGTGACGCGATTGCTACGCCGTACATGCCAGCGAGCTCCCATGAAACGAAGATGCTGATCGCGATGCAAATATAAGGCAACACTGTGCTCTTATAGCCGAGTGCGAGGCCGTAAATAATGTTAGTCGCAACGCCTGTTTCACAAGACTTAGCCACTTCTTGAACCGGCGCATACTTTTCAGAGGTGTAATAGCCAGTCAACAGACCAACCGCCAAACCAGACACCAGGCCCGATAGGAAGCAGAAGTAGACGCCTACATTGCTGTAAGTGTTCTCACCGATCACGAAGTCGGCAGGAATCATTGCCAAAGTTACAAAGTACATAACTACCGCCATTAAGGCGCTAGAGATGATCAACAGCTTCATGAGCGCTGGCGCTACGTCCTCTTCTGTCTTAACAGACACGAGAAGTTTGGTGAGCAGGCTGATGGGAATACCCACTGCCGAGATAAGAATTGGGTAGAGCAACGCGTCAGTGTTAGTCGCGAATGCTGCAGCACTGATTACCATCGCGGCACAGGTGCTCTCTGCACAAGAACCGAAGAGGTCAGCGCCCATTCCCGCCACGTCGCCCACATTGTCGCCAACGTTGTCAGCGATAACCGCAGGGTTACGGGGATCGTCTTCCGGAATGCCTTGCTCGACTTTACCTACCAGGTCAGCGCCAACGTCAGCTGCCTTGGTGAAGATACCGCCGCCCACACGCGCGAAAAGCGCGATTGTTGAGCCACCGAGACCGAATCCTGCAATCACTTCCATCAGGATGTGGTTGTTGTCAGGGCCGAGTTCTGACATCAGCGAAGACATGACCACATAGACGATGATGAGACCAAGGGTCGCGAGACCTACAAGCGCAAAGCCCATAACCGCACCCGAGTTGATCGCAACGTCGTAAGCCTTGGAGATGCTTTGCTTAGCCGATACAGTCGTGCGTGCATTGCCCGCAGTCGCCACTTTCATTCCGATGTAACCTGAGGCCACGGAGATGACGCCACCGAAGAGGAATGCAAGTGCCGTATAGAGGCCCTCGTTATATTGAGGAGTATGCTGATCGTCGATAGCGACAGAGATGAGAATACCAAAACCGATCATGAATATAGTCATGAACTTGTATTCTTGCTTTAGGAACGCCATAGCGCCGTCGGCAATCGCTGTATGAATGAACTTGAGACGTTCTGATTGATCCGGCTCGAGACCCATATCTACTGGAACGTCGTTCACTTTCTTCATATAGAACAAAGCAATCGCCAAGCCCAGCAGCGACAGGGCCACCGTTATTAGAATTGTTGTACTCGCCATCGAAAAGTATCCCCCACAAGGACTGTTTATTTAAAGGCGCGGACTGTAGCACAGGTACCTACCTAATCAAAGCCGGAGAGACTCCAAAATCGCCTCTGCGGCCCAATCAGGACCAACATCGTATTAGGC
>TARA_B110000285_G_scaffold72780_1_pt1 | contig 10742 bp, 11 predicted proteins | sample TARA_B110000285 | Tara Oceans TARA_B110000285 (sample SAMEA4397756) | marine metagenome | biome: Polar Biome; feature: [SRF] surface water layer (ENVO:00010504); material: water (ENVO:00002006), including particulate matter (ENVO:01000060) such as... | depth 5 m
TTTGCATTTATTACTTCAACTGAATTATCTGGTTTTATATTAACTGTCGTTGGACCTACTGCTGTGGTATAATCCATCATCAGACCTTTTTCTTCAGTAAAGAAAACTTTAACATGTTCACCTTCTCTTTCGTTTGTTACTTCAGAAACTCCATCTTGTAATTCACCGCTTAATCCAAATGCAGTATCATAAATTAATACATGAGAATTTTGATATGCAGCTTCTATTTCAGCTTTTGTTTCATCTGAAGGATAAATATTTTCATGGTAAACAGGCTGATAATAATTTCCGTTATCAAATGCTATTCTAACAACAGATCCTAATTTAGGAATTTCAAATTTACCACTCCCACTATTACTACCACCATACATTAACTGATGGGGTCTTGCCCACGGTAATGCAGCAGTTGGAATTTTAAATGCACTTTCGGTATCTTCAGGATCTACTCGGTCATCCATTTTACCATATACTCTTATCTTGCATCGCCCTTCAAAGATATCATCATTAGTATCCTCTACAACACCTACCCATTGAGTAGTTCGTAAATCATCAGCATTAAAATTTTTAGGATTAACTTTTCCCATTAGTCAAATATGTTTTCTTGAATTAAATTAGAATTAGACCCTGGTCCTGAAGGCCCAAATATATTAGACGAATCTAAACCACCAAGAGTATTTGTTGATGGATCAAATACTTGTTGATTTCCTGTTAACGAATTACCTGGATCTACTGCTGGATCAAACGCACCATCACCTACATTAGTTGATATAGATCCACCTGCCCCACCTAGTCCTCCTTGTAATGCTGCACCTAATGCAGCATTAATTATACCTGGATTAGTTAATGCACCTAATGCTTGAGTCTGTAAACCAAATGCATTTCCTAAAACTCCACTATCAATTAAACCACCTATTCTACCTTCTACTGCGGCCTGTAATCTTTCAGGTGAATTTTTAAGATTAGATAATGCTTGATTACCTATACCTTCAGCTTTAGCTACAACCTGATCTAATTTATTTTTAAGGAAACTTTTTTGCTTACCTTGCATACCAGGCGATTCAATAGTCTGTTGTTTATCTTCTTCCATTGCACTATCAAATCCAGAATATTGAGATATTAATTCTAATGTACTATAACCAAACTTCATTTCAGTAGTGGCAATTTCTCCACCAGTATTAGTAACACCATCAAAAACCTTTCCGCTTGCAGAAACATCAAATAAACATTCAGTAAATTTAAATCTAATCTGAGAAGTATTTTCATTAGTAACAGCAGCGGTATCCCCAGCTTGAGTGGATCTTGTAGTTCCATCTTGTGCATCTTTAACTACTGCTTTAAACTTTCTTATTTCATGAACATTAATATAAATGTCAAACCTACATAAGTTTTTAGGTATAACAAATCTTTTATATCTCATGTCATACACTGCCATTCTATACATATTAAATAAAGCAGTTATCTTTAAATCTAAAGCTTCTAAACAACCAATGGCAATACCTTCTTCACCAGTACTCCCAGTAAAAGGGTCTATTGAAAAATTTGTAGATTTTTGAAATGCTTCTATTAACCCGGCGATAGTTTGAAAATAATAAGGTCTTGTTCTTTGTATTTCTAGTATACCTTGGCAAAATGATTTTAAAAATTGAACTCTATTAGCTTGGCCAATTTTATTAAGATATCCAATAGCTGAAGGAGTTGACGGATAGTCATTACTACTACCACCGTCTTCTATACCAGTATCACCTACAACCGTACCATTAAATAATGGAGATGAAATATCAAACATTAGTTCAAATCCTAAGTATGTAGGATCATCTATTGATGTAAGACCATTATTACCACTTCCGTAATTACTTTTAGCATTTACAAACTTCTTAGCAAATCCATAGGCTGTTGGGAATGAACCACCGCTTAGCGAACTACCAGACACACCAGCAGCCGTGAAAGGATTACCTAGCTCATTAGCATTGTTATTATTTCCGTTAGTTGCCATATACTTTTGTTTTTATATTTATTTAAGTAGTTGGAGTGAACTCTCTGCGTACTAAAGTTAATTTCATTCTTATCGGTCCTGGTTTAGTTAATAACCATTCCACACCTTTAATAACATAAAATCCAGTTAAGTATTCATTTACAATTCCTTGCTCAGAGTCTGGATTATTTTCATCATCCCCACCTGTTCTAGTTGTTGGTGCCTGCTCCCCTTCTATTTCATCTTGTTCTGGTGCTAATAGCGTATTTTTAACTGGGCTACCAAATTCTAGAATTTGGCAATAAATTCTACTATATCTTACAAGGGCAGGATTAACTGTATCTAATTCAATTATCATTCCCATTTTATTAATCTCTGTAATGTTTTGATAATTTAAAACTGTAGAATATTGAAATTCAGGGTGTACATTATCGCCTTGTGTTCCAAGATACTTATATTTAACTTGATCATTTCTTGGTCCTTCTACTTCACCATCTATTATTCTACCTTTAGTAGCAGGTATCATTCCAGGTGTATTATTAGTTAAAGGATCTACAAATTCACTTACCCATTCTTTAGCATTAAGATCCCAATACTGAGAATATTTTTTATAACCATTTGCTTTGCTTATTTCACCACTCTTATTAACCATCTGGTGTTTTGAAATATATCTAGCCCCACCTTGGAGTTGTAACATATTACTTAAGTAATTAGGAATGTCATCAGTTTGACCTTCACCTTCGCCTGTTCCCATAGTATCACTAGGGTTTGTACTAAATCCTTGACTGGCTTCTATAGCACCCTCTTGGCTAAATAATCTATTAACATCAACCATTGTTAAGTAATAATAAGGATCAATATAAGAAGTAAAAAATGTTTCGTCACTTAAATAACTATTAGCTACTATATCTTGGATCCAGGTTTCAGTAGTATCATTAGGATTTGTCCAAGTCATAACGTCAGCAGTCTCCTCAACATTTGATGCGTAGCCTAATTGTAATCTTTCTGAAATATTTAGTAAAGCATCCCAGCTAGTTACTTCTTCTTCATATTCTACGTTTTCAGTAAATAAATTAGGAACATACATTCTCCCTGTTATTAAAAATTCGTTTGCAGTTTGACCACCACCTCCACCGACAGGTTTACAATTAACAACAGTAAAATCAATTCTTATAGGTTTAAATGTAGTCTCATCACCTTGTGATCTTATATTAACTTGTATTAAATCACCATCCTTAGGATAAAATCTGGCACTAAACATACCATCAACATCTGCAAATTGAATTTTGCATGTTGGATAAAACGCATCATTCTTTAATGAAAAGAAATTCAGTCTATCCATTTGGACATCATAAGAATTAACTCTAATCACTGGAACAACCTGAGAAAATTTTGACGGCTTTATTTGCTGAGTAAGATTATCAGAATTTTCAGTTCCACTTTCTATATCTAAGATTTCTAAAGGATCTAATTGGATAGCAGGTTCTATAATGGTTAATATGTTTCTTTCAACTATACTCTCTGACATAACCTATGTTTGTGTATTACTATTTCTTGTTGGTAAATTTGCCCCTAATTTAATTTTTCCACCGGCAAAAGTTTTAGCCGCTTGTCCTTGCTGCAACATGTTTGGTGGTATAGGAGCTTTAACTCCAGTCTTTTTAGTTTTTGCTTTTTGTATTAGTCGTTGTATTCTTGATTGATCTATTTCGCTTTGTACATCAGTATTAACATACTGGGCTAATGCTGCACTTGGCCTTGTCGCTGCGTTAGGTCTTTTATAAACTATATTTTGATTTTGTAAATTTGGTATAGCTAAGATGTCACCTTCTTGCACAGAGAAAGGATTAAAAATATTATTAATAACGCAAATGGCATCCAAAAATTGCTCTGACCCAAAATAAATTCTTGAAATTTTATCTATCCTACCTACCTGATCTTGTGTAACATAATGTAAAGCTTTTACACCAAGCTCTCTTTTATATTTAAATGATGCAGCAGTTAAGTCAAAATATTGTTGACCAGTTTTATCATCAGTTAATCTATTCTTTAATGTAAGAGATTTAATATTCATATTTGTTTAATCTTTTAAGAGTCTATTAACATTCTTGTTAAATTACTCACGTATTCACCATTACTTTGATTCTGTGCAACGGCTGTGGATGATTGTGTTCTAGGTTTAATATTATTAATTTGTTCATTTGTAAATGCAGCAGAAGGTGCCTGGTTAGTAGACGGCTGTAAGCTACTAGTTCCTACATCTGGAATTGAACCATAAGTAGAAACTTCTTTACCTGAGAGATTTAATACATCTTCAACATTTTGTGCTGATGCGTATATTCTACCTTGACCAGCATTAAACATATTTTCAATATCACCCTTGTCTCTAGGTTTAGCATGCTTCATATCTATTTCAAATTTAACCTCCATAGGAAAATCATCATAACCTAAACCTTGCCCTAATGTCATTGTTGAATTATCACAAATCATATTACCCATCATTACAATTGGATTTAATGGATTACCAACAGTTACATGCCAATCACCAGTAGGTTCACCACTAATAAACGCAGTTGTTGCTTGTGTCCCAGTTTGTCCTCCTACATTACCACCTAAAAAGCTACCCATCATATTTCCTAATAAAGTTGTCCCAACTTTTTTTAATCCATCTATAATACTGTTTGAATCAAATCCACCTTCGCTTGTTCCAAATAATCCTTTAAAACCAGTTTCAACATCATTAACTACACTTCCCATATAACCGGCAAAATTACCACTTCTTAACATACTAATATCTCCAAATTGACTGGATACAAACCCAGCACTTCCGTAGTATCTATGACCACCTCCAAAAAACTGAGCATTATTAGTTGACATAGTTAACATATTACTAATAATATCAATCATTGCAATTTTAGGATTAACATAACTTAACGATTTGAGTTCGTATTCAAATGTTAATTTAATATCATTAGTAAACTTTAAACCTCTATCTCTAATATTTGTTTTATCTACAACATTTACAGGACCTAATACAAAATTAGCATAAGTAGTACCTAATCTATCAGCAGTACTACTACCTGCCCCATTTTGTGCTCTAAACTTGGCACCAGCAGATACGTTCTTTGCAGCATCAGTTACAGCTTTACCTATACCTCCCATTTTATTATAAAACGGCTGTTGTGTATATCCACCACCCGATCCACCTGAATCAATCTCTTCCATCTTAGATTCAATCTCTTTATAATTTAAACCGTATGACATTGTCATTATTTCACTTAATGGATTACCGGCAGTTTCTCCTAAATAAGTTATAGCAGTTACACCAGCAATTTGAGTAGCATCTTCTGAATCCCCTTCTCCTCCTCCTTTTGGTCTTATATTATAATTATAAATATTGTCAGGTATAGCAGTTGGAAACCTTCTTAATGTAATTAAATGATTTACTGGAATTTTTTTATAATACTTTGAATATAAAAAATCTGATGGCTTATAACCTATCTTAGGGTAATTTTCATCAAAATAATTTATGATCTTTGGTAATGACACGTTTTGAGCCTGTGTCCCACCCATTAAAGGATTACTTACACTGTCAATATAATTGTCTTTAGCATTGTTTGAAAGATTACCATAAAACCCTTGAAAGTTAAATAAGGCATATTTATTACCAATTGAGTTAGCAAGTTTAGCTGAGGCCATTCCTTTTGCAACGGTTGCTGCATCTGCTAAAGTTCCTGGTCCACCATAAAAATTTCTACTATACAATTCCCCAACGCCTTTAGCAAATCCTACGGTTTCTCCACCAAAGGGTCCTACTAAATTAGGATTATTCTTAAATGGGTTAGGGTACTGGGCATCATTAATATTAGCTACTACATTTGAAAAATCAAAAGCCATAAAGATAGGTTTATTTTTATTATATATTTAACCTAGGCTATTAAGATACTTGTCAATGTTAAGCTTTCCTTTTTCAAATTTATCTGCCCAGCCTTTTTTATATCTAGCATCAAATTCTCTTACACTATCAATTGAGAGAGGGCCTTTAAAAAATGATCTAGAAGATATGTCTCTAATTTCTTTTAAGTTTTTAGAAATCATATATAATTGGACTTTTTCAAATAATTCAGATAATCCAACTTTAGTTTTAGTACACATCACTGATTCTATGATAACATAAAATCTTTCTCTATCTTTTTCATTTAATCTATCTTCTAATACTTTAGCAGTTTTAAAGTCTTCTGCTTTAAGAATCATTTTCCTTGCTCTGTTTTCAAACAAATGTCTAAAATTCATATCAAAGAAATGTTGTTTAAGAAATCTCATATTATCATAAAACTTAATAATACGAATTTGATAAAGAGGATTTACAGGATCCCATTTGGAATCAAGTATAATACCTTTGACTGGTAAAAGAATGTTAGGATTAGTGTGAGATGCTAATAAGCAGTATACATTTTGTCCTTTATTAAATATTCTATGTGTTTTCATTCAAATTCTATTATGTCATCGAATAGCTCTGCAGTCCCGTTGACAGTAATATCAGGTGAATGATAAATTGTATAAGTAATAGGTTTGTTAGATAAAGATTCTACATATGATTGTATCCCTCCAACTGTTTCTTTATTAAGATTTCCTAAAACATAAAATATTGTTGTAGAAATATTACGACCTATTGCATTTTGTAATTGTCTCATTAAGTAAGATGATACTACTGCATCAGATGGTTCATATTGATAAAAGTCGTTTTTTGTAAGCTTGTTAAATATATCCATATAATTTATACACTCAATACTCCTAGGGACGTTTCCTAAGAATGTTTTAACGCGTAATGCATCACTAGAGTATATGAAATTAAATTCTATATGTTCTTCCATTCTTCTAATACCTTAAGCTCACTCTTAAGTCTTTTTATTTTAAATTCGATATCTTTAGTGGTAGGTTCATAGTGAGTACCCCACTTTGTATTAATATCTAATACTGTTTTATCAAATTTACTACCTATCTCTAAACCTAGATCATCGCATAAATCAAAAAAGAATCTTTTTACATAACTGTATTGATTCTTATCATTTTCGTTTGATTCATAAACATCAGTTGAAGTAAAATGTTCTTTACCACCACCATGATTATCATCAATGACTTTTTTAATTACACCGTTCCTAGCGGGCTCTAAAACTATTTTAATCATTTATGATCTTTCTTGTAATTTTAATCTTAGTTCTTTAAAAGTATTTCTTGCTACTTTTTTATCTGTATGCCAAGTAGATTTATCTTTAATTGTAATCATAGCTAAAGCATCCCTTAGCTTTTCTATTTCTTTATCTGTATACCCTTCTTCCTTCCACTGAGATATTTTATTACTCTCAATTTTCTCTAAACTGGAATAAATGGATTTTTCAGCTGCTTCTACGTTAGCCTCATGTATCTCATTACCTTTCTCTCTTGTCTTCTTACATATTTCAGCCCAATCTTTTAATGATAATTTACTTTTTATTTTTAAGATTCCTTGGTGTTTCATTGCCATTCTTCTTTGGCTACGATTAGGTATATTTTGATTTGCAGTCTCGTTCATATGATTAATTTTATTATATATTACTAGTTATAAAGTGTGCTATTCGCCTTTGTACTTGCTCTCGATTAATGATTTAATACTATCTAATAAACAATCTGTAATTTCATCCTGTGATAGTTGATCTACAACAAATGAAAAGAGTTGTTCATCAACTTCATCTTTATCAAATGAAGTACTCATTAAATCATAAACGCCTTTTACTGGAATGTTTACAGGAAATTCTAAAAGAAGTTTTACTTTATTATTTTTCTTTTGCTTATTAAATAAAACTCTAATAGGTGATAGTGTAGTTTCCAATACAGGAACCGTAGAGGTAGTTTCAGCAATCTGAGATATTAATGCAGAACTTTGGTTTAAAGGATCAACAACGGAATTAGTTGTTTTTACAAATTCACCAGCTATGTCTGAATCCAATTCTTGTAAATATTCAGCCTTTAGCGCCTGCGCTAATCTACCACCTTGTGTGAAATTTATCCATTCACCGTCTTCGTCTTTAATAGTAACTACTGAACCGGTTTCATCTCCTTTAATCCATTGCCAATGTTTAGATTCAATTACTTCTTTTTCTTTTGTCATTATGCGTGTATTTATTATTATACATTAAAAATAAAAATTGTTTTAATATTTAAGGATTATGTAACTTATTAAAATTAACAATTTAAATTGCTCCTCCATCTGTAATTACCCAATTATTAGGTGCAGATGTAAGTGTATTGTGTGCTGTTGTTGCTGTTGCTGCTGAATATTGGATTGCACCTGCCCCTAGAGGTACACTACTCTGTAAAGATCCTAAAGCAGCCCAGCCAATTAAAGTATTAGAATAATTAGTAGTAGATAGTGCGCTTCCTGTAAACATAAACCCCATATCAGTAACACTACTTACAGTCCAAGCACCAATGTTTTGATTAAATGAGGTTGCATTAAAAAACATACTAACCATATTAACAACACTACTCACATCCCAATTTCCAATAGGTTGGTTAAAAGATAATGCACTATAAAACATTGAAGACATACCAGTCACACTACTTACATCCCAATCACTAATATCTTGATTAAATGATTCTGCACTGTTAAACATACTTCCCATATTAGTAACACTACTTACATCCCAATTCTTAATACTATCAACTCCTCCATTATTAAATGCTTCTGCAGTACTAAACATTCCAGACATATTAGTCACATTACTTACATCCCAAGAACTAATATCTTGATTAAATAACTGTGCAGAATTAAAAATTGCCTGCATATTAGTAACACTACTCACATCCCAGGAGCTAATATCTTGATTAAATAACTGTGCAAAACCAAACATAGCCTCCATAGTAGTCACACTACTCACATCCCAAGAACTTATATCTTGATTAAATGCCCTTGCAAGAGTAAACATACTCTCCATATTGGTTATATTACTCACATCCCAAGCGGTATAGGTTACACCTCCAATGGTAACTTGTTTGGTGCTTATGTCTTGGTCAAACAAAGGTGCGTCATAAAACATTCTAATTATATCAGTAACACTACTAATGTTCCAATCTCCAATAGGTTGATTAAAGGTATCTGCACCCCTAAACATCTGCCTCATAGTCCTCACACTACTCACATCCCAAGCACCAATTGGTTGATTAAAGGTATCTGCATCCCTAAACATATCTTCCATAGTAGTCACACTACTCACAGTCCAAGAACTTATATCTTGGTTAAAATTTTCTGCTCTATTAAACATAAATGATGTATCAGTTGCGTTACCCATAGACCAGGCTGACATGTTATTGGATCCATCATTATTAAAGATAAAGCAATTCTGAAAGCATCTTTCAAAAACAACTGAACCTATCGCGCTCCCGCCTGTTATTACTTTAAACATTTTACCATTCCAAAAATTGCAATCCAAAAACATTCTACTAAAGTCCTGGCATGCACTAACATCCCATCCAGAAATATCAGCATTTGTTCCTAGACCACCTCCACCTTCTGATAACGCGGTACAGCTGTTAAAAAATTCCCTCATATTAGTAACACCACTAACATCCCAATTTGCAATGTTTGTAATCTTTTTCAGCTTGACACAACCCGAAAAAGTACCTTCCATGTCTGTTTGCTCAAATTGTGGAATATCAGTTGCAGTAATTTCATTCAAATTTACACAACCTGCGAATGTATCAGTCTCGGTAAATCTAAAGTCACCCCAATTAGTAATTTCGTCTAACTTAGTTGCATTATTAAATGGGTTAACGTTGAATTTCACGCCTCTAACAGCACCCGTCATTGCTATAGTATAGGAGCGCGTACCTGAACCAGTATAAGTATGTGTAGCAACTGAGGTATTGTAATTAGAAGAATTTATCGTAACAGGAGTTGCACCGTCTCCCCAATTTACTAAAAAAGATAAAGTACCACCACCAGTAGGAGTAGCGCTTGCGATAGGAATAGTAAAGGTAAATTGGTTACTTCCTGAAATTCTTATTCTAAACTCACTGTTTGAGCTTGAACTGCTTGTACGGCCTGATAATATTTTTCTCATGTACTATAATTTATATTGCTTTAAACCAAAACCGAGTAATTAATCCATTGAATAGTCATATACATTTTTATGGACAAAGCGCCATGTTGTTAATTATTACACCAAATGCGTCTATTTGAATAGCTCTAGTAGCGCCCACTGAATCTACCCGGTAATAACCACTGTTTCCTATAAATATTGTACTAAGACCTACGTCTGTATACACAGTAACTCCAGGCTGTATGGTGTTTCCTGTAAAATAAAATGAGTTTGTGATATCAATTGAAGCACAAGCGTTTAGAGTACTGTTGTAAGAGGTACTTGCTGAATTAAGAAGAGGGGTACCGCCGCCCCTACGGCCTGATAATATTTTTCTCATATTTATGGTGCTATTTGTTCAAACCAATATTCAACCCTATTCCCATTCCATTGAGCAGTCATATACATATTTATACTTGGTGCAAACGTATCACCTTTAATTAGTGTAGCTGAGGTGACTGATGGTTGTGATGTTGAATTAATTAACACTCTTGCAAAACCGCCTAATGTAGTTGGTGTTGGACTTATTGTATAGGTTGTGGCAGTATTAGCTGATCCCATATCATGATATACACCTACCACATTTTGTAAATTTAATGCAGTAGCTCCGGTTGTAGCAGTAGCAATTCCTGTTGGTCCTTGTGGTCCTTGTG
>TARA_B110000285_G_scaffold233671_1_pt1 | contig 10736 bp, 11 predicted proteins | sample TARA_B110000285 | Tara Oceans TARA_B110000285 (sample SAMEA4397756) | marine metagenome | biome: Polar Biome; feature: [SRF] surface water layer (ENVO:00010504); material: water (ENVO:00002006), including particulate matter (ENVO:01000060) such as... | depth 5 m
CGTATTGTTCCACGCCATGCTTATCAATATTTGGAGTTTCGTTTCTTAAATAAAGAACGAAGAAGACTCCGCACTTAATTCATAGAGAACCGCCTTGTCATTTGACTTGGCGGTTTTTTTATTTCTAAATTTTATTAGGAAATAATTTTGACCCTAAAGTAGACGCATCGATAAACTAAAAATTATATATTTATAGAAATGGAAAAAGTAATTACTTTCGGAGAAATCATGTTGCGATTGGCTCCCTCTGATTTTTTACGCTTTTCCCAAGCCATTAGCTTTGATGTTTTGTATGGCGGCGGGGAGTCTAATGTTGCGGTTTCTTTAGCTAACTATCATGTACCCGTTGAATTTGTAACTAGGTTGCCCAAAAACGATATTGGTCAATGTGCGTTAATGGAAATGAGAAAAAGAGGCGTTGGCACACAACATATTATTGAAGGAGGAAACCGTCTTGGCATTTATTTTCTAGAAACTGGGGCTGTAAGTCGAGGAAGCAAAGTGGTATATGACCGTGCTAATTCTACAATGTCTGAAATAACTCCTGGCATGGTAGACTGGAAAGAGGTTTTTAAAGATGCACAATGGTTTCACTGGACAGGAATCACTCCTGCCATTTCTCAAAGTGCTGCAGATGCTTGTCTTGAAGCTGTTAAAGTTGCCAGTAAAATGAGGGTAACAATCTCTACAGATTTAAACTACAGGGCCAAATTGTGGAATTATGGTGGGGATCGTGAAAAAATAATGACAGCACTTACCTCATATTGTGATATCATTTTAGGAAATGAAGAAGATGCCGAAATGCATTTTGGTGTTAAGCCAGAAGGATTAGATATTACGACCCAAGGGAAAGATATAAAGGCAAAGTCTTTTCTTTCAGTTTGTAAGCAAATGCAAACAAAGTTTCCACGAGCTAAAAAAATTATTACAACCCTTCGCGGATCAATTTCAGCTTCTTATAACACCTGGGCTGGGTTACTTTATGATGGAAAAAAAATTATGAAAGTGCTGAATATCAAATTACAGATATCGTAGATCGAGTTGGTGGAGGAGACTCCTTTATGGGAGCGATTATTTATGGGCTGATACATTATCCAGATAACGATCAAAAAGCATTAGACTATGCAGTGGCAGCTTCTTGTTTAAAGCATACTATTAAAGGAGATGCTAATTTAGTAACCATAAAAGAAATCGAAAAACTAATGAGTGGAGATGCCTCTGGACGTGTTGCTCGATAAATGAATTATGGCACAATATACTCGACTTCAAGTGGTGGAACAAATGCAGGAATCAGGAATGGTCCCTTTGTTTTATAACCAAGACATAAACGTAGCTAAAGCTGTTTTAAAAGCATGTTATGATGGCGGATCTCGCTTAATGGAATTTACAAGCCGTGGTGATTTTGCAATTGAAATCTTTAATCAACTAATCAAATATGCAATTAAGGAGCTCCCAGGAATGATTCTAGGCGTAGGGTCTGTGACCGATGCTGCAGCCGCTTCTCAATATATGCTCTTGGGAGCTAACTTTATTGTTACACCTGTGTTTAGAGAAGATATTGCCCTGGTTTGTAACCGCAGGAAAATATTGTGGTCTCCTGGCTGTGGTTCACTTACCGAGATTGCTCGTGCTGAGGAATTTGGATGTGAGATAGTAAAACTTTTCCCGGGTAGTAGCTATGGTCCTGATTTTGTAAAAGCCATTAAAGGTCCTCAACCATGGACTTCAATAATGCCTACAGGTGGAGTTTCGACCAAGGAAGCGAACCTAAGGGATTGGTTTGATGCTGGAGTTACTTGTGTAGGAATGGGATCAAAACTTATTTCAAAAGAAATGTTATCTTCTAAAGCATATGAAAAGTTAACCCTTCAAGTGAAGCAAACTTTATCTCTCATTAAGCAAATAAAAAAAGTCTAACGAAAGACACAAGTTGTTTTTTCTATTCCCCAAGAAGCAAAAAAATAGACATGCTTAGCATGAGTATGTTTTCTATAAAAGTTGCCTCGGTCATAGGTAATTTCAAAGCAGTTCCTAAACAAGCACATTGAATGCTTTGCTTATCTATGAGTGTCTTAGTTACTCCAACCGTTGTAATTCCTAAAACTATAACTGTTATAATTATAGCACTCAATATTTCTATACGCATTAAAAACATTAAACCAAGTGTAGTCTCTATGAAGGGGTAAATCCATCCATAAAAATGGAGTTTTTTTGCCAAAGGGTCATACATGCTAAAGGAGGTTGGGAAATTTTTTAAGTCTAACATCTTAAAAAAACTAAATACGATGAAAAATAAGCCCATAAAATCAATCATAATTTCATTTAGGTCCAAATCTTTATAATGAAACAAAATAACTGCTGTAGTGAGGTAAAAAAGAATTAGAAGCAACGGTTGGAGTTGCTTAAGTTTTGAAACCTCTTGCGCATTTTCAGAAGTAGGCAACTTTTCATTAACCCCTTTTTTATTTTGCTTTTCCAACAAGCTAAATTTTTCAGGTAATATGTTCTTGAAAACTTCCATAGAAACAATACTATCCATCACAATACTAGCTTCTTCACCCTCAAGAGAAACAACAACATCAGTAACCCCTTCAACACTTCGTATATAATCTTCTACAGAAGCCTTACATTTTCCACAGGTCATGCCTTTAATTGTATATGTCTGTTTCATTAACCTTTAAATCGGAATAGATTACTTTATTAAATTTGAACCACAATTCAAATGTAAATTACTTTCGTGAATTATAAAAATCCTCTTTAGGTAAAAGATAAATTTATATTATATTTTCTAACTTAGAGCGTGCAAAAAAAAACCTCCTTCACCCTTCAAGAAGCTCAAAAAAAACTAGAATACTATTGTGCTTATCAAGAACGTTGTCATTTTGAAGTTGAGCAAAAGCTAAAGGAAATGAAAATAATTCCTTCGTTACAAGCAGTTGTTATTTCCAGACTCATTGAAGGAAACTATTTGAATGAAAGCCGTTTTGCACAAAGTTTTGCTAGAGGAAAATTTAGAATTAAAAAGTGGGGTAAACAAAGAGTTATTCGCGAACTTAAAGTAAGAAAAATATCTGACTATAACATCAAGTTAGCATTGAAAGAAATTTCAGAAACAGACTACCAAGCTACTTTCTACAATTTGTTTGAAAAGCGAAAAGATACCGTTAGCAATTATTCCATTCCTGTTCAAAAGAAAAAAATTTTAGACTTTTTGGTATATCGTGGTTGGGAAACCCAACTCATTTATGCAGCCTTAAATGAAGATTTATAAAGCTAGAGTTGATATTGTAAGGAAAACAAAACATTTCTTCCAGGCATGGGAACTAAGTTCGTTTCACTGTATTTTTCATTCAAAAGATTATTGATTGATGCGGTTAGTTGAAACAAATTCAAACTCCATTGTAAATTAGAATCAATAACCGTGTACCCTTCCATTGAAGGGCGTTTGGCATATTTAAAACCAGTAAACCACTTTAATTTATCTGTAAGCTGTGCTCTATAACTACTGGTAAAATGATGTTGTAAAGAATTAATACTATATCTAGAAAAATTGGCTGCAGTTTCTCTTAAATTATCATATAAATAGGTATATCCAAATTTTAGAGATTGGGCTTTTTTATCGATCAAAAATGGATAATTTATCTCTGTTTCAAATCCTTGGGTGTCAATACTTCTAATATTAGTTGCCTCCCACAAATTGTCTCCTGTTGATCTCACATAATCAATTAAATTTTCTGCTTGACGATCAAAATAAGCAACATAAAAAGTGAACTGATTAGAAGTAAAGCGAAGTCCTAATTCTTTGGTTAAAGCTTCTTCGGGCTTCAAATCTGGATTTCCGATAGTGGTTCTGTCCGAATAGTACATGTCGGTATAAGTTGGTATTCGATAGGTATAGCCTACATTTCCATATAGTCGAAATTGTGAACTAAATTGAACCCCAATATCAATCCCAGGATAGGCAAAATTTCCAAAATCGGAATACATATTTACAGCAACTCCTGGGGTGAAATCCAATTTTTGACCCCAAAAAGTAAAGCGTTGCTCTAGAAAAAAAGTAGCCAATTGTCGAGACCGATTTCCCAGATTATTACTGACAATAGAAACCCGAGAAAGATCAAAACCCATACCTGTAGTCCCTAACTTTGACGTTAAACTAACATCTAAAGCTGTCCCCACTTTATGGGTAATATGCCAATTTTCATATATTTTCGGATTGGATCGAATGTATAAATAATGATCCTGTCCTCTTCTCCAATATACTCTGGGTTTAAAAATCCAATTTCCTCTTTGAGTTTTAGTTTGAACAGCTAACACACTCCCTTCTGTCTCCTCATATTGATCTATTGCATCAGGTGATGCATAAAATCCATTGGCTCCAAATTTTCTGCCGTTAAAGCTTGCGAGGATATCTATTGGAAGCTTTTTGCCTTTAAAAAGACCTGCTTTTAAAAAAAAAGTGTTGTTCTTGAAATCAGAATTATATCGATATCCATCGGCTGAATTTCGAGAAAAATGCGCAAGAAAATTCCCTTTTTCTGAAGTTGTTCTATAATTTATTTCTCCATGAATTTGTCCATAAGAACCTGCTCTTAATTGAGCAGAACCTCCACTAGAAAATTCTTTTTTAGTAACAATATTTATAGCACCTGTAAAAGCGTTTTGTCCAAAAACTCGAGCTGCTGGGCCTTTTACTATTTCAATTTGTTCTATTACCTCAATGGGAGGAAGAAAATTTAGTGTATGATGCCCTGTTTGGACATCGTCTAATTTAATTCCATCAATCAATATAAGGGTTTGATCAAAACCTCCACCTCTAATATAAAGATCAGCTTGTATGCCAGCGATTCCCCGCTGACGGATATCAATTCCTGCAATTTGCTGTAAGGCGGTTACAACTGTTAATGCACCACTAGATTTCAATTCTTGAGCAGAAATCAAGTGAAGTGTTCTTGAATTTTCTGAAAAATCTAAATCAATTCTTGAGGAAGAAACAACAACTTCTTTCAAATGTTGCTGGGAAACTAAACTATCTTGTTGTGCGTGTAATGTTATGAAAAAGAACGAAAAAAGTGCCAGCCATTTAAATAAAATACTTTTCATCTGATAAAAATATGAGATTGAATCTATTAGTCTGTCACCAAAATGACTTTATTGTCACGCATCTCTATAGCTCCCGATTGAATTTCAAAATAGGTAGTTGACCCCTCTTGCTTGAAATAATTTTTTTGATCGTCTTCTAGCTTGATAGAACCTTGTATTATTACTTGTCCAGCTGCTAATGTAGAAACAATTGGGGCGTGATTATTTAATACTTGAAATGATCCAGAGGTTCCAGGGACCGTTAGGCTTTCTATTTCGCCACTAAATAATTTGGCTTCGGGGGATACAATTTCGAGGTACATATACTTATACTTCAGCTAACATTTTTTCTCCAGCTTCAATAGCTTCTTCAATCGTTCCTTTTAAATTGAACGCAGCTTCTGGCAGGTGATCTAACTCCCCATCCATAATCATATTAAAGCCTTTAATTGTTTCTTTAATATCAACTAAAACTCCAGGAATACCTGTAAACTGCTCAGCAACATGGAAAGGTTGTGACAAAAAGCGTTGTACACGTCTTGCACGCGATACTGCTAATTTATCTTCTTCCGATAATTCATCCATTCCTAAAATGGCAATAATATCTTGTAGTTCTTTATAGCGTTGTAATAACTCTTTTACATCTTGAGCACACTTATAATGTTCCTCTCCTAAAATTTCAGCAGTTAAAATTCGAGAAGTAGAATCCAAAGGATCTACTGCAGGATAAATACCAAGCTCTGCAATTTTACGTGAAAGAACAGTTGTAGCATCTAAGTGAGCAAAAGTTGTTGCCGGTGCAGGATCCGTAAGGTCATCTGCAGGTACATAAACCGCTTGAACTGATGTAATCGATCCTTTTTTGGTAGATGTAATTCGTTCTTGCATGGCGCCCATTTCAGTGGCTAGTGTTGGCTGGTAACCTACCGCAGATGGCATACGTCCTAAAAGTGCCGATACCTCTGAACCAGCTTGTGTAAACCTGAAAATATTGTCTACGAAAAATAAAACGTCTTTTCCTTGACCATCTGCAGCACCATCTCTAAAATATTCAGCAATTGTAAGTCCAGAAAGTGCAACACGTGCACGTGCTCCTGGTGGTTCGTTCATTTGCCCAAATACGAAAGTGGCTTTAGATTCTTTCATAGCAGCTTTATCAACCTTTGTTAAATCCCATCCACCTTCTTCCATGGAGTGTAAAAAGTCATCCCCATATTTAATAATTCCAGACTCCAACATCTCACGGAGTAAATCATTCCCTTCACGGGTACGTTCTCCAACTCCAGCAAATACTGAAAGTCCACCGTGTCCTTTTGCGATGTTGTTAATTAATTCTTGAATCAATACTGTTTTACCTACTCCAGCTCCTCCAAAAAGTCCAATTTTTCCTCCTTTGGCATAAGGCTCGATTAAGTCAATTACTTTAATTCCTGTGAAGAGCACTTCTGCTGACGTTGAAAGATCTTCAAATGCAGGAGCATCTCGGTGAATTGGTAAGCCATTTTCGTTTTCTTTAGGAAGGTTTTCCATTCCATCAATAGCATCGCCAATAACATTAAATAAACGCCCATAAATTTCTTCCCCTACCGGCATTTGAATAGGACTTCCTTTTGCCTTAACTTCTGTACCTCTACTTAAACCATCTGTAGAATCCATAGAAATGGTTCGAACAGTTTCTTCTCCAATATGAGATTGCACCTCTAAAATTAATTTAGAACCATCAGAATTAGTGATTTCTAAAGCGTCATAAATTCTTGGAAGTGGATTACTTTCACCACTGAATTCAACATCTACAACAGGGCCAATAATTTGAGAAACTTTACCTATGCTTTGAGCCATTTTAATCTGCTTTTGCGTTTATTTTTTAATCTTTATTTTAAGCTGCAAATATATGGGGTTCCTCCTAAATAGAAACTAATTTTATTCCTTTTTTCAAAGAAATTTATACCATTTTAATACCCATTAAGCTTCGCCAATTGATCCAAATGATAATTATAATCTCCGAAAAGCTGTTGGGCGACACGAGCTCGTTTTAAATAAAAACCAATATCTGCATCATCAGTAACTCCAATACCGCCGTGTAATTGTATGGCTTCATTAGTTACTAATTTGACGGTTTTTCCCAATTTAGCTTTTGCTAAATGCCCATATTTCAATACTGAAGGGTCATTGCTGTCAATTGATTGAAGTGCTTTCAAAACAACTGATTTACATAATTCTATTTCAGAAAAAAGAATAGCAGCTCTATGTTGCAGGGCTTGGTATGTTCCAATAATTACTCCAAATTGCTCACGTTCTTTCAGATATTGAATAGTCGTGTCAAATGCCTGTTGACAAATTCCTAAAAGTTCAGCAGAAATTCCTGTATAAGCAATTGCCATGAGTTGATCTAAAAGAAGCTTACCATCTGATTTAATATTAAGTTGATTTTCTGCAAATACTTTAACTTTTTCAAATCTAATATCTGAATAGGTTCCGGCGTCCATTAATATATTTTTTGAAATTGTAATTCCCTTCGATTTAGCATCAACAATGAACAAACTAGTTTCAGTATTAATTTGAGTTACAACAATAAAAAAATTAGCTGTAGTACCATCGATAACTATTGTTTTTGCTCCATTAATAATATAGTTTGCGCCATCAAAAACCGCTTGAGTTTTAAAAGAAGTGATTTGATGGTGTTTATCTTCTTGTATGGCTAAAGCAAGCTGAGTTGATCCTTCCATTATCTCTGGAAAGAACTTCGTTTTTAAGGCTTCATTATCTGACAATCGGAGTGCCGAAGCGCCCAAAAGTATAGAAGAAATTAATGGTGATTTTGATAAATTTCTCCCTGTTTCTTCTAGAATCTGACCCAAACCAACAAAACCAAAATCTAGTCCATTATATCTTTCTGGAATCGTTAAAGCTGACCAACCCATGGCTACCATTTCTTCCCATAAGGCAGGGTCAAAAGGAGTGTATTGTTTGTCCCGTAATTCTCGCATCTGACTTATCGGTGCTTTAGTCATAAGGAGTTCTGATGCAGAATCCTTAAGCATTTTTTGTTCTTCTGTTATAATTAATGCCATAATAATCTTATTTAGTAGGCAAGCCCAAAATGAGTTTAGAAATAATATTTAATTGGATTTCTGAGGTTCCTCCCTCAATGGAATTTCCTTTAGAGCGACAAAATTTTCTAGCTAAATCACCATCTAATTTTTCATTTTCACCCCAAAAAAGAGCTTCTGATCCTCCTATAGACATCAATAATTCATGTCTGACTATGTTGAGCTCGGTTGCGTAAAACTTAAAAAAAGAGGATAGTGCTCCTGAATTATTTCCTGTTTTAGCTTCGTCGGTTACCCGCTGAATTGTTAAATCAAAAATCTCCTCGTCCATTTCAAAGTCAGAAATTTGATTTCTTAATACTCCATCTGAAATTGCTCCATTACCATTTAAAGAAAGATTTTCCAGCGCAATAGTATGTACCTCTTTTTTTATATCCGTTTCTCCAATTCCACCAATCATTTGACGCTCATGAGTCAAAAGATGTTTAGCAATGGTCCATCCTTCATTAAGGTTACCAATTAAATTCTCCTTAGGTACTTTTACTTCATCAAAAAAAGTTTCACAAAAAGGCGATTTCCCACTAATCAACTTAATGGGTCGTGTACTTACTCCTTTTGAGGCCATATCAATTAACATAAAGCTAATTCCGTTATGTTTTGTAGCTTCAAAATCTGTACGAACTAAACAAAAAATCCAATCGGATTTATCGGCGTAAGAAGTCCATACTTTTGAACCTGTGATCTCATAATGATCCCCTTTGTCGATTGCTTTGGTTTGAAGGCTTGCCAAATCACTTCCTGCATTAGGTTCACTATAACCTTGACACCACCATATTTTCCCTTCTGCAATCTGCGGAAGATAATGTAGCTTTTGCTCCTCTGAAGCAAACTTAAGTAATGCAGGACCCAACATAGAAATTCCAAAACTGTAAAGGGGTTTTCTACATCCCAAACGGGTCATTTCTTGGGTTAATATATTGTTTTGTTCAGGAGTTAATCCACCTCCTCCATATTGAGCCTCCCAATAGGGCACAACCCATCGTTTTTCAAGCATGCTTTCAAACCACACCCTCTGATCTACTGATTTAAATTTAGCATTACGTCCTCCCCAGTATAAATCAAAAGGATCTTTAACGGGTTGACACATACTTTCTGGACAATTGGCTTTTAGCCAAGCTCTTGTTTTTGTTCTAAAATCGTTCAATGAGACACTGATTTGTGTTTCCATTTTTTATTAATTAATATAAATTATCTATTTTGTTTTTTTGAAGGGCTTGTACTCCAATTTTGCCATACATGTGCACGGCTTGATTCAAGTTTTTAAAGCGTTCATCAGTTGTAAATCCATTTTTATATCTAAAATAGATTTGCTGAATAATCACGGCGATTTTAAAAAGACCAAAAACATAATAAAAAGGAATATTATCCATTTCTATATTGCTTTTTTTGGCATAGTGCTCTACCAATTCACTTCGGGTCAAATTACCTTTTGCAAGTGTGATGTTCATATTGTTTTCTTTCATGAAATCAGGATCAGACTCTTGTATCCAATATCCTAAAGTTGTTCCCAAATCCATTAAAGGATCTCCAAGGGTAGACATTTCCCAATCCAAAATACCTTTTATATCAAAGCTTCCGTCTTGAGAAAGGATCAAATTATCATACTTAAAATCGTTATGAATAAAAGCGCTTCTTTGCTGGGTTGGTATATTTTTATTGAGCCAAGTATACGTTTTTTCTATGGCTTCAAAGTCATCGGTTTTGGCGTTGATATATCGTTTGGTCCAGCCCTCTATTTGCCGCTTAATATAGCCTTTAGGTCGGCCTAAAGTTTCAAGTCCAGCGGCATGATAATCCAATGTATGTATTTCTGCTAAAGTACTCACGAAAGCTTTAGATAAGTTTCGCATTTGATCGGGATTTGGTAGCTGTTCTTTTGGAGTGTGTCCTCTAAAAATAACTCCTTCCATACGTTCCATAATATAAAATTGAGCCCCTATAACCGTGAGATCTTCACAGTATAAAAAAGACTTTGGAACTTTATTATAAATAGGATGTAGTCCCGAAAGAATTCGGAATTCTCTTCCCATATCATGTCCTGATTTTATTTTTGCTCCATGTGGAGGTCTTCTTAGAACTAGCTCTTTTTTTCCGAGTTTTAATAAATAGGTGAGATTGGAATAACCCGAGGGAAATTGAAGAACTTCCAAATTGGCCATAGGTAGCTCCATCGTATTTCGCAAATAGGCTTCCAAAGAATCGATGTTGAAGGATTGTCCTTCACGAATTTGAACTGCTTTGTCTAATTCACTTCTCATTTGTTTTATTCTAAACAATCTACTAATTCATTAATCATTTCACACTTGTTAGTATAACTAGAGATTTCTGCCAAAATTTTGGTTAGGCATTTCTTATTCTCTAACTGCATCATTCTCAAGATTTGTACTTTTTTAAAATACTCCTTGCTAATCTACTTTTATGAACTTCATCAGCTCCATCATAGATTCGAGCGGCACGCTCGTGACGGTAATAAGATGCAAGAATAGTATCGTCTGTGACTCCTTTTGCTCCATGTACCTGAATGGCACAATCCACTACTTTTTG
>TARA_B110000285_G_scaffold70250_1_pt1 | contig 10730 bp, 5 predicted proteins | sample TARA_B110000285 | Tara Oceans TARA_B110000285 (sample SAMEA4397756) | marine metagenome | biome: Polar Biome; feature: [SRF] surface water layer (ENVO:00010504); material: water (ENVO:00002006), including particulate matter (ENVO:01000060) such as... | depth 5 m
GAGTCCCCATACGGCGGGATTGCATTCGCTCCGCTCAGGCTGTGCTGATGTGCAGAAATCCTCCTCCGGATTTCTGGGGGGGTATTATTGCCGTGATGCACGGCACTTCGTCGTGCGCTCGAACCAAGGTTCTCATCCCGCCTCCCTTAAACGCCATCACCCCAGCTCTCGATGAGAGCTGGGGTGATGGCGGACAGGGCGGGATTCGAACCCGCGGAGACATTGCTGCCTCACACGCTTTCCAAGCGTGCGCATTCGACCACTCTGCCACCTGTCCTAAAGTGTCCCATGGGATGCGGGCGGAAACTAGCCAGCAATACCACTGATAGCAAACTTTTTTTATGCCTAGCGCAGATAATCAATACACTCTACTTCAAGCGCACAGCGGGAATACCGCGGCTGTGGTTCTCTCCAAGGTGACTGACACGAAACCATGTTTTCTTCTCTTCGTCATAGTGAAAATAAACAGCGGTTTGCTGATATCCGTTTTCACATAGCACAGATACATGCTTGCCTGGTTCTACGCGGTAAATTTCAGCGGCAGACCACTGGTGAGAACCGGGTCGATTCTTTTTGCCCACCGAGGCTGCTATATTATCTTCGTTGTTGAGGAATGTGAGTAATGCCTTTTCATGCTCCGTAAGGCGTATGCCTGAGCCTGTAAACTTGACGTGCTCTTTGAGATGAACGACAGCTTGATTTTGTGGCTCTATTTCCAATGGCCAGCCCTCGGGCGTAAAAAAATGACTGCATGCCGTGAGTAAAATACACGGGATGATGGCAGCAAAGAAAATCTTAGTCATGGATAGATATTATGCTCTGGGAGCACTTGTTGACAAGCCTGCTCTTATTTTGCTGATGACGGAAAGGTATCCTTCCAGCTGTATAATGCGCTGCCCTCTCCTAAGCCGCCTAGCTCGGAGAGCAATGACCCACAGCGCTGCTGCCACTTTGCATAGTCAGGCACTCGAGATGAGTCCCTCGATCCAGGAAAAACAATATAGGTGACACTCAAGTCACTCACTGGCCGAGAATAGATGCCCGCCTTAGGATTGAGCTGTTTACAAAATCTCAAAGAAGCCTCCCCCACCTTAAAGCTTGGCCCTGCATCCCCAACAATGGATGGATAGATCTTACCCTCATAAACCACGACGGCGTAGTCACCAACCCGAGCCGCATAAGGATCACCTCCATTGGAGGTCAGCACATTGATTGGCATGACAATAAAGGGGTCGTAGTCAGCAACCAGAAAACTCCTGGCCTCCATATCCTTGATCTCACGTTTGATTTTTGTGATGCGTGATTGTAGCCAGGCCTTGCGATCATCCTTGGTATCAGCAAGTGCGATTTCCTGTTCTGCTTTACGGATCCTATTCTTCCAGCCTGCAATCAACGGGTTGGGAGACTTACCTGTTTTTTTCCAGCCGTAGCTCGTCAGCGGCTGATAGTTGGTCGAGTTGACGATCTTCTCTGGCATCACAGGCAAGCGGTCTCCATCAGAGCCATCAGATACAACATCCATCTCTGCCTGCATCAGGAATATACGCCGGCCAGTCTCAGGGTGCTTGAGGTTGAGCATGGTCTCACAGTCATAAAAGTTATGCCGCGTCATCAGCTCATTGAGCTGAGCTGCATTGCTTTTCATGCGCTTGGATTTATTCTCATAGAGCTGGTAGAAAAAACCAGAAACCTTGGCCTTCGGCATCATTGCCTCCAGCCCCGGCAATATCGCGGTCAGCCCCGGGCTGTTTTTTTCTAACTCAGGCAGTGTTGTGATTGCCTTCGGCAGTTTGATCTTGAGTTCATAGTGGGCACTAAAACTCTCATCCGTATCTCGTTCAAGTGAGGCAGCTCCACCTTTCTCAATATGTATGTTGGTATTGAGCTGCAGGCCTCTAGACAGCATGCGCATATCGCCACCAGAGGAGGCTGTGTGATCCTGTGGAGCTCGGATGACCGGCTCCTTGGGCTTGGCGGGACTCAGCGGGGCTTTGGGTTTGGGCTCGCTTACCTTCTTCTCGGTCACCTCTTTACCGGCACTTCGCAGTTCGCGCAGCTTGCGATATAAGTTCTCTGAAAGAGGACTAAACAACAGAGCGATCGAGCCACATAACAACACAAGCATGGACACCCTGAACCACGGGAAACTGGTAGCATTACCATGACGGCTTTTGACACCCTCAATTTCATGCGGGTCATTCTTTTTTTGATTTTCAGAATGGGGAGGCATAGGGCAAAATCATGAACCGTTATGGGGCGTCATTCAAATGATTATTTTATGACCTTGATCCATCTGGCAGGCCAAACGCAGACTCGAGGCTGTCTGGCGCAAGCTCAGCGAAATCATCCCACTCACGCATGCTGGCAGGATAGTGAGCCGCTTGAGCAAAGTCTCCAGCCCTGATTTTTTCCACAGCGGCCTCTGCCCAGCTCATCGCATGCTCGAGCACGGATTGGTCAAATTTATGCCATGGGGCAAAGGCAACATCACTGATCGCCCTTGGCAGGTTAATATAGCCCACTTGTGGCAGCTCTCCGGTGTCAAAACGCTGCTGAGTAAACGCGGCGTACATGGGCAGCTGAACTTCAGCCCAGCCGAGTTGCGTTCTAGCAGTGCCCGCTAAATCTCCAAGCTGAGGCCGATTCTCATCCTCGCGCCAAGTTCTGAAGTGCGCCTTATCAGGCTGCTTGGCTTTACCAGATGTCTTATAATCCCACACCCGCCATTGCTTGCCATCTTCATGACGGTCAATCCGATCAATTGCCATGGTTACCGAGTGATCTGCAATCTGCCAGTGATCCCCTGTCTGACCTCCCACTTTGTATTCTGTCTCTACGATACGCCAGCCATTAGCGCGGTCAGCCGCTTGTATTCTGGCAAATGCTCGCAACCGTTCACGAGCACTCTCAAGCTGGACCATCAGCGGCAAAGGCAGATTTTTGCCATAGCGTTGTTGCATGACGGCATCAAGGTGCTCGGTAAAATAACTCTCAATCTCCGAGGCGTCTGAAGAATCACGCATGGCTTCATCAGCTCCAAATTCATCGAGCACATGATGGCAGAGCTTACCAAAATCGAGAGCGTCCATCTCGCGTTTGTTGGCATCGTAGGTTCTCATTTTTACAATGCGCTTGAGGAAAAAACGAAACGGACAATCGAGGTAATCCTTGATCGCTGATGGAGAAATATTGATCGCGTCATCACCCGCATAACGGTTCTCCAACTCAGGAACCTTAAGCTGCCAGTCACGAGCCCATGCACCACGATTGGGGGCATCAGAGGGTGACTCGTTAAATAAGTGAGATACCAATGCCGCTAGCTCTTGGCCAGTCTGCTTCATCAATAAACGGGAGGGTTTACGCGCTTCACCTGCGTTGTTAAACCTCGAAACAACAGCATCGACTCTGCCGTGTTCCGCCCTTGATTGGAGTGCGGTATGCAGAATGAAAGCATCCCGTGCAAAACGGGCGCGCATATCACGTAAGCCCAGTTGATCTCGCAATGAATCAGGCAAGAAAACATCATCTGCGCTGCCCTCAGGAACGCACTCTTCATGCATCCCTGCCAGTATCAGGTGATCAGCGGGATCATAAGAAATTTCCAACCACCCCTGCAAATCAAGCACGGTATCACCTCGTTCTGCCGAGACACGAGCAGAGCGCACCGATTCAGCAAGCATTTCAAATGCCTCATCAGGTGCCACCATTTCTCCACAGCTCGCTAGTCGATCAAGCGCATCCACCGCCTCAACCAGACTCGCCTCGGTCGCCTTAGCCACACGCTGGTCGGTATATCCCAACCACTCCGACAACCACTGACGCAGAACTCGCCCAACATTCTTGGCATCCAGCTTCTCGTCCAGCTTCTCGATATGCGAGGCCACGGATTGTAAAATCTCTCGCTGGTCTGTGGAGGCAAGGAACCTGGCATCACTTACGGTCTCCGGCAAATGATCAGCATACAGCTGATCCATGAGCTTGGTGGCCAGATGACGGCTTACTTTCTCTGGCAAAAACAGCTCCGCGCCCGGCAATCTAACTAACTCACGGAGGGCTTCAAAAGGGCTGTCTTTAGTGACCAGATCACGCATCGCTCGCAGCAGACAAACCAAGCCCGATTCGGCCAGCCCCCTGCCCTCTGGATTGTATAATGGCCAGCCGGTCTCAGAAAATGCCTTTTCCAGTGCCGACTCAAAGCTCGGGTCACACAGCGCCAGCGCTGCCTGCTCTGCGGGAGTTTCCTGCTCGCTTAAAACCTGAACACATACCTCAGCAGCATCGCTCGCTGAATCGACAAGGTGCAGCCTTTGTTGCCAATCTGGAATATGAATATTTCTTTGTGACCAGTAATCTACACGTGGCACACCCCAGGCATCGAAGCCTTCCTTTTCACTCTCAGGGGCATGCACCAAAACCTGCATGGGGATACCCTGTTCCAGCAAGGACTGTAATGCGCGGATAGCCATCGGCGTCGGGTCAGGAACACAAGCAACGACGATACGTTTGATTCCTGGAGGCAGGTCGGGAGATAATGCCTGGTCGCGCTTGGCGAGGATAGGGTCACGTAATTTCCATCGACCGAGCTGCTTGAGCATCAGACCCTCTAGCTCTGCAAGCTCTACCCATCGCTCTTTTTCTGGGCTATGATGGCCAGCATCACGGAATGAAGCATTCGCATCAGCAAGCGTGTCACGTAATTGGATAAATTGTTTTGCCAATGCCAGTGCCACATGAAATCCCGCGTTAGCCTCAGCATCATGATTGCGAAACAAATGAGGGAATTGGCTCAGCCCCGTGTCTCGTATGACTTGCACCCAAGCCCATAAGGTTTCCTGCTTACTGGCCACGCCCTCGACCTCAAATAAGCGACTGGGCACCACGACATGTGGTGAGATCACTCCGCCGCCATCAGAGAGCGCCATGCGGAGTCGTCTACCACTGTTGGAGGTTGGCACAACCACCAAGGTGGATGCTAGCACCTCACGATTCTCATCGGCCAACAGCCAATGCTTCAGGGATTCGAGCAAGGGAGCATGCCAACCGAGAAAAACACGGTCGGCGCATTGCTCCTGCTCAAAATCCAATAGGTCCTGCATTCACTATTCCTCTCCGCCGGATTCCTCAGCATCCTTCGGCTCATCAGTTGCTTCTGTTGAATCAGCTACATCAGGGGCATCAGCTACATCCGTATTTGCAGCGACGGTATCCGTTTCTTGATCGCCACCTTCGGTATCTGCATCATCAGATTCGTCCTCGTCGTCTGGCATCACTCGGGCAATGTCCTGAAGTTTTTCGCCACCCTTAAGGGAAACCAGTTTCACGCCCTGAGCCGCACGGCCAGTCTCACGCACATCAGAACAACGGATACGAATACTCTGCCCATCACTGGTCATCAGCATGAGCTCATCATCTTCCATGACCGAGATCGCTCCAACCACGCTACCCGTTTTATCGGTAACATTCATGGTTTTCATGCCTTTACCACCACGGCCTTTTGATAGGTATTCTTCATACGCCGTGCGCTTTCCAAGGCCATTTTCACTGGCAACAAGTAGCTTGGCATCGGGGCTAACGATGGTCAGCGCAACGAGGTAGTCGGCTTCTCGTGGCTTCACTCCAGCAACACCTGCGGACGGTCTACCCATTGCACGGATATTGGTCTCACTGGTGCGCACACAGTAACCAGCACTGGTCACCAAACAAATATCATCCTTGCCTGAGGTCAGCTTGACATCAACCAGGGTATTGCCTTCATCGAGCTTAATAGCGATGATGCCGTCTTTGCGGAAATTGCGGAAGTTGCTCAGGCCTGTTTTCTTCACCTTGCCGCTGCGGGTAGCAAAGAGCACGTAGCCATTTTCTTCACCAAAGGTGACATCCTCATCGTCTTCGTTGGTCTTGCGCTCAAGACGCAGAGCAGCTGCGATGTTTTCATCGGGCTGGAGATTGAGTAAGTTTTTGATACTGCGCCCTTTAGAGGCACGTGAACCTTCAGGAATACCGTAAACGCGCTCTACGTAAACTCGGCCGGTATTGGTGAAGAACATCAGGTAATCATGCGCCTGAGCGGAGAAGAGGTGCTCGACGAAGTCTTGCTCGTCGTCTTCAGTTTGGTTGGCATTGCGAGTTTCCATACCACGAACTCCCTTACCTCCACGTGCTTGAACACGGTATTCGGCAGACGGGGTGCGCTTAATATAACCTTTATTAGAAAGAGTGACGATCATGCCGTCATTGGCAATAAGGTCCTCGATGGCGATCTCTCCCTCATCGGGAAGAATGGGGCAGCGGCGCGGAGTGGCGTGCTTTTCTCTGATTTCAAGAAGCTCATCCTTGATGATGGTCAGCACACGCGATTCACGGGCGAGGATGTCGAGGAAGTCCTTGATTTCTTCGAGGATGGAATCGTATTCCACCTTCACCTTGTCCTGCTCCATGCCCGTAAGCTGGTATAGGCGCAGCTCGAGGATGGCGTTGACCTGGCGGTCGGTGAAAACATAAAGCTCACCCTGTATACTAGCCTGTGAGCGGATATGAATGCCGAGACTCTCGGCGGTTTTAACCGGGAAGGTGTAAGCCTTGAGCTTTTCACGGGCTTCGTCCCTGTTTTTAGAATCACGAATGATACGGATGAAATCGTCGAGGTGCCCTAGAGCGAGCAGGAATGCCTCAAGGTTTTCCGCGCGGTCTTCTGCTTTATTGAGCAAGAAGCGAGTACGGCGCATGATCACCTCACGACGGTGCTCAATGAACGCGTCAAGTGCATCCATGATCGAGAGCTGCTTGGGGCGGCGCTCGTGAATGGCCAGCATGTTCACCCCGAAGGATGTTTCCATGGAGGTGAGTTTGAAGATCTGGTTAACAACAACCTGTGGTCGGGCGTCACGCTTGAGAGTGATCTCGATGCGTGTCTGCTCATCAGAGAGGTCACGCATTCCTGAGATATCCGTGAGCACTTTTTCACGGACCAGCTCTGCAATACGCTGCTGTAGCACAGCGCGGTTTACGCCGTGAGGCACGTGGGTGATGGTGATGATGGATGTGCCAGAGGCTTTTTCCTCAATCTCCATGTTGCCTCGCATCTTGATGCTACCGCGACCAGTGTGGAAGTAGCTGTCGATGCCTTTGAAGCCGCGGATTTCGCACTCACCGGCGAAATCGGGGCCTTTGATATACTGCTTCAGTTCATCGATCGTAAGCTGTGGGTTATCGATACGGGCGCATACACCATCGATCACTTCGCCCAGGTTGTGGGCGGGGATGTTGGTGGCCATTCCCACCGCGATACCGGTACCTCCATTGACCAGCAGGTTAGGAATCGAGGCTGGCAAGACAACGGGTTCGTTGCGCGTTTCATCGTATGTCGGCTGGGTGTCGACGGTATCTTTTTCAAGATCAGTCATCATCGCCGACCCGAGGTGCGTCAAGCGGGCTTCGGTGTATCGCATCGCCGCGGCGGCGTCACCTTCAACGGAACCAAAGTTTCCTTGGCCGTCGATGAGCATTTCACGCATCGTCCATGGCTGAGCCATATTGACGAGGGTGGTGTAGATTGAGCTGTCACCGTGCGGGTGATATTTACCCATGGTATCACCGACAATACGCGCACACTTAAGGTGAGCCTTACTTGGTGAGAGCGACAAGTCGTTATGCATCGCGTAGAGCACACGCCGCTGTGATGGCTTGAGCCCGTCCCGAATATCAGGTAAGGCACGGGAGATAATCACAGACATGGAGTAGTCCAAGAAGGACTTGGACATTTCGTCCGCCACGTTGATGGATTTGATAGATTCGTTGGACATGGGTCAGGTAAAAATAAGTGGGCTAAAGATAGTCAGGATAGATGCTGTAATTCCTCTGGGGCTAGTGAATCAAGAGGCTGGTGAATTACACATCCAGATTCTGGACATTGAGGGCATTGTCTTCGATGAATCGTTTGCGGGGTTCAACAATATCGCCCATGAGAACGTCGAACATCTTATCGGCTTCGATGGCGTTTTCTTCATCCAGACGGACTTTGAGGAACTGGCGTCTCTCAGGATCCATGGTGGTTGTGAATAGCTCCTTGGCATTCATTTCCCCTAGTCCCTTGAATCGTTGGATACGCATTCCCTTGCGGCCGATTTCGAGCACGCGATCGAGAATTTCAAACAGGTTGAAAACGGGCAGCGCCTCAGCTTTGTCAGCATCGCCCTCGATCAGCTCGTAAACGGGCTTGTCTTCAGAGAAGAACGGCTCGGTCTTGAGGCCAAATTCATTGAGGCGGGATAGGATTTTAGAAATGGCGGCAGACTCATGCAGTTCACGTTTAACGGCTCGCCTCTGGATACCTTGGTATTTTTCTTTGAATGCGAGGATTTCTTCCTCAGTGAGCTCCTCATCGAAGAGCCTGAGGTCTCGATTCTCCTTGGCGAAGACGAGCAGTTCTTTTTCGGTATCGAAATAGTGGGTTTCTTCCTCATTGCCAATCCGAACGCGCACCATGTATTCTGATAGGTGCCCTTCGTTAGCGTATTCAAGTAAGGTCCTGAAGTCTCCGCCGTGTCCTTCCAGTGTGGAAGTGAAGCGGGTAAGCTGGGCAAGGGTGTCGAGCACGCTCTTGAGCAGATCGCTATCGACGTAATTCTCAGTTCCGTATTGCTTGAGCTTCACGTCTTCCGCCCCTAGGCTGATGAGGATTTCGTTGAGCGCATCGTCGTCAGCGAGGTATTCTTCACGCTTTTTACGGGTGATTTTGTAAAGCGGAGGTTGCGCGATATAGAGGTAGCCAGCTTTGACCATCTCGGGCATGTGGCGACAGAAGAAAGTGAGCAGCAATGTGCGAATGTGAGCACCGTCAACATCGGCATCGGTCATGATGACAATCTTGTGGTAGCGGACTTTTTCCAGATTGAAGGCACCTTCCTGATCGCCATCACCAATGCCTGCGCCAATGGCAGTGATCATTGCTTGAATTTCCTTGTTCTGCAGAGCTCGGTGAAGGCGTGCCTTCTCAACATTAATCACCTTACCTCGCAGTGGCAGAATCGCCTGGTTGATGCGGTTGCGTCCTGATTTGGCCGAGCCACCAGCGGAGTCACCCTCCACAATATAGATTTCTGACTTAGCCGGGTCACGCTCTGAGCAGTCTGCTAGCTTGCCAGGTAGTCCACCTCCAGAGAGCACGGACTTGCGCACTGTCTCACGTGCTTTACGGGCGGCTTCCCGAGCTCGGGCTGCATTGACCGCCTTATCGATGATTGTTTTAGCGAGGTTGGGGTTTTCCTCAAAGTAATCCTGAAGCCCCTCGTAAACGATGGAGCTGACCACACCCTCGATCTCGGCATTGACCAGCTTGTCCTTTGTCTGCGAGCTGAAGCGCGGGTTAGGCATCTTAACGCTGAGCACACAGATGATGCCCTCACGGACGTCGTCACCTGAAAGCGCCGGGTCTTTGTCTTTGAGGATCTTGTTCGCTTTTGCGTATTGGTTGATCGATCTTGTCAGTGCCCCACGGAAGCCAGTGAGGTGAGTTCCCCCGTCGGTATTAGAAATGGAGTTGGCAAAGCAGAGGATGTTGTCTTGGTAGCTATCGTTGTATTGGAAAACAACATCGGTAAAGACATCGTCCTTGGCAATTTTGCCGTCGTAATCGACTTCGATCTTACGCTTGCCTCTGATGATCACGGGGTCGGGGTGAACCAGTGTTTTATTTTCCCCGAGCTGAGTCACAAATTCCTCGATCCCCTTGGCGTAGTAAAAGCGCTCTTTCTGAGCACTCTCTGGCCGCTCGTCTTCCAGCTCGATCACCAAACCGGGGTTGAGGAAAGCAAGCTCACGCAGGCGTGTGGCGAGGCGGGCAAACTCAAACTCAATCGTGTCGGTGAAAATAGTAGCATCAGGAAAGAAGCTCACCTTGGTTCCGGTGTGCGCAGGATCGACCTCCCCCACGACCTCGAGCTGCTTGACGGTTTTTCCGCGCTCAAAGGTAATGGCGTGCACCTTGCCCTCACGGCTTACCTCTGCCTTGAACCAGTCGGAAAGAGCATTCACGCACTTGGCACCGACACCGTGCAGACCACCAGAATACTTGTAAGCACCCTGACCGAATTTACCACCAGCATGAAGACTGGTTAATACCAGCTCAACGGCAGGAATGCCAAACTTCGGGTGTATTTCCACCGGAATTCCTCGGCCATCGTCTTCAATGGAAGCAGAACCATCTACGTGCAAGCCGATCTTGATCGTCGCACAGTAGCCGGCAAGGTGCTCATCAATCGAGTTGTCCAGCACCTCAAACACACAGTGGTGTAGACCGCGCACATCGGGGTCACCGATATACATGCCTGGGCGCTTACGAACCGCCTCAAGGCCCTCTAATTTATCAATCTGCGATGCACCGTATTCTTGGGCGTCTGAAACGTTAGTTTCTGCGGATTCATCGTCGTTTTGAGTATCGGTCTCAGGGGCGTTTTCAGGCTTATCAGGGATATCGGACATGGGCAGACAAAATATCTGAAATTTAACCGCCCTAGACAAGTTTCTTTCGCCTATTTATGCAGATTTTTTTGGCGCCAGAAGATCCGTGCCACTTGCACATGATAATGAGCTCTCAAAGCTCAAATCAAAGGCCGCCGTGGCCCTACTCGCCAATGGTCATGTAATAATAAACACCCAAGGCAATGCAGACGACCACACAGGTGATCAGCACCATCAGAAGCAGTGTTTTTATATCTTTTGACTCAGCCGCC
>TARA_B110000285_G_scaffold233979_1_pt1 | contig 10727 bp, 12 predicted proteins | sample TARA_B110000285 | Tara Oceans TARA_B110000285 (sample SAMEA4397756) | marine metagenome | biome: Polar Biome; feature: [SRF] surface water layer (ENVO:00010504); material: water (ENVO:00002006), including particulate matter (ENVO:01000060) such as... | depth 5 m
TATAATTAAATGCTGATCAGTTTTCTTTAACCATAGTTCATCTAAACCTGTACTTTCTGTTCCCATAACAATTGCACAAGGGGGTGCATAATCAAAGTCATTATAATATATTGCTTCAGGATTTATAACTGCAGTTGCCAGGCGTATTGATTTTTTATCTAAAAGTGCAATTACTTCTTTGGAGGTTCCTATTGCAGTAGGAATCAAAAATAAACTACCTAAACTAGAGCGAATACTATTTGGATTGTAAAAATCTGTTTTTGGGTTTGCAATAATAACAGCATCCATTTTAGCAGCAGCAGCAGTTCGGTAAAGCGCTCCAATGTTTCCTGGCTTCTCTGGGGCTTCAATTACGAGTATTAGCGAAGTTTTGCTTAGAGTTAACTCTACTAATTCATGAGTTTTGCTTTGTGCAATAGCCAATATTTTTTCTGAGCCTGAGCGCACGCTCAAACGGTTAAAAATTGAAGATGCTAATAAAAAAATATCGGAGACCTCAGACTGGGAGATAAGAGTGTCAAAAGAATTTTCGGCTGCCTCATGTATAAAGATGGATTCTAAAAGATAGCCTCCTTTTAAGGCCTTTTCAATTTCTCTTTCCCCTTCAATTACAAAAAGGTTTTGCTTTTTACGCTCCCTTGCTTTTTGAAAAAGCAATCGAAATTTTTTTATTTCAGGATTCTGAATACTTGATAGTAGTTTCACCATTGCAAGGTATTTTAAAATACTAGCGGAACGAAAAAAAATTAATAGAAGTTTTCAATATCAAAAACGGTTTCTTTTGAATAAGCAATTACCAATGGGACCATTGCATTATAGCTTTGAATACCAAGGTCTTGACCATTTGCTTTTAGGTAGGAATCATATCCTTTTTTCAGGTAAGGTTCAAAGGGGTTTTGATAGGCCCTCCAAAAAGCAGATTGTTCTTGAAAATTTTTAATAATCCCAGACTTTAATTGCGCAATGAGTTCTTTTGCTTTTTCTGGGTTCGCTATATATAAATCTGCATAGCAATAACGAAGTGCAAAACTATATCCTGAAAATTTAATAAAGGGATCTGGGTTTTTTATGGTAATGTAAAAAGCGATAAAATTTGCTTCATTTTCTGCTGCAACGCCCAGTTGATGAGCCATTTCATGTGCAGCGGTTGTTATGTAGTTAAAATGAGGAATCTTTTTGTTTACGTGTGATTCTAGGGTAAACGGATTTAAATAGCCAGAATATCCCATGTAACTAAGTAGGGTACTCCAAAGAGAATTCTTCAAAAATGGCTGAACAGGAAACTGTTCCTTCATAAACGAAAAGTCGCGTTCTAACATGTTTGAGATAGTGTCTTTTGAATAGGGTATTTTCACGGGAATACTGTCATTATAACTCAGCCGTTCATGAAGTAAATTGCTTGTTTGAATTAGTTTTTCCAATGTTTCCGTTAGTTGTAATTCATTATAAGTTAGATCATATGCTAACGCTTTATTTAAAGGAAGGCGGTAGTAATTTAATCCCCAACTAATTTGAAAAATAAAATGAATTAACGAAACATAAGCAAGTCCATGAATTAGATAGTTACGGAGTTTGTTTAAAGGGTTATTAAATAAATAAATAAGACTTCCAATGAAAAATATAATTGCTACTAAATAAATTAAATCGCCAAATGAAAAGGGTATATTTTCATAAAAGAAACGATGAGATTTGAAAATTGCAGGATATATTTTTTGACTATAAGTTGCTTCCACCCATTCTGGATTTTTTTTAAACCATTTTAAGGCTAGCCACTGAAACGGGAATGTCCCAATTAAAAAGTAGTTTATGTTTTTCATTAGGCAAAAAAAAAAGACCAACTAAAATGTTGGTCTATAAATTATTTTATCACGGTTACTATTTCAACCTCAAAAATTAAATCTGATTTTGGGGGTATTCCTTGTCCGCCATTGGCTCCATAAGCAAGTGTATAGGGAAGGAAAAGCGTTGCTTCATCTCCTTCTTTTAGGAGTCGCAGGCCTTCTTTAAATCCATCAATCATAGCATCAGTATCTCCAACTCTGGCTTCAATTGGCTTATATTGTCCTGCACTTTGGCGCTGTTCATTCAGCATTTCATTTGCTAAAGCAGTAGCTTCAACACTTGTTTCTAAAAGTGTTCCGTTTGCAAAATATACTGAATAATTTACATTTACAATATTTGTTGAACGCACAGTTGCTCCTTTTCCTTTTGCAGTAATATTGTACTGAAGTCCTGAAGCAGTTGTAATTGATTCTTTTTTAAGAGCATAATGTTTGGTTATATTAAGATCTTTTATGTGCCCTTGCTTTGCCTTTTTTTCTTCTGCAATTGCATCTTTTTCGTCAAAATAAGCATTAAAAATAGCTGGAGCATCAAATCGCTTAGCTTCCTTCCCTTTTCTTATAATATTAATTTCTTCAATTAAATTATTAGTAACGATACTGTCAACAACTTCTTGCCCTTTAATAACTTCTCCAAAAACAGTATGTTTTCCATCTAACCATGGCGTAGCTTTATGGGTAATGAAAAATTGACTTCCATTGGAAGCAGGTCCTGAATTTGCCATTGAAAGAATACCAGGTCCTTTATGCGTCAAGTCACTAAATTCGTCATCGAAGGTATATCCAGGTCCACCAGAACCAATTCCTAATGGATCTCCTCCTTGAATCATGAAGTTTGGAATAACACGATGAAACTTTAACCCATTATAGTATTTTTTAGATTTATATTCCTCTGCTACATTTGAATTTTCACCTTCACTTAACGAAACAAAGTTTGCTACAGTAATGGGTGCTTTTTCATAGGCTAATTTTATAATAATGGAGCCTTTTGATGTTTTAACATCGGCATATAATCCAGGTTCAAGATCAGGATTTTGTGTTTTACATCCTAAAAGGATTATAGCAACAAAAAGAGCGGTATATAATTTTTTCATTGTAGAATATTTAAGTTTTTGAATTAGTTATTCGAGACGTTCAATTGTAAAGCGAAGAGGCTGATTAATGCCAATTTTATCACCATCCCCTTGATAGCCATAGCAAAGGTAAGAAGGAAAAAGAAAAACAACAACTTCTTTAGGCTTCATTAGTCGCAGTCCTTCTCGTAAGGCAGGGAGTAAATCTTCTTGGTCAATATTATAATCTACTGTTCCAAGTCTTTTTTTGTCATAAAGCAGCTCCTTTTGAAGCGTTTCTATAGTGTATTGAAACGATACCTTCTCTCCCTTTTCAGGCCTCTTTACGGTAGTAGATGATTTATTAACATACGCAAATAAAAACCCTGAGGGATTGGCATTAAAGGTATGTGTTGAATCTTCTTTTGCCGCTTCATTTAAGAGGCGTTCTTGTTTCATAAATATACTCTTATTACGTTTCGCTGAGTTTTTCATAAAGCCAGCTTCTTTTTTGTTTAGTGGTTGTCGGGGTTTAATTTCTTGGCAAGAATTAAAACATATAATGAGAAGTAGGCCGTATATTTTTTTCATTTGTTAAAATTGACTTGCCACCTCTTTAATGGCATTTTCAAAACGACTTACGGTGTCATTTATAGAATCTGTTGACATACCACCAGCTGCATTGTGATGTCCGCCACCATTAAAATAGGTCCGTGCAAAGTCGTTTACAGAAAATTCTCCTTGTGATCTAAAGGACATTTTGAGAATACCCTCTTGTTCATTTTCGATCATGATGCAAGAAAAAATAATGCCTTCTAGACTCAAGCCGTAATTTACAAATCCTTCTGTGTCTCCTTTTTTATAATCGCAAGCATTAAGTTCATCCTGAGAAAGAGTCATGTAGACAATGGGAAAGTTTTTAATTTGCTTCATGTTAGAAAGTGTAATTCCCAGTAGTTTTAATCTACTAAAAGAAGCACTATCGTATACCTGTTGATGAATGTTGGTAATAGAAGCCCCCTCTTCAATTAAATGGGCTATCGCTTTGTGAGTGTTTGGAGTTGTTGCGGTATATCGGAACGAACCGGTATCGGTCATAATACCTGTATATAAGCAATTGGCAATGTCTGAAGTAAAGGCTTTTTTATTGAGCTCATAAATTAGATTGTAAACCATTTCACAGGTAGAACTCATTTTAGGATCAGAATACATTAATTCAGCATAGTTACCAGGAGTTTCATGATGATCAATCATGATTTTAGTTGCTTTTGAGAGTCTAACTAAAGGTTCTAAATCTCCAACTCTGGACAATACATTAAAATCAAGTGTGAATATTAAAGAAGCAGTTTTAATTTTTTGACGCACCGCTTTGGTGTCTTTGGTAAACTTTAAAACAGTCTCTTGACCAGGAAGCCAGTTTAAAAAATTAGGATAATCATTTGGAGATATGACAACGGTTTCATGATTATTTTTAATCAAAAAGTGCATCCAAGCTAAAGCGCTTCCTAGGGCATCTCCGTCAGGGTTTTTATGTGGAAAGATTACAATTTTTTGAGGGGTTTCAAGATGTTTTTGTAAATCTGATATAAAGTGCTGTTCCATACCTAGCGAAGATAATGTTTTCATAATATTTTAATGTCTCAAGTGTTCTTTTTTTAGTATTTACAAAATCTTTAGAACTTTTAACAAAGTGAGTTTAAATACATTTAGTAATTTTGATGGAAAGAAAAAAAAATGGTTAATACAACACTTATGATGATTAAACCTGATGGAGTCGAAAATGGACACATTGGTAATATCTTAGAAAAAGTAACCTCTTCAGGCTTTAAAATCAAAGCTTTGAAACTAACTCAACTTACCCGGCAAGACGCAGGACATTTTTATGCAGTGCATAGCGAGCGTCCTTTTTATGGTGAGTTGGTTGCTTTTATGACTAGAGGACCTATTATTGCTGCGATTCTTGAAAAAGAAAATGCTGTGAGTGACTTCAGAACTCTAATTGGCGCGACCAACCCGGCTGAGGCTGCTGATGGTACTATTAGAAAATTGTATGCCACTTCATTGGCTGAAAATGCTGTTCATGGCTCCGATAGCAATGAAAATGCTGCAATTGAAGCTGCATTTCATTTTGCCACACGTGAACGCTTCTAAAGCAGTACTATTTTTTGAATTAATAATTCACCAAGGTGTTCATTAATTCTTGTTACTAATGTATCAATATCATATTTTAATTCCATTTTTAATGGAGCGGATTGCAATGAGACGTAAAGGGTGTTATGTGAGAAACGTACTTCATTAGTATATTGTAAAATATTCCTACCCATCACTTCGCCCCATGAATTGCAAATTCTGATATTTTGAATCCCCTTTTTTAAGGATTTTTGCCCAACAATATCATCCAGAACAGCTTTTATAGGTTTTGGATCAAACTTATTTTTTGAATTACTCATTGTTCAGGTTAATTAAACTTGGTCTTTTGTAATGAAAGGTTCTTTCTTCATTTTCTAAAATAAGCTTTTGACTGTCAAGAAAAATTATTTTTTTTGACCACTCATCCCATGGTGTTTTGAATTTTAGATAAAAATTTTCTTTCCTTGTTTTTATTACAAAAGAAGTAGCATCTGCTGAGGTTAGAAATGTTCCCATCATAGAAGGTGCAACTTTGTTAAGAATACCTATGTTTTCATCAAGGCTATAATGGTCATAAAGTGGCGTAACTGATTTAATTTTAAACACTTCTCCTTGTTGTTTGATAAAGTGGATTTCCCAATAGCCTTTTAATTGGTCAAGAGAAACAGTATTTTTAGAGGTATCACAAGCACTTAAAAAAAAGTTAAGTGAAAGTAAAAAAGCAATATACTTTTTATAAATTGAATAATTCATAACCTGATGTAGTGTTTGATAGTGCTTGGAGCGTTCGATCTTCATGCGTATCAGTAATAAATATTTGTCCAAAATCACTTTGATCTACTAGGGATACAATTTGTGATACCCTGTGTTGATCTAGCTTGTCAAAAGCATCATCTAACAGTAAAATAGGGGAGATACCAGTTTTTGATTTTAAAAAATCAAATTGTGCAAGTTTAAGGGCTACAAGGAATGTTTTTTGCTGCCCTTGACTCCCAAATTTTTTAACAGGCTGCTCATCTTTTAGGAAGTGAACATCATCTTTATGAATCCCACAGCTGGTATGTTGAATGATACGATCTTTTAGAAGACTTTTTTGAAGAAGGTCATGATGTAAGGCATTAAAAAGTTGACTTTCATAAGTGAGTCCAATGTTTTCTTCTTGATCACTTATACTGAGGTATCTTGCTTTAAAGACAGGAATGAAATGCTCCATAAAAGACTTCCTTTTCTCGAAAATAGGGGTGCTCCTTTCCGTTAATTGAGTATTGTAAATATCCAACGTATCTGCATCAAAGGTGTGGTTAAATGCAAAGAACTTAAGTAAGGCATTACGTTGTGAGAGTATTTTATTGTATTCAATTAAATTTCTAAGAAATTCAGCATCGGTTTGTCCTATTACCGCATCAATAAACTTTCTTCGGTTACTACTTCCTTCAGAAATAAGATCCTGGTCTGCTGGAGAAATAATTACTGTTGGGATTAATCCTATGTGATCTGAAAGTCTTTCATATACTTTCCCGTTTCGTTTAATTGTTTTTTTATGCCCTTTTTTAACGCTACAAATAATTTTTTCTTCACGTCCTTCTTTTTCATAGCGTCCTTCTAGCGCAAAAAAGTCACACCCAAACTGAATATTTTGCATGGCTATGGGATTAAAATAGCTCTTTCCAAATGACAAATGATAAATTGCATCAAGGATGTTTGATTTGCCAACGCCATTGTTTCCAATGAAACAATTAATCTTAGGATTTAGATCAAACGTTTTGTCACTAATATTTTTGTAATTAGTAAGTGTAATTTGTTTTAGATGCATAGAACACAAAAATAATAAGTTAGAAGCTAGCATAGGACTTTTTGAATTAGAATAAAAAGACTAATTTTATGCGCTTAATTAATTTTACAATGGCTACATACAAGAAACGCGGTGCAATAAAATCAGTTACTACTTCAAAAGAAAATGAGGCAGCTATAGAAAGTACAACAGCAGAGGTGTTCGAAACCTTAGACACTACTGCTTCCAAAACGGAGGAGTGGGTTGTTAAATATCAAAACTTAATTCTAACGCTTATTGGAGTAATTGCTGTGAGCGTTTTGGGATACTTAGGTTACAACAGTTATGTGATAGCTCCCAAAGAACGTGAGGCTGTTAGTGAACTGAACCAAGCACAATATTATTTTGACCTCGCAGTTAATAGTGTTGAGGCTGATTCTTTGTATTCAAGAGCTCTAAATGGAGGGGAAGGAAAATATGGTTTTCTTGATATTATTGAAAATTATAAAGGTACTCCTGCTGCTAAACTTGCTACTTACAGTGCAGGAATGGCTTATTTAAACATGAAAGATTACAGCAATGCAATTGTATACCTTGATCAATTTAGTGCAGACGATGTTTTGCTTAGTGCACTATCAAAAGGAGCTATTGGCGATGCTTTTGCACAATTAGATCAAAAAGAAGATTCATTTGATTATTATGTATCTGCTTCTCAAATCAACAACAACACCTACAGTACACCAAAGTATCTATACAAAGCAGCGATGATGGGAGCGTCTATTGGAAAAATAAAACAAGCATTAACGTATTTAAAACGTATAGAAAAAGAATTTCCAGAATCTAAGGAAGCTCAGCTGGTAGTTGTTCAAATAGGAAGGTTAGAAACGATATTAAAATAAATGGCTACTTCATTAAGTAACCTTTCTGCTTATAATTCTCAATCAGTTCCTGATGGAACTTCCTTTGTAATTCACCTTGTTGTTTCTCAGTGGAATGATAGAATTACTTCAGCCCTTAAAGAAGGAGCGATCGATTCCTTATTAAAACATAAGGTAAAAAAAGTCAATATTAAAGTATGGAATGTTCCCGGTAGCTTTGAGCTAATATATGGTTCCAAAAAGGCACAGTCTTCCAACCCAGATGCTGTCATTGCAATTGGCAGTCTAATTCAAGGCCAAACAAAACATTTTGATTTTGTGTGTGAAGCCGTTTCCCAAGGCATTAAAGATTTGAATTTAGAATCTGAAGTTCCCGTAATTTTTTGTGTACTGACCGACAATACTTTGGAGCAAGCACAAGAAAGAAGCGGAGGTAAGCATGGTAATAAAGGAGTTGAAGCAGCCATTTCAGCCCTCCAAATGATTTCCCTTAGACATACACACTAACTTACTCATAAGTTTCTAGCGGTAGAGTTCGTAATTTTATAGCTTTCTTGTACCTTTGGATTATGTTGAAATCAAGCCTATTCAAACTAATTAGCAATAGACGGTATAACTATACTCCGCGCTATTATAAAGGAAAAGAAGAAGGGAATTTATATGAGTTTGACTCTAAATTCGCAAAATATCGCGATACCTATAATTCAAATGATTTTGGACAACAATGGAAAGAAGCAAGGGTTAAAATGCGTTCACGAAAAAATCGTTCTATATCATTACGCTTGCTACTTATAATTTTAGTTCTTGTTTTTATGTGTTTATATATTTTAGATTTTGACCTTTCCATTTTCACTGCTAAACCTTGATGACTAATAAAATACAGTTTTTACCAGACCATGTAGCCAATCAAATTGCGGCAGGAGAAGTCATACAACGACCTTCGTCTGTAGTGAAGGAATTGCTTGAAAATTCTGTTGATGCTGGTGGAGATTTCATTCAGCTAATCATAAAAGATGCTGGAAAAACCCTAGTTCAAGTGATTGATAACGGTATTGGAATGAACAATACAGATATTCGTCTGGCATTTGAACGTCATGCTACTTCCAAAATCACAGTTACAGAAGATTTATTTACACTCCAAACTAAAGGATTTCGAGGAGAGGCACTGGCCTCTATCGCAGCAATTGCTCATGTAGAAACCCATACCAGAACTAAAGACGAAGAGACCTCACATCGCTTAAAAATAGAAGGCAGTAAGGTAGTTGAACAGTCACTTTCAACACAACCCAAAGGAACTTCTATTGCGGTAAAAAGTCTTTTTTATAATATACCAGCCAGGCGAAATTTTTTAAAGTCTGACACTGTTGAATTACGCCACGTTATTGATGAATTCAAACGAGTAGCCTTGGCTCATCCAGAAATTAATTTTTTATTTTTTAATAACGGAAATGAACTATTTGACTTGCCCATTACTTCATTTCGAAAACGAATTGTCAATATTTTTGGAACGAAGCTAGACACTCTTTTAGTTCCTGTTGAGGAAACTACCTCTTTAGCTTCACTTGAGGGTTTTGTGTTAAAACCTACCTTCACTAAAAAGACACGGGGGCAACAATTTTTTTTTGTGAATGACCGATTTATACGAAGTCCTTTTTTACATCACTCCGTAAGTGCTGCTTTTGAGGGCCTATTAAAACCAGGATACCACCCTGGCTATTTTTTATTTTTACACTTAGACCCTAAGACGATTGACATTAATATTCATCCCGCAAAAACGGAGGTTAAATTTGAAGATGAACAAAGTCTTTATGCCATATTACGTTCTGCGATTAAACACAGCCTAGGAATTTTTCAAGTAGCGCCTACCTTAGATTTTGATCAAAACCCTGCGATAGAATTACCCTATAATTTTAAAGACAAATCAGGCTCCATACCACCAATTGAGGTAGATTCCAATTTTAATCCTTTTAAAAACACATCCTCTCAAGGAGCTCTTAAGGTAGCTCAATGGGAAGGTCTTTATACTGACACGAAAACTGAACTTATACAAGACTTACAATTTTCGGAGCCTTTGCTTGATGTTCCCGAAACCACTCGTATTTTTCAACTTTTTTCAAAATATATTGTGTGTCCCCTTCGGACAAGTATGTTATTAATTGATCAGCATCGCGCGCATCAACGAATTCTTTATGAACGTTTTCTGAGTGCTATTACTACCAAAAAAGGAATGAGTCAACAATTGCTTTTCCCTATTTCTATTCCATTGAATCCTCAACAACAGGAACAGTTTAAAATGATGGAAGATATTTTTGACGCCTTAGGGTTTCAAATCATATTGTCGCAAAGCTATGTTATTGAAATATCGGGCGCACCGGAGCTTTGCCCTCCCCATAAAATTGAAGCTGTAGTTGAGTCGCTTTTATCTGAATCCGATCAAGCAGCAGAAGACCAACATTTTAGTTATGCAGATCAAGTGGCAAAATCATTAGCAAAAAGTTTGTCAATAAAGGCAGGAGAAAAATTAGGAGTAGAACAACAACAACGTTTATTAGATGATTTTTTTGGCTGTAAAGAAACTGTGGTTTCCCCATTTAATAAACAGATTTTTATTAGTTTAGAAAAAGGTGAAATTGAACAAAAATTAAGTTAATGCGAAATATAACAGAAACCATAAAACATCTTTTGATCATTAATGTGATCTTTTTTGTAGCTTCAATGGCATTAGGAGATTTGGTGTATGATTTATTTGCGTTACACTATCCTTACAATCCAAAATTTCAGATATGGCAGCTGTTAACTCATATGTTTATGCATGGTGATGTTGGACATATATTTTTTAACATGTTTGGACTATATATGTTTGGTACTCCCATAGAACAAATGTGGGGTCGTAAAAAGTTTATTTTCTTCTACCTCTCTACTGGTTTTGGTGCAGCGGCACTTCAATTAGCATTATATTATTTCCAGGTAGATCAAGTCTCAAGTATTTTATTTGCAGAAGGATTAACAAGTACTCAGGTTAACACATTTTTTCAAACCAGTGATTTGTCTTATG
>TARA_B110000285_G_scaffold234912_1_pt1 | contig 10675 bp, 11 predicted proteins | sample TARA_B110000285 | Tara Oceans TARA_B110000285 (sample SAMEA4397756) | marine metagenome | biome: Polar Biome; feature: [SRF] surface water layer (ENVO:00010504); material: water (ENVO:00002006), including particulate matter (ENVO:01000060) such as... | depth 5 m
ATGTGATTTTTTAGATAATGTAAGAGATAAAATCGATGGAGACTATGAGATATTCGGAGACTATAAAAATGAGGAAATAAACTCTTATTATGTTATTTCAAGAGCTTTTAAGAAATTAGGAGAAATAATCAGAATTTCACGTGAAATCATTAAAGTTAACCACAAACTTATTATATTAAAGGGCAGAAATGCAGAAAATGAAATTAATAAACTTAAACCATTAGAGGATTTTATATATAAAGTAGAAAATAGTATTACTGACAAAGAATCTAAAATACTATTTATAGAAATAAAAAAATAAAATGAATAAAATAATTTCAGTAATAAATCAAAAAGGCGGTGTTGGAAAAACAACTACAGTTATCAATCTTGCTACCGCTCTAGCAGAGTTAGGAAAAAAAATACTAGTTATAGATTTGGACCCACAAGGAAATGCAACGACTGGCCTAGGAGCATCTAATAATGAAACAGAAAAAAACATTTATAAAATTATTATAGGTCAAAGTAACCCGGAAAATTCTATCAAATCTAGTTCAGTAAAAAACCTTGATTTAATTGGCTCAAATGTCAATTTATCAGGATTAGAAGTCGAAATCGCAGATAATCCCAATAAAGCTTTTTTATTAAAAGAAATTTTAGACAAAAATAAGAGTTCGTTTTCTAAGTATGAAAATATTTTTATAGATTGTCCCCCATCTTTAAGTTTATTGACTGTAATGTCCCTGGTTGTTGCGGATGAATTATTAGTACCGTTACAAACAGAATTTTTCGCACTAGAGGGAATTTCACAATTAATTAAAACAATTGAAAGAATTAAAATTAATTTAAATCCAGATTTAAAGATTAGAGGTATACTTTTAACCATGTTTGATAAGAGAAATAAACTATCAAATCAGGTTGATGAAGAAGCTAGAAAATATTTTAAGGAAAAAGTTTATAAGACTGTTATACCAAGAAATGTAAGATTATCAGAAGCACCGTCTCATGGAGTGCCATGTATAGTTTATGATAGAGCTTGTCTTGGGAGTAAATCCTACATTGAGCTAGCAAAAGAATTTGTAGAACAAGAAGGAAGGATACAAATTTAAATGTCTGAAGAAAAAACAAAAAAAGGACTTGGTAGAGGTCTAATGTCTCTTTTCGGCGATCAACCAGAAGAAAAAAAAGTAGAACCAGTTGTAAACAGTTCATATTTACTAGTATCTGTAAGCGAATTGGCGCGTAGCAAATTTCAGCCTAGAAATTTTTTTGATGAAAAAAAAATTGATGAATTATCGCAATCAATTAAAAAAAATGGATTAGTACAACCAATAGCAGTTAGACCCGGCAAAAAAGGCGAGTACGAAATCATAGCAGGTGAGAGAAGATGGTTGGCTGCCCAAAAAGCAGGTCTTCACAAAGTTCCAGTAGTAGTTCTCAATCTCAATGATACACAATCTTTAGAATTAGCAATTGTAGAAAATATTCAAAGAGAGGATTTAAATTCTATAGAAGAAGCAAAAGGCTATGAGCGATTAATGAAAGATTTCAATTATGATCATGAAAAACTTTCTGAGTTTATGGGTAAGAGCAGAAGTCATATTAGTAATACTCTTAGGCTTTTGACCTTACCTACAGAGATAATTAAATTTGTTGATGAAGGAAAATTAACAGCCGGGCAAGTTAGACCGCTTGTGGGAAGATTTAATGCTACTGAATTAGCCTATTCTATAATCAAAGATAAGCTTAGCGCTAGATCTATTGAAAATTTAGTAAAAAGAGACAAAGAAAAAGAAGAAGATAAATTAAAACCCAAAAAAAAAACTGATGTTAATATATTATTAGCTCAACGGAGAATTGAAGAAAGTACAGGTTTGAACACAAAAATAACTAATTCAAAAAACAATTCAGGTAAAGTAATAATCAAATTTAGTAATACTGATCAGTTTGAAATGCTTTCTAACTTACTTACTAAGAATAAATAGACGAAGCTTTGTTAGTAACGTTAACAATAAGGTTTTTGATCATTATATCGTTACGTAGATAAGAATTTTTTTTCATTAACGTTTCTGTTTGACTTATTTTCTCAGCTAACTCACTAAGTTTCTTTATACTCCATTTTTTAAGTTGTCGTATCAAAACGGGCTTATCTTTCCAAAAAATAGGTGGTTTTAATGAGGAAAAAGCTTTTTCATAATTATCATCTCCATTGTCATACATAATTTTAATTATTTCTAGCAGATTCATAATTCTGTTATTTAAATTGTTTAAATAAAAGAATGTATTTTCATTTAATATATCTACTTCAGATAAAAGTTTGTTAATTTTTTCATGCTCCCCGTTTAATGCACCATCTCTGAGTTCATCAAATTTAGTATCATTTTTAAAATTTAAAATTTCCTGAACTTCATCTTTGTTAATTTTCTTTTTTAGAAAATAATCCTTAATCTTAATAAGTTCACTTCTAACAATTCTTCTATCCATGTTCGAATTAGAAATTATTAAGTTAGTTATTTCTCCAGACAAACCATTGTATTCTTTTAGCTCTTTATTTATGTAACTCATTAAAGTTCGTTCACTGTCTTCATAGCAGGGTAAAATTGCTAAGTGTTTATTTTTTTCAAACAAATTCCTTAGTTTAGTTTTTTTATCTAATTTTTGAGAAAAGATATAAAATTTTATATTAACATTTTCTTTTTCTAGGCACTCCTCTATTTGATCAAATATTTTATCTGATGCTTCATGTATAAAAATAATTTTTTTTTCGTTAAAAAGGGACTCATTCGATATGTTTTGTTGTAATATTATTTTATTTTTCAATATATCTTGTTCAAAAATATTTATTATTTCTTCAGTGTTTTTTTCTTTTTTTACTATTCTTTTAATATCATCCTTAATCCCATTATTTTCTCCATAGATTAAAGTGGCTTGATATTTTTTTAAAAGTCCCACGTCCTGTTCAACAATATAACTTTTTAATATCATTTATTTCTAAACAATAACGTTATAAAATTTATTATATCGTCAGATATTTGTTGAGTAATATTTCTTATTAAATTTCTTTCATTATTAATTGTATCTGAGTAAACTCGAGCAACATCATAGTCTCCACTACGCACAAATATTTTTTTTATTTCTCTTTTGTTATTAAGATTTTTAAGTTCTAAATTTGCAGTAACAGATAGATCGTATCTGATAACTTTTCCTGTTTCATCTTTAATTTTGTTAACTTTTTTAATTTTTGTTTCTATGCGCGCTGTATATTTATTTTTTGAACTATCATTAGAGATTAATGAAATATTATTTTTCAAAGTGTATGCAATTCTCTGTTCACCTGTTACATGAATACTTTGTAAATAAACTACCTGAGTGTCTTTTTTATTAATTTTTTTAAATCCACAAGACGTTAGTAGTAATGATAAAATAAGTATTAATTTAATTTCAAGATTTTTCTTCATTTATATTAAGCAATAAGATAATTAATTATTTTATTTTTTACAAATATTGTTTTGTAAGTTTTGTTTTTACTTAGTTGTTCATTGATCTTTTTTACTTTCTTGCATTCATTTATAACATCTTTTTCACCCAAGTCTTTTTTAACTTCTATAATTTCTTTTGTTTTTCCGTTAATTTGTATGGCAAGTTTTACTGTTTCCCGTATGCTTAATTTACTATCAGCCTCAGGCCAAATATTAATATCTTTCTCTCCTAGTTGTTCCAAGCATTCATGCGCAAGATGAGGTACAAAAGGAATAAGTACTCTCATTAGCTTTGAGAGATTTTTTTTCAAACTGTCATTATTTATTCCCTCACTTAACGCTGAATTAAATAAATTATAAATGCTATATACGTTTGCAACAACAACATTTAATTGAAAGTTATTAATTAAATTATTTATTTTTAAAATGTAATTATTAAATTCAATCTCAAAATTCTTACTTTTGTTGTTTCCCGAATCTTCTCGATTTATAATTAAATAGTTTAAATTATAAAGTTTTTGCAAAAATTTATAGGCTGCATTAACGCCTTGGTTAGACCATTGTACGTCTTTCTCAGGAGGACTATCAGATAAAATAAACCACCTCACAGCATCAGCTCCATACGATTTAATCATATTTTCTGGATCAATCACATTTTTTTTGGATTTTGACATTGATTCTGAAGTTCCTACAGTAACACTAGTATGGTCTGAACTTTTTATAAATTCATCTTTGTCATTTTTTTCTATTTCTTCAGGACTTAACCACTTACCATGAGCGTCTTTATATGTCTCATGACACACCATGCCTTGCGTAAAAAGACCCTTGAATGGTTCTGTAGTGTTAATTTTAATATTATTTTTCTGGATCGCTCTCATAAAAAATCTCGAGTAAAGCAAATGTAAGATTGCGTGTTCAACACCACCGATATATTGATCAACGGGCATCCAATAATTTAATTCATCAATATCAAACGGTTTATTTTTATTTTTAGGGGAACAGAATCTCATAAAATACCACGAAGAATCAACGAAAGTATCCAAGGTATCAGTTTCTCTTACAGCCAGTTTTCCGGTTTGTTTGTGAATAGTTTTTTTCCACGTAGGATGATTGGCAAGTGGATTTCCACCTTTCTTTAAATCTACATCAATAGGTAATTTTATAGGCAATTCATTTTTTTCAACAGGGACCACACTTCCATCTTCTAAATAAATCATTGGTATAGGGCAGCCCCAATATCTTTGTCTAGAAACACCCCAATCCTTTAATCTAAATGAAATTTTTTTTTGACCAATCATTTTTTTTTCGATGACTTCTATAGCCTTTATTTTTGCCGTCTTTACATCTAAATCATTTAAAAAATCAGAGTTAATCATTATTCCATCTGACGTGTAGGCTTCATTTATATTTTTAAAGTTTTTAGGAGTGTCTTTATTTTTGGCAACTACTTCTATAATTTCCAAATTATATTTCTTGGCAAAATCTAAATCCCTTTGATCGTGAGCAGGACAACCAAAAATAGCGCCGGTCCCGTAATCCATTAAAACAAAGTTTGCTACAAAGATTGGGATCTTTTTATCCTTAATAAAAGGATGATTTGCAAATAAACCTGTATGATAACCATTTTTTTCACCAACACTTATGGCCTCTTCTGTCGTGCCTACTTTTAGACAATCTTCTTTGAAAGCTGCAAACTTAAAATCTTCTTTAAATTCATGACATATAGGATGGTCCGTTGAAACCGCTAAAAACGAAGCTCCAAAAATAGTATCAGGTCTTGTAGTAAAAATTTTAATTTTGTCTTCTTTTCCAGTTATCTGAAAATTAATCTCACAACCTACAGATTTACCGATCCAATTTTTTTGCATTACCTTAACTTTTTCAGGCCATTCATTTAATAACTCAAGATCATTTAAAAGTTCATTTGCAAACTTTGTTATATTAAAGACCCACTGAGATAATTTTTTTCTTTGAACAGTGGCGCCAGAACGCCACCCTTTACCGTCAATTACTTGCTCATTTGCTAATACTGTTTGTTCAACAGGATCCCAATTTACGTAATTTTCTTTTTTTGATACATATCCTTTATTATAAAAATCAATAAATAATTCTTGCTGGTGTTTGTAATAATTTTCGTCACAAGTTGATACTTCAAGGCTCCAATCAATAGACAAACCAAGCAACTTGAGTTGCTTTTTCATTTGAGATATATTTTTAGCTGTCCAATCTTTAGGGTGTAAATCATTTTCTCTTGCTGCATTTTCAGCGGGCAGACCAAAAGAGTCCCATCCCATTGGATGTAAGACGTTATATCCATTTAGGTATTTAAATCGGGCTATTACATCACCAATAGTGTAGTTTCTAACATGTCCCATATGAATTTTACCCGACGGGTAAGGAAACATTTCTAGACAATAAAATTTTTTGTTTTTTTTTGAATGATAAAGTTTTTTATCCTCAAATAGTAATTGCCATTTTTTTTCAATTAATTGAAAATTGAATCTTTCCATTTTAATTAATATATTTATTTATTTTTTGATGACCGCTCTAATAATGCAGCTTTTTTTAAAATAGAAGAAGTTAATTCTGCTGAAATTTTAGATTTATGTTCTTTAATTTGGCAATTGTTTTGACCTGAACATTTTTTTCTGTGAACTTGAACTTTAATACTATCACTTCTAACGTTATTAGATAAAAACCGAATTGTAATTTTTATAAATTCATTTGAATTTTGACTATCATTGTACCAGTCAGTTATGATTATCCCACCAGAATAGTCAACAGTAGTTAAGGGCATGAAATCTATAATTTCGAGAGACGCTCTCCACATCGGATTTGAAGTGCTAAATTCGAAGTCACCACCTTTTCGTTTTTTTAAAAGGCTCCCAACGCTAGCTCCTCTACCTTCCTCGATATTACGTTTAGCCCTGTCTTTTGCCGCAGTGGGAACACCTCTAGTATCTACCGGTTTATACAATCCACAAGAAAAAAGCAGGAACGAAGAAAAAGTAATTATAATTAATAGTTTAATATTTTTGTAGTTTGTCATTATTTTAAGAATATTAAGTAATCATATAGTTGTTAATTAATTTAAAATCTAATATTGTTAATTTAATAGTTAATAATAAGTATAATACAAATTAACAGCATAAATGCTAACTTATTTAACGTTGTATAAATACCACACATTACATAAAAAACAAATTTAAAAGAAATAAACACGTAACACAAGGGTCTAAAATGTTAGAAACACCTATATTAATATTAAAAAAACAAAGGAAAACAAATGAAAAAAATAACTAAACTATTCTTAGTAATTCTTTCAGCTGCTTCTTTAAGCGTATCAGCTATAGCTGGTGAACTATCTGTTACAGGTGGTGTTACTGCAACTATGGTACAAGGTAATGATGATGCGATTGGTGGAAAAGGCTTGGGAATTTCTAACGAATTAGATTTTACTGCTAATGGTGAACTAGACAATGGTTACACTTGGAAATGGCAAACACAATTAGACGGCGCAACAACTGTTAACGATGATACTAGATTAGAATTCGGTACTCCTTATGGAGCTCTTGGTCTTTACATATCTGAAGGTGGTTTAGATTCTAAACTAGGATATGGTATTGGTGCTATGGGAACTGGTTCAGATTATAAAAACACGTTTACTACGGCAACTGGTAACGCAATATGGGGAAAAAATATTAGCTCATATAATAACGTTCAATACCACACGCCAGCTGACTTGTTACCTCTTGGAATAGTAGCTAAAGTTGGTTACGCTCCAAATCTAGAAGACAGTCAAGGAGCATCTGCAAAATCTTCAGGTGGAATAGAAAGTAAGGCAACTGGTGATGATGCAGTTCAGTACAAAATAACAGCTGCTCCAATAGCAGGTTTAAGTATCGGTGGTGATTATATGAATCACAGTAAGCCAGCAGTAGCAGATGGTGCATATGAAAATGAATCAGCAGCATTATTTGCTAAATACACAAAAGGTCCTCTATCAGTTGGAGCTGCAGTAAGTGGTTACCAACCTCAGAGAGCTTCAGGTGTTCAGACAACGAATTATGGAGCAGAAATGTACGGTGTTCAATTTGCCGTAAATGATGCTTTATCAATTTCTTATTCAGAAGAAAAATTTGATAAACATACTTCAAAAGAAACTGATGGTGTAAATAATACAGTGACGGCTGAAATCGATGTAGAAATGGAAGTTAAACATCTTCAAGCTGCGTACGTAATCGGTGGCGCTACTTTAGGTGTTGCTATTGCAGACACAGACAACGATGATTTTACTGTAGGTCAAGAAGCGAAAGTAACAACTTTCTCTATAGGCTTAGCATTTTAATTAAGTAATAATTTAAAATTAAAAAAGCCGGTTAGCAATAACCGGCTTTTTTTTTATCTCTGACATCAAAGCTAAACCGTTAGCATTTACTAAATTAAGTTTATTTAGATTCGAAACCTTAATGCCACCTAAAGGGATCATCGTTATTTTGTATTTACTTGCTAGGAGATTGAATTTGATAGGACCTAGATGTCCCTTTTTATCTTTATAGGATGTTTCAAAAAGTCTAGACAGGATAACAGTCTTACAGCCTTGTTTTATCTTTTCATTAATTTCTTTAAAAGTATGGGCCGAGCCTATGAGGTTAACATTTTTATTTAAATAAATTTTTTTGTTAAAGGAAGAAACATATAAACCATCAGCCTTACAATCCCTTAAAAGCTTTATGTTATTTGCAATGTATAATTTAAAACCTTTTGCTTTGCACTGTTTCTTTAGAAGACATAATTTTTTTATATTTTCTGGAGTGTTATTATTTCTGTATATAATAGAAATTTTGTTATTTTTTTTTATACAATTTAAATTAATGTTATTTGTATTCTCTATATAAAAAAAATAATTACTCTTTATAATAAACATGTATGAATTCTATAATTCAAAGATTTGAAAATATAAAATCTCTAGTTGGCAATAGCAATACAAAGATTGTAGCGGTAAGTAAAACCTTTACCTATGATCATATTAAACCATTAGTTGACCATGGACACGCACACTTTGGTGAAAATAAAGTTCAAGAAGCACAATCTAAATGGCACATTATAAAAAAACAAAACCAAAATATTAAGCTTCATATGATTGGTAAGTTACAGTCCAACAAAGCAAAGGAAGCTGTTAATTTATTTGACTATATTCATACTTTAGATAGTCAGAAACTTGCAAATCTTTTAGCTAAATATGAAAATGCGGCAAATAAAAAGTTAAAATATTTCATTCAAGTTAATATCGGAAAGGAAAGACAGAAGTCAGGAATAGAAATAGAGTTGTTAGATGATTTTTATTACTATTGTATTAAAGAGCTAAATATTAATGTAATTGGTTTAATGGCAATACCACCTAATGACGGAAATGAAAATACTCACTTTAAAAGTTTAATGGAACTAAATAAATCATTAGGCCTTAAAGAATTGAGCATGGGCATGTCAGGTGATTTTCAAGAAGCACTAAAGTATGAGACTACCTATGTGAGAATTGGTAGTTTGATATTTGGAAGCAGAGTTTAGAGTATTTTTAATTTTGTTTTAGTATCAATTTTAGCAATTAATAAATTCATATCTTTTTTTGAAACAGCAATACAGCCTTCCGTAGGTTCGTACATTTTTTTAGCGATATGTAAAAATATAGCGCTACCCTTTTTTTTAATTATAGTTTCAGTGTTGTAATTAATAATTATTATTACATCATAAATATTTTCTTTTAACCAAAGTTTTTCTGCCTTACAACTAAACGGAAATTTAATCAATTTGTTATAAAATTTAGAATTTGAGTCATCACACCAACCCATGTTTTTTTCTATAATTATTTTTGGTAGCGAAGTTTTAATTTTAAATATTCTATCTTTTCTATAAAATATAGATTTAAATTTAAAGGTTCCAGCCGGTGTTTTATTGTCGCCTTCCGTCTTTTTATAGGTAATTCCTCTTTTACCTACAGCGCATTTTATTCTATACTCATTGAAGTATAAAAATTTGTTTTTTAATTTTATATTCATGTAATTATGAAAAATAGCATACTTGTTTTTGGAACAAAAAACTTCAACAATTCATTAAGTGAAATTAAAGAATTTCTAGATTTTTCATTAATTTTTTTTAATGACTATATTGTATTTAAAAAGGAAATTTCTAGTATAAATGCTTTATTAGTAGACAGCAAAGCTTGTAATGATTTAAAAAATTTGTACTTAATAAATTCTGTAAGAAACATACCTATTTTATTTATCGACGCAGCAGGTTTTAATAAAAAATGTAATTACACTGATAAGATTATTTTACCTTTAGCTTTGCTTGACTTCAATGCAAAGATTGTAAATCTTATTACCTCTGATAAATTTAACCAAAATTCATCTCTCAAAATTAAAGAATACATAATTGATAAAAATGAAAAAAAATTAAAAAAAAATGATCTTTCCATCACTATTACTGAGAGAGAGATTCAGTTAATTGAATTGTTATTTAGTGAAAAAAATCCGATATCCAAAAATAATCTTTTAAAAAAACTATGGAAGTATTCAAAAGATGCAGACACACACACAGTAGAAACGCACATATATAGACTCAGAAAAAAAATACTAGCCAAGTTTAATGATGAAAAATTTATAATTAATTCTAAAGCTGGGTATTCAATTTGAAAAAAAGAAATAATATTGCTATCGATTTATTTTCCAAGAAGTATAGAAAACGAGTAGTTAAAGCCAAAAAAGGCAAAGGCAGTTTTAAACGAAAAAAAAGTTAAAACTTCTTCATTGTTAATTCAATCTAGCACCAATTTTTTGAATAATTTGAGATGCCATTTCTGTACCTTTTTGTAGACTTTCTTTGGTTGAATTTTTATTTATATATCCATGGAGAAAACCAGAAGCAAACAAGTCTCCTGCACCAGTTAAATCTACTATCTTAATATTTTTCTGCCCTTCACATTCCACAATATCCAGACCTTTTATCGCAATACTTCCTTTATCTGATCTTGTTATGACTAATGTTTTATTTAAATTTTTACCAAATTCAATCACATCATCAAATGACTTTGCATCAATTAACGCCATTATTTCTTGTTCGTTAGCAAAGATAATATCTAGCTTATTTTTAACTAGATTGTAAAAACTTTCCTTGTGTCGATCTACACAAAATTTATCAGACAAAGACATAGCTGACTT
>TARA_B110000285_G_scaffold86089_2_pt1 | contig 10670 bp, 9 predicted proteins | sample TARA_B110000285 | Tara Oceans TARA_B110000285 (sample SAMEA4397756) | marine metagenome | biome: Polar Biome; feature: [SRF] surface water layer (ENVO:00010504); material: water (ENVO:00002006), including particulate matter (ENVO:01000060) such as... | depth 5 m
TTGATATTCTATATCTACTCCTTCTTCTTGATAACCTTCTTGACTACCTTCTTCTTCACTACTGGTTCAGCTTCCCTGACGACTTCCGCAACCTCCTCCTTGATTGCCTCTGCTTCTGCTTCATCGTCGGTATCTTCTACCTCATTGGATACATGCTCGTCATCTTCATCATCTTCATCGTCATTCGACAATGTTTGCTTAGACATACGATCCTTGTCTTCACCTGATAGTTGAATCTGACAAATACCCTTCATGGTTGCCTTAGGCTTGAGAACACCTTGGAAAAGTCTCCAGGTAACACCAAACTTACCGTTAGCAAACCACAAACCACCGCATTGAATAACTGCTGCGATATGAGACCCCTTGGAAATCAAATCCTTAGGTGAAACTGAACCACCATTAGGATCAGGAAAGACTGCCTTCTGATTTACATCGTATAGCTCAGTCTTCCACTCGCCATCCCAAAAGGGAAGCTTTACCTTTAGAGTGGGAGCACGACTAGTATCAAACTCACCAGTATTCTTATCCTTAGGATACTTCAACATAGGAGTCCAAAGGGCATCAATCGCATCTTCGCTCATCTTGGCCTTACCAAACCATTCCTTAGCATTAGTAATAGCATCAGCCTTAATCCTTGTCTCGAACTCAATCATATTATTCAGAAAGTTAGTAGTATCATCCTTAGCATATTCCTCATTTGGGAACTGAAGTGCCATTTCATATCGCTCATTGCCCTCATAGTCACTAACACCCCATGTAATCATGAGAGGAGTGGAAATGTAGGTCGCTCCATTGGAAGCAGCATTTGCGATACCAATACTCTTACTACCCCTGGCATCAACCTTGGGCTTGGAGTACTTAACATCACTAGAGGGACTAAAATCGGCACCGGAAAGAATTGTCTTAGAGTTCATGGTCATCTATGTATTTAATATATATTAGAGCTGATTCTTTAAATCAATTTTTTTTATAATCAATGAAAAATGGCAATAAACAACACCTACATTAACCAAATATAGGTTATATTAAATATGTATTAAATCTCTCTACGTATTTATTTTATATCTGTTATAGGAACCATATTCAATTTACAATTCACACTATTATTTATAATGTAGAATACCAACCTTTCATGATACGACAAGAGAGAAAACAAGATAAATAACTATATAAATATATCTAATCATATAGTAATAATGACAACTTTAATCTCTCCTAAGCAGCAAGCAAACGAAAAAGTTTTTGAAAAGACAAGTACGAAAAAGAAAAAACAAAAGATTACGAATGACGAATTTCGTATATTGACTATGAGTGAATATGAAGAGATAACCAAAGTCAATTATAGTGTGGCTCAATTAAAAGAAATATGTGGATTTTATAAACTCAAAAAGAGTGGAAATAAGAATGAATTAATAGACAAGATATATAATCATTTAAAATATTCATTGTATGCACTTAAAATACAAAAGATAATCAGAGGCAATTTCATGCGAAAATACATTCTATTGGCTGGACCAGCATTTAACCTAAAAAATAGAAAATTATGTGTTAATGATACAGATTTTGCTACACTAGAACCGCTGAATGAAATACCTTATAATCAGTTTATTAGCTTTGCTGATAGTGATGGTACTATTTATGGATGTGATATAACATCCCTTTTCGAATTATTATGTAAAAAACCAAAATATAATAGTCATACAAAAAAAACTCCATTAAATCCTTATAATCGAAGAAATATAGAACCCTATTTATTGACTCATTTCTCTCTATACTTACGATTAGCAAAGATAAATAGAATAGAACATATAACAACATTTGAAGAAGAAGTAATAGACCCATCCAAGCAATTGGAAATGAAAATATTGGATCTATTTCAGTATATCAACGAATTGGGCAATTATGCAGATAGTTCATGGTTTTCCAATTTATCAAGACATATGACGGTTTTATTCATAAGAGAAGTATATGATATATGGAATTATAGAGCACAACTGACCCAAGAAACAATGAGAAGTATTGTTCCACCACATGGTAACCCATTTACAGGTATGAATTTACAATTAGCTCAAACACAATCAGACGAGTTTGTTCGAAAACAGGCAGTAAAAGTAATTGAATATTTGGTAAAATCTGGACACACTACGGATAACCGTTCTTTAGGAGCATATTACGTACTTGCTGCATTAACTTTAGTAAGTGAAGAAGCGAGAAATGCATTACCTTGGCTTTTTCAATCAGTCTCTCATTAAAATATATTGCGTTTTATTTGTCAAAATGTATTTTTAAATAAAGATTATTTAGGAAATTGTTTATGATTGGTTACCATCAGAAACAATATCCTACATTATAATATATAATGCGTTAAATAGCTTAAAAAGATATGACCTATTAGTGTATAATGGTAAAGACTACTAAGACTACTACTCCTAAGACCGCATCTAAGACAGCATCTAAAGCAACTAAGACTGTTGCTCCTATTGTTGAGGCAGCAGCTCCTGTTGTTGAGACCACTGCTCCTGTTGTTGAGACTGTAGCTCCTGTTGTTGAGGAGCCTGTTTCCACTGTATTTGGACAATTCACCGACTTCATGGCTAAGCTTCAGGCTGTAAGTGCTTCTATGTCATCCATTCGTACTGAGTTCCGTGGTATTGAGCGTCAAGTCACGCGTGAGCTTAAGGCTGCTGCTAAGATTAATGCTAAGCGCAAGAGAAAGACCGGTAACCGTGCTCCTTCTGGATTCGTTAAGCCCACTCTTATTTCCAACGAGCTTGCTGGTTTCCTAGGAAAGCCTGAGGGTACTGAGATGGCTCGTACTGAGGTCACTCGTGAGATTAACGCTTACATCCGTGAGCACAAGCTTCAGGACAAGGATAATGGTCGTAAGATCATTGCCGACAAGAAGCTTACTGGTCTTCTTAAGTTGAAGAAGGATGATGAGCTTACCTACTTCAATCTTCAGAAGTACATGTCTCCTCACTTTGCCAAGGCTTCTGACAAGATTGCTGCTGCTACTGCTGCTGCATAATTCAGTACCTCTTTCAAATAAAAGAAGAAAAATAAAAATAAAAATGACAATATCATAAACCAGTAATTTTTTATATCCTTTGCGATATAAAAAATATCATAATTTCTTCTGTTTAATTCGCAAATATAAAATTCTCCTTTTCCATAACAGTTATTAAATTACTTTTATTAATGGGACCATTTACAATTCTGAGTTTTTCATATTGTTTGTATTCATCCATATCTTCCAATGTAAATAGGGAATGGACTGTATATAGTTCAATAACATCTGTTATGTATTTTGTGTTCTTCTCCAACCATTCATAAAATCCATCTGTTCCGCTCTTTTTGTATTTTTTAAAATACTTTAATGTTTTAATCAAATTATTGCCACTATCATCACACACAATGTTATAATCGGTTCCTGACACGATACAAATGCTCCGAAATTCATCTTGCGTTAAATCCAACTCACTCAACATGTCTTTTAAATTATACATGACAACTGTCTTCTTGAGTAAGCTCATATATCGCAATACACGTGGACATCCATATACAAACAAGTCCATATCTTCACTTAAACAAGCATATGCTTTATTTTTACATACCAATTTAGCACATAACTTATCAGCCTCACCTGGAGCTTCAATATAAGATACTCCATATGATTGGAAAAGTAACTTCACGTTTTCTATATCAGTATGATGAAGACGAATAAAATCCTTTTTTAATAATTCCATCGTCTCCTTTATTTCTTTTTCTTCGTGTTTGTCTATTTCATTATCAACACTCTCAGTTATTTTACACTCTAGTTCATTATATTTCGCCTCTGCTTTTTTTTTATCTAATTTCCTTTTTTTTAACAATTCATACTTTTCTTTTGGAGGCTTTCCATCGAATACAAATAATGGGATAATATTATATTCACGAAATATAGATATCATCAAATAAAAGTTTTCCAATAGTGCATTTTCTCCCAAGAATCGATACAAATAAATACTTGTATCGATTACAATCTTTTTATCTCTCAATTCATGTAATCCTATTTGACGAATCGAGCTTTTACAATTACTTTGTAAATACTTATTAAGATATTTAATACCCATTTTTATATATTTATGTAAATGTAATACTACCCAATAATGTTATTCAATTTTTATTTTTTACGTCTGATAATAGGGCAGGTATATCATTCGATGACATCTTTAATGTACGTAGTAATACGTAATCATCCTTTGCAAAAAACGTTTCAATAGTGGATATATTTCGTTGAATCTTTGTATTTTTACAACATTCATCTATAAAAGCCATATACGAATCTAAATTACCAGGAGTTTTTTTAAATTGTATTAACAAATTATTATTTTTTGAACACCAATACATAAACCGACTGTAATTATTCATCAACAAACTTGTAATAATATAATAGCTAAAGACTGACGTATTTTCTTTGTATAAATAATTACAAATATTAATATTTTCCGACTTCCTTTCCACAATATGATTGTATTTTAAATCTAGAAAGTCCAATATTTTGATTGCTTGAACTAAAGAATGTTTACATTCTCTTTGCATATCTGCTTTAAACCTGGTTATAAAATTAGCTAGCATTTTACTATTTGTACCAGTTTTAATAGGAGTTGATGATCTATTTGCTAGTCGAATTGCTTGATAAGAATACATAAGCGTGTTTATGGTTCTCCCCCAAAATTCGCAATAACTCTCATATACATTAAATTCTACATTTACGTTGAATATGTCCTTGAGCTTTTTATTTACAGTATGCATAGACATGTTTGAAAAATCCAGTCCAAAGTTATGAAACGTTTCATGAATAAAAACTTTAAACCATTCCTCCTTTCTATACAATACTATTTCTGTATGTTCTTTACACCCTGTGGTATAAGCACTATTTACATGTTCAGTATCGATAATATGTATTTGATTGTCTGGAAGTTGTTTTTCAAAAGGAGTAAAATAGATGAATATAGAGACCGTTTTTGAGCATTTTTTGCTAGAAAACTCGTTTAATATATGAAACCACATATACATCATATGTACGTATTTTTCTAACGTATCATATTCTCCTTGTTTGAGTTCATCAGTGAGAACAAAATAGATATTTATTAGTCTCCCCTTTATTGTACATGTAAATTGTATATTATACGTCGCGTTATCATCAATATAGGTCTGTATTTTTTTAGGAAAAAAATGACCATCCATCACTTCAGGTCTAGGTATTTGACTAACCATTTGTATTTTTGTTATATTATATTGGAAACATTTACCATTTGTTTTCTTCTCTACGTATTGGTCTGCTTCAGTTAATAATGAATAAAAAGTAGTAATAATATTATCACTGGCATTATCTACCAAATAATCGTATTTTAGTCCTGGTATATCAGTATTTATATAATCCATCATTTATTATTATATAACTAGTATTATTTTTATATTTTATCTCTCTACCATATTTTTTATACACTGCTATTGCTTATTTTACTTCGAACAAGCATTAACGCATTTGCTAATTCAGGTTCTGCTCCCTTTTTATAATGTTGTAATTTGGCCTTCTTTGTCTGTATTAACACCTGTTTTAGATCTGATTTGTCTTGATTAAATTTGGCATAAATAGCATTCTCTAACAATGATTCTTCTTGACCTCCATAAAAATCAGGGTCTATTTTGATATCTTTTCCTCGTAATATCTCTCCTTTATGCTTTCCATTTTTAGAACCAGCTACCTTGGCTAATTCAACATCTTCTGAAATCTTAGATCCACTCTCTTGAGAGAAAAGAAGATAGAATTCTTTATTTGTATTTTTGAATTTATTTGCCTGATAATAATGTTCTACCGTTTTCCATTTGTGACCATCCAATTCGAATGGTGCTACATATTCATTGTTTAATTTTCTGCGCCAATCTTTTATTTCAGATAACTGAGAGAAATCTTTGATTATTTCAATGGGTATTTTCTCTCCGTTGCCTTTCCCAGGAAGTGGTTTGTCATTTGATTTATTATAAAACTGAAATACAATTGAATTGTCATATAGACCATTTTCATTTTCCTTGATTACTGCAACGTCTAGATCGACTGGTTCTTCAATCCCCAATTCTTCGTTAAACATTTTAAACTGTGGAATAATCTTATAGGGACCAGATGACCCTTGAAGGCAATTTTTAGCTATGTCTAATTTAATAGCATATGGAATTTCTGAAAATTGGAACATACGATGATATTTATAAGTAATGAGTTTATAATGATCTCCAGTGTAATCCAATAAAATATAATATTCCGGTTCGAATGTACCGATATCTTCTAAAATAGGATCATTTAATTGTCCGCACAAGAGAACATTGTTTTTGTCACCTGATTTCCAGGCTTCGCTAGAGAATATAATCAACTTTATATTCAAAACACGTTCCAATGTGGAAATAGCCCAGGTATCTGCCCAAAATTCGCATGTTTTCATAATCTTTTTCAAATCTTCTATGGAATGCACCGTTTTCATAAATCGAAATTCATGCATGAGTTCTTTCGACACTTTCATTTCGGATTTCAACAACTTGTATTTAGCTGCTACATCTTTGGCATGTTCTACTACTTTCTGTTGTTCATCACGTTCCTTGGAATTTTTCAATCTATCTCTCAATTCAATATTTAATTTCTGCAGTTCCTTTATTTCAGTTTCGCCGGTTTGAACAACTTCTACAAACATTTTGTATTTTTCCTTGTAATTTTCGTACAATTCTACAGTTACTTCATCCGCCATTTTTCTACGCAAATCCATAACAGTCATCTCTTTATCAATTGACTTAAATGAGTCTCTAATTACCGCAAACAAACAATCCCCTCCACCCTCATTGTCAATAAGATGATATTCATTACTTTTCAGCAATTCTTGTACCCATTCTTGTCCCTTTTCTTTTTTATATTCGTCGTGTTCCTTTTCCATTTGCTTTAACGTTTGCTCTGGTAAAACTGTTTTGGTCTCCTCTTTGTCAGATTGTTCATCATCGTCTGACGACGAGTCATCAGCATCAACATCCTCCTTTTCCATATCATTATCTTCGTCCTCTTTGAAATTATCCGTTTTGGAAACGCGTTTTTGACTATTTTGCCCAGTAAGCATTTCAATTGTAACAAACTTGTATAATAATGGTTCATCAATATCTTTTAATTCTATATCTCCATCTTCATCGACAACATTTGGTAATTGGTCAGACATAATTTCATAAACACCAATCTGTTTCGATACTTTGTCATTTTCAACTAAATAAATGGGATAATAGATAATATTATCATCAATAAATGCGTACTTGGCTTGTCCTAGAGCAATAATAATATCTTGTCCTAAAACCGCGATTTCATACATAGATGCGTCAAAACTGACGTCATCCGGATCTAATTTTTTCAATTCAGGATAGTTTATATTGGGATTTAATATAGAATTCACCATTATAGACTAATTATATATTACTATTTATATTTTTTATATTTGTTATCTACTAAAACGACTCTATATATATATCTATTCTAATGAAAAGAGATAAACTTTCCAAAATAAGTATCATTTTGGAGTTCATGTATATAATGCCAACATCTTTTTCGGTTATATACATTCAATGAATTTTCAGACTCATTCTCGAATTGAATAATTAATTCAATCAACTCTTCTTTTTTTAAGCGTCTCTTTGGTATTTCATAATAATTCGCAATATGATGTAGCATTTTCAGTGTATAATTTTCAAAATAATCAACATGTTGTGCTATTAAATTATCATCATCGTTTAGTTCATCATTCATATTGTTGTGAAAACCGTCGTCTTCATCATCTAAATCTAGTTCGGAAAAAAAACATTCATTCAGCATCATTTTATCAATTTCTATTTTGTTTGATTCATCACAAATAGGAGGTCCCAATTCTTTGGTTTCATACCGTATTTCATTATTATTATTCATTTATATATATACAATTAAACGTTTTTAATTCTTTTTTTGCGTAATCATTTACATAATTTGCTACTCTATGATTTACTTGAGTTTATCTAGAATATCCATATGTTTAAATTTGGATTTGGGTGATATACCCATAAACTTCTTGGTATCTATATTTTTTATTTGTAACAAATTATCCATTATTTGACTCCAGCCACTATATGATACAAGTGTTGAATATGGAATACTGGTAAGGAAAATATACAAATTTTCGGATAATTCATTCACTTCCATATATTTAGATTCATTTAACATGGTTTCTTCCTCCATAATCATATTCTGTATGCTTATAATTTTATCAAATACAAAATCTAATGTGATTACATTGTTCTTATATAAACTAGTAAGGAATAAACTCATTGCTCGTCTCTTTTCATTCACAATATTCATTTCGCAAAACTTGTTGTAATCGACTTCAGGTGATACAAATTCCATATCTTCAAACAATTTCATAAATTCATTAATATTATTATCAACAATATTCGTCATGAATTCATATTTAGTTTGTAATTCATTGGCCAGCCTAGCATAAACATTGCTATTGAATTTATTAGAAGTAGCCATAGTAAATATAGAGTGACCAATTTTATCAATATATATATCATCGCAATTTTCATTGTCCTTAATTTCGTCTAATATAGTTGTTAATTTTTCAATAATCTTGTCATATGTTTTATCTGTTAATTTATTAATCAACGCACGGATACCATCAATCTCTTTTTCGATACCTTCCTTTTTAACAAATTCTGTCTTTTGAAAACTTCGAAGTGATTGCCAATCGTCCGGTGTATTGACTTCTTCGTTACGTCTTTTCTTCTTTCTATATGAGTTTTTATCGTTATTGATAGTACTGTTTTTATTTGAAAAGGATGGAGTTTTTACATAGGTTGGAGCTCCTACTTGCTGTGTTAGTAAATTAATCAAGTCCGTTGTTTCTTGAGGCAATGTAAAAGTGCTATCGGACCATTTAATATTATCAAAATCTTGTATAGTATAAATTACTGTAGCCATTATGTAATATAAAAAGAATATGTTTATTATTTTATATCAATTTTATTATAAATAATAAATAACAATAAACGTCGATAATAATTATTTTATTATTATTTGCGTAATAAATAACAACTATGTAACATACTTAAATATTATGCTATAAATATAGTATTGATATTATGCTTACAGACGCAAATACAGAAGACATAACAGTTCCCATCGTAGAATCTATGGTAGAAACAACTACTGACTATGAACCTACAGAAACTCATAATTGGAATGAGATGAATTTAAAAGAAAATTTATTGCGTGGTATATATGGATATGGGTTTGAAAACCCCAGTCCAATTCAAAAAAAAGGGATAATGCCTATTTTAACAGGTAGAGATGTAATTGCACAAGCCCAGTCTGGAACTGGAAAGACTGGTGCATTTACTGTATCGACATTACAATGTGTCGATGAAACATTGAATGAAGTACAAGGATTAATTTTGGCTCCTACACGTGAGTTGGCGATTCAAATTCATGACGTTATTTCAAAAATAGGTACATTTATAGAAAATTTAAAATGTTCATTACTAATTGGTGGTCGTTCGATGGAACAAGATATGAAAGAACTAGAAAACAAGCCTCAGATTGTAATAGGCACACCTGGAAGGATACATGATTTGATTCGACGAAGAAAATTAAGCACAAAATTAATCAAACTATTAGTTATCGACGAAGCAGATGAAATGTTGTCGAGTGGATTTAAAGAGCAAGTTTATAATATTTTTCAGTTTTTAGGAAACAAAGTTCAAGTTACCTTGTTTAGTGCTACACTTCCAGCTGAAATTCAAACATTAACTGAAAAGTTTATGCGAGATCCAATTAAGATTTTGGTCAAAACAGAAAGTGTTACATTAGAGGGAATCAAACAATATTATATTGCACTAGACAGTGACACTCAAAAATATGAAACATTGAAAGATTTATTTGAATGTATATCAGTAAGTCAGTGTATTATATATTGCAACAGTATTAATAGAGTGAATGATTTATACGAGGCTTTATGTAAGGACAATTTTCCAGCATGTTGTATTCATAGTGGAATGGAAAAAACCGATAGAGATAAAGCGTACAAAGATTTTACGAACGGTGGGTCACGAGTACTAATTTCATCTAATTTAACAGCTCGTGGGCTTGACGTTCAACAAGTGAGTACCGTGATTAATTTTGATATTCCAAAAGATATTCATACATATATCCACAGAATTGGTAGATCAGGTAGATGGGGAAGAAAAGGAATGGGAATTAATTTCATTACTCAACGTGATATCCGTAAAATAAGAGAGATTGAGCAATATTACGAAACTCAAATAGAAGAAATGCCAGCATCTATATCTAATATAACAGCATAATAGAAGATGATATTTTTATGATTATGCTTGTATAAATTATAACTTATAATATACATGTTCGTATAGAATCGATTTATTAATTCGTCAAATATACTAATTAATGAATTCAAATTTTGAATTGCCGATATACTATTTAGAAAATAAGGAAAAACTAGATAGTAATATTATCAACGATTTAGAATTATTAGCTTTAAACGAAGATACAGACCAAAATGATATTGAAGGTAATAATGATACTAATAATGATACTAATAATGATACTAATAATGATA
>TARA_B110000285_G_scaffold234740_1_pt1 | contig 10656 bp, 11 predicted proteins | sample TARA_B110000285 | Tara Oceans TARA_B110000285 (sample SAMEA4397756) | marine metagenome | biome: Polar Biome; feature: [SRF] surface water layer (ENVO:00010504); material: water (ENVO:00002006), including particulate matter (ENVO:01000060) such as... | depth 5 m
GGCATCGTACATACTGCAATGGAATTTTCGATTTAAATCACTCCACTCTTCTGGAATCATAGCCTCGCCAAAAGCGCGATGGTAGGACCGTACCTGGCCAGAATGCTCCCCCTGCTTATTCAAAATAGAGCGCCTTATCGCATCACTTTCAACGGTGGCACGAAGATCAAAAATCTCATCGATATCCTCAATGCTGATCGCGGCAACTACAGCCCCCTTATAACGACGTGTTTCGACAAGCCCTAGCTGTTCCAAACGGGCGATGGCCTCTCGTACTGGAATACGGCTGGTATTGAATGCTTTTGCAATCTCGTCCTGTCGCAATGCCTCACCGTCATCTAGCTCTCCGATGATAATAGCCCGACGTAGGGCATCGAAAACGATGGTTGTTGCAGATTTGGATTGAGCCACATCAACAGGTTTGAAACTCATGCTATTGCCCCAGGTTAATTTTTTACTGTCAAACTCAATGTACACCGTTTGCCATTGCCTTAGCATTTTATCATCCAATCGTATTTATTGGATATTATCTATTAGATACACTATATTGCATATTATATATTGGATCCAATTTTTGAAAAACAAACAAAAATAGTGGAGCAAATATAAGGTAAATATATCAATGCACAGTACAAAAATCATACACGCTGTATCCTGCCACGCTGAGGGTGAGGTTGGAGATGTCATTGTTGGAGGGGTCTCCCCTCCACCTGGAGATACCATTTGGGATCAGCGCAAATGGATAGCTGAAGACAATACACTGCGAAATTTCATGCTAAATGAACCTCGTGGTGGCGTATTTCGCCATGTTAATCTACTCGTGCCACCCAAACATCCTGAAGCTGACGCGGCATGGATCATCATGGAACCCGAAGATACACCACCAATGTCTGGGTCCAATGCTATTTGTGTGGCCACAGTACTCCTTGATACTGGCATTATTCCAATGCAAGAGCCCGTAACTACTATGGTGCTTGAGGCTCCTGGTGGGATAGTACGTGTGCGCGCGGACTGTGCCAACGGTAAGGCTGAGCGCATTACACTTGAAAACCTGCCATCGTTTGCTGGCCTTATGGGTGCCTCACTTGAAGTGAAAGGTTATGGCACTATCATTGTTGATACTGCTTTTGGTGGAGACAGCTTTGTTGTGGTCGACCCAGTAGCGTTAGGGTTGTCTTTAGCAGTAGATGAAGCGCGAGAAATAGCTGAACTGGGTGTCAAAATCACCAATGCCGCGAATGAACAGTTAATTTTTGAACATCCTACACAACCCGACTGGCGCCACCATTCCTTTTGTCTATTTGCTGGAGCGTTATCGCGTAATGGTAAGGATTTGTGCGCAAAATCAGTCGTTTCAATCAAGCCTGGAAAACTCGACCGCTCGCCTACGGGAACTGCAGTTTCGGCGAGAATGGCCCTGTTGTATACGAAGGGTGAAATGGGGCTGCAGGATCAATTTACTGGCAGTTCCATCATAGGTTCTGAATTTAGTGGAAAAATACTGGGTACCACAATGGTGGGCACTATTCCTGCTATCCGTCCAGAAATTAGCGGGAGAGGCTGGGTAACAGGCACACATCAGCACATGCTTGATCCAAGTGATCCGTGGCCTGATGGTTACCGAATCTCTGATACATGGAGTAGGTGCCAGTAAACTAAAACAAAGAGCAAGTTAACTTGCTCACTACTGAACTCATCTGGATAGCCGAAAAACGCATGGCTGGCTTCATGATCAACGCTGTGATAATTGGCCTCGCCATCTTGGAGTTGATTTTTCCGGGATGAAATATTATCCCTTGGCTGCGACTTTCTTCCACCCAACCCGCGAAGTCGTGACGCATGGCATGCAGCTGTTCAGGTGTAACTGCTGAAGCAAACCCTGCACTTTAAGCAACGTTTTTAAGCCTTAAAGACCCTGAATATAAGGCATTAAGCGCTACACCTTTGTTCTTTACCATCGCACAGCTAAAGTTATTTTCAAATAAAGTGTAATAACTGGATTTGCCGTGCGACTAACTCCCATAAGTTACATACAACCTGTTGGAGAAAATGATTATGAGTACTATTACTGCAGGTATTAAAGCTGGATTTATTGGAACTGTGGCCCTGTCTGCCATCATGATTGTTAAGGATATGATGGGTGTGATGCCAGAGCTAAATGTTATTCATATGCTAGCCAATATGATGGGCATGTCCGTCATGTTGGGCTGGGTAATGGGGCGTGTGTTCGCGTCTCAGAAAGTTGTCGATGATAGCGAACCAACAACAGTTTAAAGGTGTCTTTTGACTCTTAGGTTGGCACTAAATAAGCATTTGTTTGCCAACCGTTTTTAGTTTTGTGCGGAGGAACAGCGCATGTTTCAACTCAAATATCTTGTATCAGTGATGGCCCTTTTAGCTGCAATATTTGCAACCAATGTTGCCTCAGCTGTAAGTTTAAATGGCTTTAATCTCGAAGAAATAAGTTTGCCGGTAGAAGATATTTTCCAAGGGGGCCCCGATAAAGACGGCATTCCCGCAATCGATAAGCCTATCTTTCTATCTGCCGACGAAATGCATCAGCTGAATTCAGATGACATGGTTTTGGGCATTACAAACGGAACCCAGAGCAAAGCTTACCCTATACGCATTTTAAACTGGCACGAGGTCGTCAATGATTATTTAGGTGATATGCCTACACTCATCACTTATTGCCCGCTATGTGGTTCGGGAATGGTATTTGAGCGAACCTTTGGCGGCCAAGTGTTAGATTTTGGCGTATCTGGATTGCTGTACAACAATGATGTTTTACTCTTTGACCGGCAAACAGATTCCCTCTGGTCACAGATTAAAAAACTAGCTGTCACCGGGCCACATCAAGGTTTACAGCTAGAAGCATTAGCTGTTCAACATACCCCCTGGGCACGTTGGAAAAAAGACCATCCCAATACACAAGTATTGAGCTTTGACACGGGTTACCTTCGCCAATACAGCAGTAATCCATATGATGGTTATGAGGAGACAAGCGCAACCCTATTTCCAGTTAAGTTTAGGTCTGAGGGCTTTCACCCTAAACAACGCGTCGTAGGTATTGAGGTGAATGGTGAGAGCAAGGCCTGGCCATTGGTTGAATTGGCCAAGGCAGATCGACCCATACGGGACTACGTTGGCGGCAAGGAAGTAGTAGTTCACTACGATAAAGCCAGCCAAACGGCGTGGATAGAGGATGCGCAAGGTAAAGCGTTACCCAGCGTCACTCTATTTTGGTTTGCATGGGCAGCTTTTCATGACAGTACGAGCGTATATCACTACGTTAACCAATAGATCGCTGGTAATAACTTGAATAACCATGGTTTGCAACTTAAAGTGGAAGGTTAAACTAACAATAGAGAATGTGCGATGACAACTTTGAACATTGCCGTACCAGCAGACTATAACTGGACGCAGGATGAAGCATTCATGAGCGAGTTACGCCAACAAATGCTGAAGTTTGCAACCTTGCAGTTACAGGATCATAGCCTTGTCGAAGACGCGGTGCAAGAAGCCTTTATAGGGGCCTTAAAAAACCAACAAACTTTCGGTAGAAGGTCTGCATTCAAAACTTGGGTATTTGCCATACTTAAACACAAAATCATTGACGTTATTCGCAATAATCAGCGCCTTGTTCCTAGTAGTTCAGTGCAAAACGACGATGATGATCAACCGGATCTAGAAGTGTGGGATCAACAGTTCGATGACCGAGGTTATTGGCATTTGTCTGAACGTCCTACCGCTTGGCAGCAACCTAGTGAAAGCGCTTCTAACGATCAATTTTGGGAGGTGTTTGAGGCCTGCTTAGAAGGTTTGCCTGGCCAATACAGCAGAGCTTACATGATGCGCGAGTTTGTTGACTTAAGTACCGCAGAAATATGCCAGCAGTTGGGCATCAGTGAAAATAGCCTCAATGTTCTGCTTTACCGTGCTCGCGTTAAACTGCGCAATTGCTTACAGAATAACTGGTTTGACCAAGGAGCTTAGCCAATGATGAATTGCAAACAAGTCACTCAGCTTTTATCACAAGCGCAAGATCGAAAACTGACCTTTATAGAAACTAGCGGCGTTAAATTACATATCTCCATGTGCAAAGGTTGCCGTAATTACGGCAAGCAAATGAAACAGCTGAGTGATTTGAGTAAACGTTTTTTAGAGCGAGAGTGAAAGTCAGAACCAAAACCATAATCATAGCCACATCACCACAAATAAAGAGGGCCGGCTTGGCTCAAACCCTGTAAACTCTAGCCTAGTTTTGACTCACTCATGAATGTGTTGCAGTAATCTGCAACCACTAGTGAATTAGTCCTATTTTACAGCAATAGAAATGACTGAGCTTATGTTTTGCATGTCAATGCGAATTTAAATTTACCAACTGTAGTGGAACTAACCAATGAAAGTTATTCGATGGATTTTGGGACAAATTATTTTGGTTCTAAATTTTCTTACCTCACCAAAAGCAATAGTCAGAGCGGCAGCAGCGCAAAAAGCCATTGATGATGTGACGGCTACTATGTCGATGTATCAGTTTAAAACGTGTCCTTTTTGTGTCAAAGTTCGTCGCGAATTAAAACGTCATGCGCTACACATTGAACTGCGTGATGCTAAAAATGATGCTGAAATTAAGGCAGAATTGGTACGCGAGGGTGGTCAACACAAAGTGCCTTGTCTAAGAATTGAAAAGCCAGATCAGTCTGTGGAATGGCTGTATGAGTCTAATGACATTATTGCCTACCTTAAAAATCAGTTTAAACTAGCATAGGCTCTAACAGTGCGGCCCACCGAGAATTGGTGGGCTAGTGAGTTAATGGTTTTTAGGTGCTTGTTTTAAAATAAATATATTTATTAAATTCTTTTTTTAAATCAACACTAATGCGGGCGTGTACTTTCCCTTGGCGCCCCATAAACGAACTTTTTTCTGCAACTGGAAATACACCTTCATGCCAAATGTTGGGGTGAATGTATAAGCCTTTTGTTCCATCAAAATAAAAGGCCTTAAAATCTTCAGGTTTAACATCATCGCCAGGTAAAGCTAGTGGCGATATAAATACCCCAGGTTTTGTTGGGAAAAACAATTGGCCTCCATCTGGGTGGTAGTTAACATGCCAAATATACATTTCCTTCGGAGGTGTATGGTTTTTGTTTGCAACAGGTGTATCTGGGTGCGACGAGTAAGCTAAAACATATTGACCATTTTCTTCATATTCACTGTTATTATGTTGTACCGCATTATTTTCTCCATACAGTGTTGATCCATCCCACCATGTATTGAAAGACCCTTCTGTTGCACCCCCTTCATTTCCAGTCCCTTGATCAATTTCACGCCAACCTTGTTTGGGCCAAGTGACTATTTCAATGTCACTATTCCCATAGGAGTCGATCAAATAGCCATATCCCTTTAAGGACTCATTTGTTGCCTCAATAAGAGGGATCTCAATAGCTTGGGTAGGTGTCATGATGCTTTTCCTAGGCTCTTATTTTAGCCGTATACTCGTTCATCAATTTCTAAATGAGTATGGGGGCAAACCTCAGATATGTTGTGGCGGATGTTGAGAAACGATCATAGCATCCCTTCTTAGCTGGCCAGATTTACTTGACCACTAGAGACTCTGTACTGCAAAATATATCACAATATAAACAAAACGTGATTGATATAGTCTCATTCATTTGGAAGTAGGGCATGGGGTTATGACATTATTAAAAAATGCATTGGCATTATTACCGCAGCAGTTATTTGCTCATCAACAGTCGGCCTGGCAGGAGCAAAGCCATTATGTCTTAACTAATTCGCCTTTTTACCAAACGTTATGGCGTGGTATCTCACTGCCAAAAGATTTAGCAGACTTGTCAAGCCTTCCCTTGTCTGACAAGTCGCAATTACGTATTTCTCAAGAAAATCACCCGCCCTATGGCGATTATTTGGCTGCACCACGCTCTTCAGTAACTCGGCATCATCGTACCTCTGGTACAACTGGTCAGGCGATGAACTTGGCATTATCATCACTTGATTGCGAAATTACTGAAATTGTTGGTGGTCGTAGTCAGCAGTCGGCTGGACTGACCCCAGATCATACCGTGGTTCACTGTTTGAATTACCAGATGTGGATGGGTGGTTTAACTGATCACCTAACTCTAGAGCGTACAGGTGCAACTGTTGTGCCATACGGAGTAGGGGGCACAGAAAAACTAATAGAAACCATTCTTGCGATTGGGATCAATGCAATCTCTTGTACCCCGTCATACCCAGCCGTATTAGAAGGTGTTCTGAAAGATAAATTTCCACACCTATCACCTAAAGATTTAGGCTTAAAATTAGGCCTTTTTGGTGGTGAAGCGGGTTTGGATGACCCACACCTGCGAGAAAAGTTTCGCACAACATGGGGTATGGAACCGCGCAATGCCAATTATGGTGTCACTGATGTGCTGTCAAATTTCGCGGCTCAATGTGAGCATGACACTAGGCTCCATTTTTTAGCCAGTGATGTGTTATATCCTGAATTAATTGATCCAGATAGCGGCGCACACATAGAACTAAAGGCTGGCAATGAAGGAGAGCTTGTGCTCACCCATTTACGACGGGATTGCCAACCATTGGTACGATTTAAGTCGGGTGACATTATTGCTATCGATGAAACAGATCTCTGTAAGTGCGGAAGTAACGGGTTTCGGTTTAGGGTGGTGGGTAGGAGTGACGACATGGTTGTTGTCCGTGGCCTTAATCTATTTCCTACCATGGTTGCTGCGGTTATTAGCGGGTTTAACGAATTGTCTGGGGACTATAGAATTGTCCTAGATAAAAAACCGCCGTACCATTTTTTGCCGGTGCACGTGGAGCTTTCTGACACTGGGCAAGCGTCACCAGGCTTGGTTGAGCATATTGAAACAGCAATAAAAAGCAAACTGGGTGCAAGTGCAAAAATTACGATATTAGCTTCAAAAAGTTTCCCTTTAACAGAGGGTAAAACCAAGCGAGTTATGAGGACATATGAATGAAGAATTTTACTTACGAGTGCATTAAGTCTACGTTAAGTGACAAGGGAGTTCGCACCATAGCACTCGATCGGCCAGATTGTTTGAATGCAATGAACTGGCAATTGATTGAAGATGTATCAGCAGCGTTTAATGATGCCAATGCTGATCCTGCTACCTTGGTCATTATCTTTACCGGTGAGGGAAGAGCATTTTGTGCTGGAGATGATCGCCATCAACATGTGCACCCAGAAAACGAGGCGCAGGCGCGCAGTTTAGTCGATGCCATTCAACGGGCTACTCAGGCAATCACATTTGGCGCTAAACCTGTAGTGGGAGCGATAAATGGGTGGGCAGTAGGTGGTGGCTTCGAGTGGGCGATTAATTGTGACTTTCCGATTTGGGGCGAAAGTGCCAAGGCGTTCTTTCCAGAGGTATCTTTAAATTTATTTGTTACAGGGGGTGTGACATCCTTGTTACCTGCTTTAGTTGGGTTAAATAAAGCCCGCGAAATGTTAATGCTTGGTGAACGATATAGCGCAGATGAACTTCTTAAAGCTGGCGTTGCATGGAGGGTCTCAGCAGATGATCAATTGTTAGCTGACGCTAATAAAGTTGCAGAAAAACTAGCCTTGCTGCCGTCACTGTCGCTGCATGCCATGAAGCGTGTTCTAAATCAAACAGCATCAACTGATGTTAATGCAGCAATTTCACTGGAACGTGAAGCAACAATCAGTGGTTTTATGGATCCTGAAACAACTAAGCTGCTTAAACTTTTTTCATGAGATAAATGTAACTTTTGGGTGGTGGTGTGTTACATGTTGATTCGATCGCATTTAGTTCATCCACTGGCCACCATCAACGTTGTAAGTTTGAGCCACGATATAATCTGCGTCAGAGCTTGCTAAAAATACAGCCATCCCTGTAAGGTCTTCAGCAATACCCATACGACCATAGGGCACGCTAGCACCCACTTGTGCTTTCTTCTCTCCTAGCTGCAAACCTTCATGGTTTGCAAAGAAAGCGTCTACATCGTCCCAATGTTCTCCATCTACGACGCCAGGAGATATGGCATTAACATTAATACCATGTTTTATCAGGTCTAAACCTGCAGATTGTGTGAGACTAATGATAGCTGCTTTAGTGGCACAATACACCGCTACTAAGGCTTCACCACGGCGACCCGCTTGACTTGCCATATTGATAATTTTGCCACCTTGACCACGTTCAATCATGTACTTAGCTGTAGCTTGCATCATGAACATAGTGCCTGCCAAGTTAACAGAAAATACCCTCTCATAATCAGTTCGGGTAATGTCTACAAAGGGTGATGCTGTAAATAATGCAGCATTATTAATTAATATATCAATTCTGCCCATCTGTGAAACTGAATCGCTAATACAGCGATTAATACTTGTCTGATCAGTTACATCCAAGGACAGTGCAATACAACCTTCACCCAATACAGATGCGGTATTGGTGGCTCTATCAAAATCAATATCTGCAATAATCACTTTTGCACCTTCAGCCATGTAGCGCTGAGCAAATGCTTTACCAATACCTCTGGCTGCGCCTGTAATAAGTGCGACTCTGCCTTCTAGCCGTTTTTTAGGCATTTAACCTCCTTGAATCAAACACAGAATATACGCAGCACGGCTAGGCCACAGGGAAGCGGGCTAACATCAAGCTGATAGCCTGCGTGAGTTGCTGTTTAAATTGTGGGAACTGGGCTGGTAACTGGCCCCATAAATCTTGGCTTTCAATAAAATGGGTGACGTTTAACCCATCTAGAAGAGGCTCTAAAAGAGCCCACTTTGGCTCCACGTAATCAAATTCGATTTGCCCAGCTTTGACTTTACACATAAATACATACCAGCTGGCAATACCTTGTAACCCGTTTACTGGGGTATAGCCTTTTGCGTAGCATGTGGCGATTGTAGGCAATATAAAAATAGGAAACTTAATGCCACCGTCAGCACAAATTCGGGCCACAGCGTCTGCAATATTACTATTGCAAAAACGGGTTTTAGTGAGAGCGTAGTAGTCTAGTAAATTTATTGGAGACTCTCCGATAGCTGGGATCACTTCGGTGGTTTCATAAGCTGAAAATAGGGTGTTCAGCTCTTCATCAGCTAAACCTTGGTCGTAAGTTTTATAACCTTTTAGTGCCGCAAAATAGGCCAGTATGGTGTGACCTCCATTGAGAATGCGAATTTTGGCATCTTCGTAGGGTGAAACTTCAGTGACTAGTTCCACACCTACACGTTCAAAATCTGGCCTTGGTCCAGCAAAGTTATCCTCAATCACCCATTGGGTAAAAGACTCAGACATCACTATGAGAGGATCATTTAAACCAAACTTTTGCTTAATATCAGCAATATGAATAGCATCAGTCCTTGGTGTAATACGGTCTACCATGCAGCACGGAAAAGTGACATTGATAGCTACCCAATTAAGTAGTTCAGTGTCATTACAGGCGCTAAGAAACTGCTCAAAGCCTGATTTTAGATAATGACCATTGTCGCGTAGATTGTCACAACATAATAACGTAATGGGCATGTTGCAGCCCACACGACGCACGTTTAAAGATGCGCGTAGGTACGCATATATGCAGCTGCCAGAACCTTGTAAGGCTTCAATAATAATAGGTGATTGTGTATCTAACTGGCCGTTCTCTAAAAGGTAATAACCACTTTCAGTGACTGTCATGGTAATTAAATGAACGTTTTTATTGTCCACTGCCTTTGCTGCAGTTTCAGCGTTTGTGGACCAATCTAGGGTTGACAATATAGAGCCAATTTCTTCATAGGTGGCATGGTTTTCTGGAGACAGTGTTTTTAATGTGTATAGATGTTTTTGGTCAGCCAATTGCAGGTTTATATTGGCATCTTGTGACCTTAAGTTGATGCCCATAATGCCCCATTTTTGTTGATCTTTGTAACCCAATAACATGTTCATGTAGACCGCTTGGTGGGCGCGGTGAAAAGCGCCAACGCCAACGTGAATGATTCCTACTTCACAGTCTGCCTTGCTGTAGGTAAGGGGTGTAATGGGTGTGGTATTTAAAACGTTCATAGTGAGTATCTTTGTAGTGCTCAAGTGTCTTTGTTAGATGCCACAGGCTAAGGCATTGCTATTGTTGGTTTTACAATCGATTGATCTTTGCCTAAATTGGTTTGGATAATACGCCGGTACTCACCAGGTGTTTTACCTTTGAGCTTAACGAAGTGGCGATTAAAGTTGGTGATGTTGTTGAATCCAACATCAAAACAAATGGCTGAAATCTGGTCATTAGTCTCAGCCAATTGAATACATGCTCTACCAATACGGACGCGGTTAACAAATTCAACAAATTTATTTCCCGTAGATTTGGCAAAGTGCCGTGAAAAGGCGCTTTCGCTCATGTTAAGCATGGCTGACATTTTTCCAAGAGATAAATTTTCTTGATAATGATCGGCAATATATTGCACCACATCATTAATTTTATTGGCTGCAGAGATGGTTAATGGAGAGATGATTTTTGCAGTAGACAATGTGCGTTTGTGTGGCCAAGACTTCAACTCTGCTAACAACTGCATAAAAGCCAAAAAGCGATTCATGCCTGATGCATCACGTATTTTGCCAAATAAATCCATGGCTATAGATAGATCAAAGTCAACAAATTCAACTCCCGAGTGA
>TARA_B110000285_G_scaffold30314_1_pt1 | contig 10648 bp, 15 predicted proteins | sample TARA_B110000285 | Tara Oceans TARA_B110000285 (sample SAMEA4397756) | marine metagenome | biome: Polar Biome; feature: [SRF] surface water layer (ENVO:00010504); material: water (ENVO:00002006), including particulate matter (ENVO:01000060) such as... | depth 5 m
GATGATGGTGTTAAAGTTATTCCTATAAGTAAAAAAGATAAAAAATTACAATGGTACAAACTAGATTATTTTAAAAAAAATATTATAGACGGTGAAGATATTATATTAATGGATATTGACCAAGTTATAATTAGAAATTGTGACTTTTTATTTGAACCTATTGAGAACAATGAATTTAGAGGCACACATAGATTTTGGTGGAGATGGAGAGAAGATAAAGAGAATAAAGAGTTTGCTTTAAGTGGCAGTATATACAAGTTTAAAAATGGCGAACATCAATATATCGTTGATGAATTTGAAAAGAATATTGATTATTGGCAAGAATATTTTATTAAAAATGGCACAACAAGTGGACCTGTAAATGGTGAACAACACTTTGTACAAAAGATGTTAGAAGATAACAAAACTAAAACCTCAATGTTTCCTGAAAAACATATTGTAAAGTGGCATGAAAATGATTTCTATATACAGACATGTATCGAAAACGATTATAAGAAATGGACTGGTAATGCATATCTATTAGATGAAGATTGGCACATAGATGTAAAGGTAATTCATTATGCAGGTAATTGATGTATATTGTGTAAATGTAGGAACAAAGTACGGCAGTCAATATGTTTATAAATTAAAAACTGCTGTAGAGAAATATTTGAAATTACCACATAATTTTTGGTGCATTACAGATAAGCCTGAATTATATCCTTTCTCTATAAAGTCAGATGATTTGCCAGGATATTGGAATAAAATATCAATTTTCAAACACACAGGCACTTGTTTGTATTTTGATTTAGATGTTATTATACACGGAGATATTGATATGTTAGTTTCTGATAAATTCAAATTAATAAATCCTGTATGGAAAAATCCTAGTAAAGCTAAGTTTGTTAGAGATAGACCTGATATAGGCACATCATTAAATAATTCGTCTGTTATGTCATGGTCTAATGAAACTAAAATCTATGAAAAGTTTATGAAGGACCCCGAGTATTATATTTTTAAATATGACGGTGATGATAGGTTTTTGTCACATGAAACTACATTTGAAACATTTGATACAAATATAATATACTCATACAGAGATGGTGCTCATTATAAGAATGATAATACAAATTTTAAATATAGACCAGATTATTCTATAGCTTTGTTTCATCAAAAACCTGAGATACATGATTGTTTAGACCACGATATTATAAAGGAAAACTGGTTATGATAGCACATTGTATATTCTATGGTAACAAATATCCATACTCAAATGTTGTAAATCTACAGAGAGAATTTAAAAATCATGGTGTTAAATTAAAATGTGAATACATAAAAGATTTTACTTCAATAAAAAAACATTGGCATAAATTAAAATACTTCAATGATACAAATGAAGATACTATAATAGTTGATATAGACCAAACTGTAGTAGGTGATATATCTGATATGATTAACTATCCTGTTAGAGATAACGAGTTAGTTACCTATAAAAACTGGTGGGACCACTCTCCTAAGTGTCCAATAAACGGTGGTTGGTATAAATTCAAATCTGGTAGTTTGCAGTATGTGTGGGATAAATTTAACTTGGATATAGAAAAATGGCAACTTCATTACTATAATAATGGCACAGTTCACTATCAATATTATGGTGAACAAAATTTTGTATATGATACAGTCATAGAAAACGGTGGTCGAATAACCACCATGCCTGAGAAATGGTACAGTAAAAATGACATAAATGAAGATACTAAAATAGTTCATCATCTCGGAGTAGATAAATAGGTACATGGAATTATTTGTAGCAATATTTTTGGGCATAGTATGGTCTCAAATCATATCACATTTCGGAGCTAGTATTTTACTGCATAGACATTATTGTCATAATCAGTTTAAAGTGCCTGTGTGGTTTGAAACATTAGGATTATCTATGTTGATGATAGCCTGTATTCGTACACCTATCGGGTGGATTGCAAGTCACCGTATGCACCATGCACACTCAGACGGACCAAATGACCCACATGCAGTAAGACATGTAGGTTTCTGGAAAGTTTTATTGACTACATGGAATATTCAAAAAATACCTATGAAATATGCTAGAGATTTATATAAAAATCCTAGATTAGTATTTTGTCACAATCATTGGCTAAAAATATTAGGTGTGGTGTGGATTATAAGTTTTTTAATTAGTCCTTATTTCTTTATAGGATTTGCATTAGTACCTTTTATTTTTGCAAAGATAGGATTTGGATTGTTAAATACCGTTGGTCACAAAACTGATGGTGGTGCAAATGTACCTTGGTTGAATTTATTTATAGCAGGTGAAGGCTATCATAAAAATCATCACGAAAACTTTAAAAGAGTTAGATTGCATAAGTTTGATACTGGTGGTTGGTTAGCGGAGAAATTATTTTATGACAAAAAAAGAAAAAATACTTAAACAGTCATTAGCGATTAGAACATTTCCTATTATTGAAGTTCAAATTGTTTGTGATTATTTTAAGTACAAAGATTATACAGAGGTGAAACCATTTCATTCAGAGATTGCTGAATGGTTAAAACCTATCATAGACTTATCAGATTTTAAATACTTATATCCAGCTAACGGCGTTACTGAGGGTATCAACTATTGGTACATGCAAGAAAAAAGAAAGATAATCAGACACAAAGATGATTATGTTTGGTTGCCTGAAAGTGAAACTGGTGAAGTATTATACATGTCAAATCCATCATCAGCTGATGGCAATTTAAAAGATATACCTACAGATATACCTGTTGTATTAGATATTGCACATTTAGGTTCGTGTAGTTCAGATGTAAAAATTAAAGTGCCTGATAATGTTGAAAAGGTATTTTTTTCATTGAGTAAATGTTTTGGTATGAGAAATTATCGTATAGGATATTATTGGTCAAGAACACCAGATTTACAATTAGAAAGACTAATAGGGTCTGCTAAGTATTATAATTATCACTCAATGCAACTTGGTGAAGAGATAATTAGAAAAGTATTACCAACACATGTTAGTACAAGATTAAAAAAACACCAAGAAAAAATATGTCAGGATTTAAACTTCACACAGTCTGATAGTGTGTGGTTAGCCACAACAAAAGATAGTGATTATGATAAGTTTAAAAAAGGTGATGTAAATAGAATTAGTTTATGTGATTTAATAAAGGAAGAATATGATACAACCATTTAAGACCGTTCAAGACATTAAAACTCTTGATGAAGGACATATTAGACAATTAGTTAGAGATATACACAAAGACGGTGTAGCTGTAATGTATAATCAAAAACTAAAAGAAACTGATTATATTAATTTTATGAAAAGATTTGGCAATTGTGAAGCGCCAGATTTGTTTATGAATCCAAAAGAACATCCAGAAATCTTTTTAGTCACAGGTAAAAAAGTTGACGGTAAGAAAATTGGTATGTTTGGTGATACCGAATTAGGTTGGCATTCAAATGGCAATTCAAGACATTTGATTGACAAAATATTGATTGGTTTGTACTGTGTCAAAGAAGATATTAATACCACTTTGAGTGTTTGTAATACTTCAAAACCTTTTTATGATATGACAAATGAAGAACAGGAATATTATCGTTCTATTACAATCAGATTAAAATTTAAAAACAATACAATATATGATTTAGAAGAGGGTGACCCCGAGTTAGAATTTATGAGTAAAAATAAAGGCAGTATTCGTAAGTTGGTAGATGTACACCCACACAATATGTCAGAATATTTTTACTTTCCATATCACTTCATTTGTAAAGCATGGGAAGGCAAAAAACAAATTGACCATGAAGAGTTGATTAATAAATTAAAACCAAAGATATTCAAATCACAATATCAATATCACCACATATTCAAAGAGGGTGATTTACTTCTTATGGACCAATTTACAAGTTTACACCGGAGAACACCGGTTATGGATAATAACAGATTATTATGGAGGATAGCGAGTGACTTTGAAAACATCTATACCGTGGCCTAATATTGGCACATTAACTGGCGAAATACCCATGAAAAGAAAATATGGGTTGAGGGATATGTCATATCTTGATACATTAGAAGCAAGACCTATTTTTGAAAAACAATCAGACATTGTTATTAAAAATAATTACAAAGGTATTGTTGATATAGGTTGTAGGCATGGACCTGTAAACGATTTTCTACATGAAAAAAACTATAAAGATTATGACTATTACGGTTTTGATACATCACCTGAACCTATAGAATATGCACAAGAAAGATGGAAAGATTTTAATTATCAATATGAAGTTAGAGATTGGGCAACATTAAAAGAGGTTAATTTTAAAGTTGATTGTGTAATTTTTAGTGGCGTTTTATTATATGAAGATAATCACTATAAAATGTTTACTGATATTATGAAGTTCTATGATTGTAAAAATGCAATTATACAAGAACCTTATCACGAACAAACATACTATGAAGAAAAATTAAAATTGAAATCAATCACAAATGATATGCAACAATATAATTTTAAAGAAAAAACTATCGTAGAGGCAGAAATATTTTGTGGTAGAAGATTGGTGGGTGAGGTGTCATATGAATAAGATTGTTGCAGTAAATTTTAGCAATGCTTCTAACTCTATGCAAGGTAGAGGTATAAAACTTTTAGATAAATTCATACCATTTCATAAAGTTATTAACCTAAAAGATTATGATATACCTGTATTAGATAGTAATATGGCAAACGGTGTTGTACCTGATTCTGTAATTGAATTTGATAAATCACTCATTGACGCTGACGCTTATGTTTTTTGTGTAGCTGAGTTTATGGGTGGGTATTGTGGTCAGTTTAAAAATGCCATGGATTGGTTAGTTGTAAAAACAAACTATGATAAAGACTTAAATATACCTTATAGTATAAGTCATAAACCTATGTTTAGTGTTACATTTTCTCCTAGTCATAAGAATGGTGGTAGACATGAAAATATGATGAAAGATTTATTAAAAAATTTTCAGGTAATTAATCATGGTCATATTGTTTTTAATAAGGGTTGGGAAAATTGTGTGCCTAATAATTACGAATGGGTGGAAGAAGACGCCAAAAAAATATACGATATCTTAAATACTCCTTACGAAAAGAAAAATAAAATTACTGAGCATACAGATGTTAGAACAATATGTAAATGGATTCATCTATATGAAGAATGGGATAAAAAATGGCAAGACATAGAGTAGTAAAAAATATAGATGAGAAACTGCCTGGTGACGATATACAAAAATATGTTGACAGACAAAATCCTGAACATCCTGAACACAACAAAGTAAACTATAAAAATAATTATATGGGGTATAAGGGTGTTGTTTGGACGCCTTTAGATGTGCCTTATGTAAATTTAGATTTGGATTTGATGTGGAAGCGATGGACTATAATTAACGATAAAATGCATGTATGGTTTGATGAAAATAAATCTGATATTAATAGTTCAAGACATAGCACATATATTAATCACGATTACAGAGCTTTGATGTTATTTAAAAATGGCAGTTATTATGGAGATGTAAAAGGTGAGTGGTCCGATTTTGTACATGATGAGTTTCCAGATGTTGTAAAGTTTATAGAATCAATGCCTTATGATAATGTTAGATGGTTAGCATTTGTTGGTAGAGATACACACGGAGTTGGTCCTCATTATGATGAATACGATAAGGCAAGAGAAGATTTAAAACATCAAGAGCCTAGTCAAGTAAGAGTTAGATGGAGTAAAGTTACTGATTGGAAAAAAGAACATTTGTATTTTACAAAAGACCATGCTCAGACTAGAGTTTATCCTATGTTACCACCAGAAACAAATGCTATGGCATATGATGGTACAGTACATGAACATGGTGCTGACGCAGGTTACCACCCCACAAAACGAATTCAGTTAATGCCAATGGGCACTTTAAATATACCTAAATGGCATGAATTATTAGATAGAAGTATAGGAAAATATAAAGATTATATTTTAACAACAGATGATTTTAAATAACAGACCATTAAAAGAAATTGCACCAAATGACGCAGCTAACTTAATTGCTGAAAACGGATATTTAATTATAGAAAATAGTGGTGCTAGTCCTGAAGAATTTATAGAATGGAATATGAACATAGGATATCATGTTAAACCAGATATATGGTGTACTGATACGAAACATAGTGAATATTTTTGGAGAGTTACAAACGAAAAGGTTGATGGTGAAAACAAAGGTTTATTTGCAGATGACGAATTAGACTGGCATAGTAATTTGGTACCTGAAGCAGACGCACAAGAAATTATAGGATTGTATGGTAAAACTATTACATATCCTACAGAAACTTGGATTTGTTCTAGTATTCCATACTTTAGTCAATTATCGGAAGAAAATAAAAATTTATTTAGAAACTTATCAACTAGATTGTGGCACTCTGGTGGTAACCCTATGAATCAACCTTGGAAGCCTGCTTGGAATAAAAAATATTCAGATGAAGTTATGCAAGGTATAAAAAGAAATAGATTGCGAAGCGAATCGCCAATTAAAAAAAGTAGAAGAGTGATTAAAGAACACTCTCTTGTTCCTGACCACCCGCTAGGAGTTGAAGGTATATTTTTTCAACCTTATGATATAGTAGATTTTGTTGGTGTTTTAGATAGTAAAAGTCTTTACAATGAAATTTATAAAGAGTTTATCGAGTCTGAAAAGTATACTTACAAACATGTGTGGAAAGAAGGTGATATACTTTTAATGGACCAACTAACAACAATACACAGGCGACCAACAATATCTAAGAATAAAACAAGAGAATTATTAAGGTCTGCTTGTTGGTACAAAAATAGGAAACATAACAAATATGTCTTGTAAAATTTCAGCGTTTAGTTTTAGTAACAACTTAGATAGTATGAATACTAAAGGTCTTCTAATGATGAATGACCATATTAAATTTCATGTATGTAAATCTATGTGTGATTATAATATGAAACTGATTGATACAAATGATGTTGATGGTAGGGTTGATGATGGTATAAATGAGTTTGATAAAGATTTACATGACACAGATGTTTTTGTTTTTGCTGTACCTGAACATACAGGCCACTATTCAGCAGTTTTTAAAAATGCAATGGATTGGTTAGTTGTAAAATCTAATATGAATAATAATCTAGGAACATCATATGGGTTTTCACATAAACCTATAATACTAATCACATTTACACCGTCAAAAAAGGCTGGTGGTAGACACTTCGATATGACCAAACACTTAGTAGAGAAAATGGGGGGTAATGTCGTAAAAAGTTTTGTAAAGAATGATTGTTGGGATAATCTATACAAAGAAAACATAGATTTTATAAAAGAAGAATGTGAATATATTAGTGAATTCAAGAAAGACTTAGTGACCATTGAAAAACAAGAACCAAAACAATGGAAAAATAAAGATGATATGATAAGTTCTTATAATAAATGGAAAGATAAATGGAAGTAAAAAGATATTCAGAAAACCCCAATGAGTATTGGCCATTAATAGAACGGTTTAGACAACAAACATTTGACGAAGGCAACCGTAGTTTAAGTTATGATAAGTATGACCCCGACAATAAAGATATAGAAACATGGATGTGTTTCAAAGATAATAAACTAATATCAATATCTGCTGGTGAGAAGTCACACTATACAAACGACCCACATATTGCAGTTAGAGTGTGTCGTTATCACATTTTAAAAGAACATAGATTTACTCATTGTGGTTTGATTATGGGTGAACACCAAATAAAATGGGCAAGAGGTAAAGGGTTTAAAATATTATATATTACACATGACATAAAGAACAAAGCGATAAATAACCTTTATCAAAGAAGAAAACAAATGACTGATAAGGCATTTAAAGAACATTTAAACGGAGAGTGGTACACAAAATTGCAAGTAGAAAAGAATTTTTTATTTAAAACTGGTGATATGTTGCAGTATGTTTACAGCATAAGACTAGAAGAAAATTATGATTGGCAACCTAAATCAGAATATATAATTGAGAGGAAACACAATGGACAAATTATCTAAACACAGTTTACCAACAGTAAAAGAATTAAATCTTAATATAGATTTAGATAAGTTAAGAAAGGCTACAGACGAGTTGGCTGAAAAGTTTACAGATGTGAGGTCTGCTAATCCTATGTTATGTATGAACCATGAGGAATTAGTTAAAGATGTTTATGATAACTTTGAACAAATAAACTTAACTACACCTAGTAAGATATTACCACATACCACTAGTATCAAAGAGAGGTTGAAAAGAAGAGAGGAACATTTGTATAATGTGCCTACAGATGATTATAAAGGTAGTTATTTCGAGGAGATAGTTACTCAATGTAAATCTCCAGCTAGTAGAATTAGAATTACAAAATTGGCACCAGGTAAAATGATACCATGGCATGTTGATTATGATGTATCTTATGGTGTAAGAGTTATTGTTCCTATCTATGGTGACAATAATGTTATTAATCTATTTAAAAGAGATAATAAAATAGAAGCATATAATCTTAAAAATGGAGTTGCCAATTTCTTAAATATAGGTTATACTCACGGTGTCGTGTCTATGAGTAAGAAGGCTAGGTTAGCTTTGATGTTTACTTTAGATGGCACTAAAGATATTCTGTAAAGATACTTAATCCTAACTTCTTACCTTTAAAGTTGCTTCCACAATGCAATCTAACACAATCAAAAACAATTGCATTACCAGGTTGCCATGCATGAGCAGAGTTAAAACTTAAACCTTTTAACCATTTGTCTTCTAAATGAGTTAAATACTTTTCTTTCATTATAGCGTCTATTGGTGTGTCTGATTTACCTACAACATTTTCATAATCATATACAATAGTATTATAAAAAGTTTCTATATTTTCTTCACCATTAAAAAACTTACTAGGTCCGTCAAGATATACTTGGTCAAAAAAACACAAATGTGGTTCTTCCTCTGTATCATATTCTAAAGGTATATTAAAGGCTTTATATGTTAGAGGTAAACTATGTTTATCATCATTGTGTATAATATGTGGGTGATTAACCTCAAAAAACATACCAGACATTACTTTACTATTAGGATATAGTTTAGAAATTTTATCTACAATCTTATATAATACTGGCGAATTATAGTGTTTTATATCTGAGGTTATAGGTCCAGTATTTTTATAAACTTTATTAATATTACCATAATATTCCATACATAGTGTTTCTATATCTTCTTTTGATATAAAATTTTCTATATAATATGTTTCTTCTAAATTTGATAATATAAAATCTTTATGTTCTTGTGACCTAGTGGGCATGTTGTAAATTAGCAATTAAAGCTGTTACATTCTCCGAAGTGAATGGTACATTAATAATTAAGTGTGTGCTGTTTTTAGACCAACTCATAGTTCTATGTACTCTTTTTGTATTTACATAGTAGGGTCTGCCATGTTCAATTAACATTTTTTCATGGCCATGTATCCAATCAAATTGCATAGGACCACAATCTTGTAAGAACACAGCTATTCTAAATGAATCTCTAGGCATTGTTGGATGGTCTCTATGAGGATGAAAGTAAGCACCCTCACCACATTTTACCAAAAAGGTTCTACCTAAAGTGGGAAATATGTTTAAAAGTGGATGTAGACATTCTAGTTTTTGATAAACTTTAGTAGGCACATTAAATTCAGCTTCATTAACATATCTATCAACTTCAACACAGGCCTGTGCTAAACTTGGATTGTCTTGATGTGTTTTACCTGGTAAATTTAAAAGAGATAATGCTTTACGATTATTAATCTTATCAGTTCTAGGTAAGTAATCTACCCAATCATTTTCAAATTCTTTTATTTGTTTTGAGTATTCGCCACAATTGACTTTTACTTTTAAATCTTCCCAATCACCTAAACTTAATAACGCTACCTCATTTGCTAGCGTTTCACAATCTATTTCTTTTGCGTTAAATTTTACTGATTGACCACTTACACCTGGTTTCACTATTACATTATCTGCCATAATATTCTCCTATACTTCTATTTATATGTTCTCCTTGTACTCCATTTCCTAAGTCAAATCCCATTTCAATACCATCTTTAAATACTTTTCTGATAGGTTCTTTGTCAATCTTATCAGCATAACCTATGCCTAATAACATATGCACATGAGGTTCGCCTACTTTTTGTCCTAACTCTTTTGATTCTAAACAACCATTAAATCCAGTATTTAATCCAATATCTTCGGCGGCTAACAATGCAATTGTAGAACTGACCATAATATCTTCAATGACTTCTAGGTCATTTATTTTAGATGACCAAGCTAAAACAATCGGTGCTAATACCTGTCCATTATATCTTTTTAAACCATCACCTTTATCACCTCTGATTTTATTTAAACAATATGTGTGTTCCCAATATAACCAATCTTTTATTTGTTTACACTTTTTAGATTCATCAAAAATTAAAACTTTGAAATTGTATTTTAGTTGTTTTGAAGGAGACCTATATATACAGTCTAACACATAATCAAGTTTGTGTTGTTCTACTTCCTTATCTGACCACCACTTTGTGGTATTACGAAGCTTTAATAATGATTTTACACCCATACACTTATTTATCTTGTATAAATATAAGCTAATAGGAGATAATTATGAATACAGTAATGATTGATGGCAAAGAGTT
>TARA_B110000285_G_scaffold99788_1_pt1 | contig 10648 bp, 6 predicted proteins | sample TARA_B110000285 | Tara Oceans TARA_B110000285 (sample SAMEA4397756) | marine metagenome | biome: Polar Biome; feature: [SRF] surface water layer (ENVO:00010504); material: water (ENVO:00002006), including particulate matter (ENVO:01000060) such as... | depth 5 m
GATTTTTTAGAGGAGAGTTTAATATATCAATATCTTTAGAGATAAAGGCATTAATAATAAAACTAGAAACTATAGCTAACACTAGGAATGAAAATAAAGATTTATTAGACATATTTGGGATCATATTGTTTAAACAATCCGTTTTAAATTATATTTAATTATAAAAGTATTTTATTTTAATGAGAAAAAATATCTAAATCATTAAATCCTATTAAGTCTAACTTTGATCTGGTTTTTAAAAAATTAAAACAATGCTCAGCTATATGCTTTCTTCCTTCTCTTTCTAGCATAAGATCTAATTCAAATTTAATTTTATGAAGATAAAGAACGTCAGATGATGCGTATTTTAACTGTGAATCACTAAGTTCTGCTAAACCCCAGTCAGATGATTGGTTTTGTTTATCTAATTCAATTTGTAAAAGATCTCTGCATAAATCAGCTAATCCATGTCTTGCTCCAAAAGTTCTGCATAGTTTAGAAGCAATTTTTGTGCAATAAATAGAGCCATTAATATCACAAACATTCTTTTCTAAAACAGCGACATCAAATCTTGCAAAATGAAAAAGTTTAGTTAAATTTTTATTTTGAAGAATTTTTTTTAAATTAGCAAATTTGTTTTTATTTTCTGAATTGTCTTTTGATACTTGAATCAAATGAGCTTTTCCATCTCCTCCTGATAGTTGAACCAAACAAAGTCTATCCCTGGCAAAATTTAAGCCCATTGTCTCTGTATCAATTGCTACAATATCATCGAAAACTATTTCAGAAGGAATGTCATTTTTATACAAATAGTAAGTCATTAATCATCCTTTTACTTTTATAAATAAATATTAAAAATACCTTATTAAAAAAATAATTTGTCATATCTAACTTTTAATTTTCGTTATATAGAATACATCATAATTATATATATTATAAAAAATAAATTTTTTAAAGGTAAGATCTATGAAATCTCTTAAAAATAAAAAGTTTTTAGTTTTGGGAGGGACTGGGTTTCTAGGAAAAGTAGTTTTAAGCTCTTTACTTGAATCAAATGCAAAGGTGTTATTGGTATCAAGAGATTTTAACAAAATAAAAGAAATTGAATCTTTGTTTAGTAAAGATAATCTGCAAACGTTTCAGGGCAATATTTTTGATAAAAATTTTTTAACGTCATTGCTTAATAATGTTGATGGCATAATTAACCTTTGTGGAATTTTATTTGAAAGTAAAAAGGATGATTTTTATAGGGTGCACTCTGAATTGCCTACATTATTAGCGGAATTGTGTGTAAATAAAAATATTATGCATCTAATTCATTTGTCAGCATTAGGCGTTTCTGAAACATCACAAAGCAATTACTCTAAAAGTAAAGCGGAGGGGGAGCGAAAGCTTTTATCAAAATTTCCTTCAGGAAAAATAATAAGGCCATCTATAATTTATGGAGATGGAGATAATTTTTTTGGACAATTTTCTAAGATGGCTTCTATTTCACCTTTCTTACCTTTGATATCTGGTAAAACAAGGTTTCAACCGATATTTGTAAAAGATGTGGTTAAAGCAATTATTACTATTTTAACTAATAAAAATAATAACAATATTTTTGAACTTGGGGGTGAGAAAATTTATTCTTTTGAAGAACTTTTAAACATTTTATTTAAAGCCAGAGCAATAAAAAGACTTCTTATTCCCCTTAATCCTAAATTAATGATGATACCTGCATTTTTTCTTCAAAACTTACCTAATCCTCCATTCACAATTGATCAGATGAGGCTTTTAATGAATGATAATATAATCCAAGACAAATTGCCTGGGTTAAATGATCTTGGCATTAAAGCAACAGATTTGATAGGAGAAGTAACTAGAATTTATGGTAAATAATAAAAAACTAATAGTAAGCAAGCGCTAAAATAACTATACCTAAGATAACTCTATAGATAACAAATATTTTTAAAGATGCTCTGTTTATCCATTTCATAAATATTATAATTGTAGTCAACGCAAATAAAAAACTAAGTATAATTCCAACAATCATTTCTTTAGTTAAAAAAAAACCGTAATTTGAATATAGTGAAATGCTTTCTAAACTAGTAGCGCCAATAATTACAGGAATTGATAATAGAAGTGAAAATCTAGAAGCGTCATAACGATTAAATCCTATAAATAACCCTGTAGTGATTACAATTCCAGATCTGCTAGTGCCTGGTATTAAAGCGAGTGTTTGCATTAAGCCTATGAGGATAGAATCTTTAGTCTCTATTTCTTTTAATGATTTTAATAAATTTGCATATTTATCAGCTATTCCTAATAGAATTCCAAAAACAAGAGTAGCCCAACCAATTACTTTAATATTTTTTATGATATCTATTTCATAAAAACTAATAATAAAGCCAAACAGAATAACTGGAATAGAACTTATAATTAGGTTTTTAAATAATTTATATCCTTTTTTATTACTTCTATTAGGAGATAAAGTATCAAATACTATTTCTCTAATATCGTCTCTTAAATAGATTATTACTGCTAAAAGTGATCCAAAATGAAGAGATACATCAAAGCTTGTCTCGGTAGTAATTTGTGCAAATATTTTAGGAATTAAAATAAGATGTGCACTTGATGATATAGGAAGAAATTCTGTAATTCCTTGAACTAAAGATAAAATAATTACTATTTCCCAGGCCATTTTATTCTCACAATTTTTTTTTAATAATAGATAAACCTATAAATATTTTATATCTATTAAAAATTAAAAATTAATGATTATTTTTTTATGATATATTTACTTATATTAATGTGTCGTAAATATTATATATAAAAAAGAAAATAAAAAGATTGCTGTGGAATAGACAAAACCCCTTTATGGCTCGAATTTCTGAGACCAGACTATTGTCTGGTAAGAGTTCTAAAAAAGAAATTAAGCATTATGAGATAGATTTAGGTAATAGCGGAATTTTATATAAGCCTGGTGATAGTTTATGTGTTGTCCCAATTAATAATTCTAAATTGGTTTATTCTATTTTATCAAGGTTAAGGGTTTCTTCAAAATTAGTCCCAAAAGGATTTAAGAATAATATTTTCAATATTCTGAAAAAAGAATTTGAAATTTTAACTCCTACAAAAAGATTAATTCAGTTTATTGGTAATAATATTTCTAATCAAAAATTAAGTAATGCAATTCAAGGTAATGACAAAAGCGAATTAGAAAAATTAAAATTTGGGAAAGATATTTTAGATTTTTTGAATTTAGATGTTAATCTTGAAATTAATGTAGATTTTTTTTTACAGCTTTTAAAGCCTCTTCAACATAGAACGTATTCAATTTCTTCAAGTCTTAATGTTCATCCTAATCAGGTGCATTTGACTGTCTCTACACTGAGATGGAAAAATGAAGATAGATACTATAATGGTATTTGCTCAACTTATCTTGCAGATACATGTTCAAAAAATTCAAAAATTCATATTTTTACATTACCAAACAAATCATTTAAACTTCCAGAAGATAATAGAATACCTATTATTATGATTGGTCCTGGCACAGGTTTTGCTCCTTTTAGAGCCTTTTTAGAAGAAAGAGTAATAAGTAAAAGTATAGGGAAAAATTGGTTGTTTTTCGGTGGACAGACAAAAGCTAATGATTTTATATATGAAAATGAAATTATGAATATGAAAAATTTAGGTTTTTTAAACAAACTTGATACAGCTTTTTCTAGAGATCAAGAAAAGAAAAAATATGTTCAACATAAAATGTATGAATCTAAGAGTGAGTTTTTTAAATGGTTGCAAGAGGGTGCTTATATTTATATTTGTGGCGAAGCTAGCGCGATGGCCAACGATGTTGACAGAATGCTTCATAAAATTATCAGAGAAGAACTTGGATCTTCAGATGAGACTGCAAAAGAATATGTTAAAAAATTAAAAGCTGAAAAAAGATATTTAACAGATGTTTATTGATATTAATATATTATATTGTTGTGGTAAAAAATTTATTGTCAGTTCTTTGAAATTTTCCTTTATAGAAAATAAGTGGTTATCATGAAATGGGATAGATTAAGATTATTTAATATTGTAGCTCAAACACGAAATGTTACAGAAGCTTCATATATACTTCATATTAGTCAATCGGCTCTTAGTAGACAAATGAAATCTCTTGAAAGTGAGTTGGGCGTTAAGCTGTTTTCTAGAAATTCTGATGGAATTTCATTAACAAAAGCAGGTTTAAAACTTTCAGCATCCGTAGACGTGCTAGCAGCTGAAATAAATAAAACTCATAATCAACTTTTGGAAGATATGGATGTTCCTTCAGGCAGATTAAATGTCACCGCAACTAATGCGTTTGGTGCTTTGTGGGTGGCTCCACGAATGTCTAAGTTTAAAGATTTATTCCCAGACATATTAGTAGCTCTCAATTTAAGAGATTCTGAGCCAAGAGTAATTAATTTTACATCTGATATAGAAGTAAGAATGACACCTAGTTTTTCACAAGATGACATTCAAATTAAATTAGCCGATTGTCGATATAAAATATTCGCATCAGATAAATATATTAATACAAATGGCTTCCCTAAAACAAGTGCTGATTTAGATAACCATAAAATTATTTCTTATGGTGAAGAAGCTCAGCCTCCTATTGATAGACATAGATTGAATTGGTTGCTAACGATTGGAAAAGAAAACAAAAGACCAAGAAAGCCAGTCTTAGAAGTATCAAGTATATATGGTATTGCTAAGGCTACCGAGGTTGGTATGGGGATTGCCTCTTTACCTGATTGGATGGAATTTGAAATGATAGCTTTAACTGAAATTTTGCCTCAATTAAAAGGACCAGAAATGTCTATTTCATTATGTTTTAAATCTGAATTAAGAAATGATCCAAGAATTAAGGCCTTTAAAGACTTTATGATCAAGGAATCTGAAAAAATTAATTAACCTTATTAATCGTTTTTTTGTTATGCAATAAATGCATTTCTGTTATTCGAAAGTTAATTTTACAAACTAAATAGAATCAACTATATTACACTTCCTTATTTAAAAGATGTTATTATAATAGATAGTTAATTATAAAAATTATAGCCTCTTTGATTTACAGTAAAAATTGATTGAGTTAATAATTAAGGTTACAACATGTATGTAAATAAAAATTTAAATCGTATGGGCTTCCCAAAAGAATATGGGTTATATGATTCTCAAAATGAACACGAAAACTGTGGCTTCGGTTTTATTGCTAACATTAAAAATGAGCCAAAGCACGAAATAGTGCATCAAGCTCTAGAAATCGTTCATAACTTAGACCATAGAGGAGCCGTTGGGGCAGATCCTTTAGCTGGTGATGGAGCAGGCATATTAATTCAAATTCCTGATATGTTTTTTAGAAAAATTTTTTTAGGTAACAAAATTACTTTGCCAAAATTAGGAGATTATGCTGTTGGTATGGTTTTTTTTCCTAACGACAATGAAAGAGCTGAGATTGCAAAAAAATCAATAGAAAAGTCAATTGCTAAAGAAGGACAGATTTTAATTGGCTGGAGAGATGTTCCTGTTGACAATGTTGTTTTAGGTGAAAGTGTTATAGAAAATGCACCTTTAATTAAACAGTTTTTTGTCCACAAAGGCTCCAATTGTAATGATGAAAAATCATTTCAAAGAAAGTTATATGTTATTAGAAAACAAGCTCATTCTAGTCTTTATACTAAAGAATTAGACGATTGGGATGATTTTTATATTGTTTCATTATCTACTAGGACGATTATATTTAAGGGTATGGTTTTAGCTCCAAACCTTTCAAAATTTTATGTGGATTTTCAAGATAAAGATTTTAGAACAGCTATAGCTTTGTTTCATCAAAGGTTTTCTACAAATACTTTCCCTTCATGGAGATTAGCTCAACCCTTTAGATATTTATGTCATAATGGTGAAATCAATACGGTTAAAGGTAATGTTAACTGGATGAAAGCAAGACGACATAATATGTCATCAGATGTTTTGAAAGAAGATTTAGAAAAATTATGGCCAATAATAGAAGATTCTCCATCAGACTCATCAACTTTTGATAATGCATTAGAATTACTTGTAATGGGAGGTTATTCTCTTCCTCATGCTATGATGTTAATGATTCCAGAGGCCTGGAAAGATAACAAGTTAATGGATGCAAAAAGAAAATCTTTTTATGAGTATTATTCCTCTTTAATGGAACCATGGGATGGGCCGGCAGCAATGGCTTTTACTGATGGTGTTCAAATAGCTGCAACGCTTGATAGAAATGGCCTAAGGCCAGCTAGATATATTATTACAGATGATGATTTGGTAATAATGTCGTCTGAGGTTGGTGTTTTGCCTAATATTCCTGAAGAAAAAATTGTAAGTAAATGGAGACTTCAGCCTGGAAAAATGCTTTTAGTAGACTTAGAGCAAAAAAGAATTATTTCAGATAAAGAGTTAAAAGATGAGTTAACTAACTCTCATCCTTATCAAGATTGGCTAGATAATACTCAAATTCATTTATCATCTCTTCCTAAAGAGATAAGTCCTATGACACCTGAATCCAAGGATTTGTTAGATTTACAGCAAGCATTTGGTTATAACAAAGAAGACTTAAAGTTTTTTTTAGAGCCAATGATTATCAAAGGACAAGATCCAATAGCTTCAATGGGGCGTGATATTCCTTTAGCGGCTTTGTCTGATAAAAATAGACTTCTATATGATTATTTTTTCCAAAACTTTGCTCAAGTTACTAATCCTCCTATTGATCCAATTAGAGAAGAGTTAGTTATGTCTCTTGTAAGCTTTATTGGCCCTCGACCAAATCTTTTAGATTTAAAGTCCGGAGGTCAACAAAAGCGTCTAGAGGTTGATCAACCAATACTAACTAATATGGATCTGGAGAGAATAAGAAGAATCGAAAATCATTTTGATGGTTCTTTCAAAACTTATACATTGAGTATTTGTTTTAAAAAAAATAAAAATTTACCTTTCAATTTAAAAACAAATATAGATATGATTTGCAAAAAAGCAGAGCAAGTTGTTCGCGAAAAAGGTTATAATATTATTATCTTATCAGATAGAAATCTTGATAAAGAGCATATGGCAATTCCTGCGTTGTTGGCTACGGCAGCAATTCATCATCATTTAATAAAAAAAGGTCTAAGGACTGAAGTGGGATTAGTTGTTGAAACTGGCGAAGCTAGAAGAGTTCATGATTTATGTTTGCTAGCGGGATATGGTGCTGAAGCTATTAACCCTTATCTCGCTTTCTATACTTTGTCAGATATTGTAGAGAGAAGTAAAAATAAGATTAAAGAGGATTATGCTCATAAAAATTACGTTAAAGCAGTGTCCAAAGGGATGTTAAAAGTTATGTCCAAAATGGGTATATCTACTTATCAATCTTATTGTGGAGCTCAAATTTTTGATGCGGTAGGATTGTCTACTGGTTTAATAGAAAATTATTTTTGTGGAACGTCTTCAAAAATTGAAGGAATAGGGTTGGATGAGATACAATCTGAAACGGAAAAAAGACATAGCTTAGCCTTTGGAGACGCCCCTCATCTTAGAAATAATTTAGATGTAGGCGGTGATTTAAGCTATAGATTAACAGGAGAAGAACATGTATGGACACCTGAGACAATAGGTTTGCTGCAACATGCTGTAAGAAGTGCAGATTATAAAATATTTAAAAAATATACAAACAAGATTAATGACCAATCAGTTAAGTTAAAAAATTTGAGAGGATTATTTGAGTTTAAAAGCAATAATAATTCTATTAATATAGAAGAGGTTGAGCCAACATCTGAGATTGTTAAAAGATTTGCAACAGGAGCAATGTCTCTGGGCTCTATTTCAACAGAGGCACATACTACTTTAGCAATTGCAATGAATCGTATTGGAGGAAGATCTAATACTGGTGAAGGTGGAGAAGAAGCATCTAGATTTAAACCATTACCAAATGGTGATTCTATGAATTCTAAAATAAAACAAGTGGCGTCTGGAAGATTTGGAGTTACTACAGAATACTTATCTAGTGCTACTGATATTCAAATTAAAATGGCCCAGGGAGCTAAGCCAGGCGAAGGAGGACAACTTCCTGGCGATAAAGTAAATGATTTCATTGCTAAAATTAGGCATTCCACACCTGGTGTCGGATTAATATCTCCTCCTCCACATCATGATATTTATTCTATAGAAGATTTAGCTCAATTAATTCATGATTTAAAAAATGTTAATCCTGATGCTAGAGTTTCAGTTAAATTAGTTTCAGAAATAGGAGTTGGAACAGTAGCTGCTGGAGTTAGTAAGGCTTATGCAGATCATGTTACTATATCGGGTCATGACGGAGGCACAGGTGCCAGTCCTATAACTTCGTTATTAAATGCAGGCGGACCTTGGGAAACTGGCTTAGCAGAAGCACATCAAACTTTAGTAATGAATGGTCTTAGGGGAAGAATAGCTGTTCAAGTGGATGGAGGGTTAAGAACAGGACGTGACGTTGTTATTGGAGCAATTTTAGGTGCAGATGAATTTGGTTTTGCTACAGCTGCTTTAATATCTGAAGGCTGTATTATGATGAGAAAATGTCACTTAAATACTTGTCCAGTTGGAGTGGCAACTCAAGATCCTGAATTAAGAAAGAATTTTACTGGATTACCAGACCATGTAGTGAATTTCTTTGTTTTCATAGCAGATGAAGTTAGAGAAATTATGGCTGAAATGGGGATTAAAAATTTCAATGATCTAATAGGTAGAAGAGATCTTTTGAATCTTAATAGCGCAAATGAGCATTGGAAGGCGCATAGCCTTAACTTATCAAAACTTATAGTGCCATTGAATGTTGATCCTCAGACATGTTTGTATAATTCTGAAAAGCAAGATCATCAATTACATAAAGCTCTTGATAATATTTTAATAGAGCAAAGCATAGAATCTATTAATGATAAAAAGAAAGTCGAGTTGTTCTTTGATATTAAAAATACAAATAGAACCGTTGGCGGAATGTTGTCTGGACGCATAGCAAAAAAATATGGTCACGAAGGCCTTCCTGAAGACACAATAAATATAAAATTTAAAGGTAGTGCCGGTCAAAGCTTCGGAGCTTGGTTAGTGAAAGGTGTTAGTTTTAACCTTGAAGGCGATGCTAATGACTATGTTGGGAAAGGACTCTCTGGAGGAAAGATTGCAGTCTTTCCTAATTCTAAAAGTTCTTTAATTGCAGAAAACAATATAATTGCAGGAAACACACTTTTATATGGAGCGATATCAGGTGAATGCTACTTAAGTGGGGTTGTTGGAGAAAGGTTTGCAGTTAGAAACTCTGGTGCTATAGCTGTGGTAGAAGGCTGCGGAGATCATGGATGTGAATATATGACTGGGGGAGTTGTTGTCCTCTTAGGAAAGACCGGAAGAAATTTTGCAGCAGGTATGTCTGGAGGCATAGCTTACGTTTTAGATGAAGAAAACATATTTAATGATTATTGTAATCAATCAATGGTAGAATTAGAACATGTTTCAAATTTTAAACTTGATGAAACTGTTAATAATGAAGAGATTCATGCTGATTTATTAAGCTTTGATATTGCTCGTTTGAAAATGATTATCAAAAATCATGTCAAATATACTAACAGTATTAAAGGCAATTTAATTTTAAATAATTGGGATAAATACTTACAATATTTTATTAAAATTACGCCTTTTGAGTACAAGCGAGCTTTAAACAATAGAAAAGCCAAAGCAAGTTTAATAGATAGAATTGCAGGAGAGTAAATATGGGTAAAGCAACAGGTTTTATGGAAATTGATCGTCTTGAAAGAGAATATGAGCCGGTTGAAGATAGAATAAAACATTTTAAGGAATTCTTAATTCCTCTTGATCCTGAAAAAGTGTCGGCTCAAGGAGCTAGATGTATGGACTGCGGAATACCATATTGTCATCAAGGTTGCCCAGTTAATAATTTGATACCTGATTGGAATGATATGATTTATCATGGTAAGTGGAGGGAAGCTCTTGATTTATTGCATTCCACTAATAATTTTCCAGAATTTACTGGTAGAATTTGTCCTGCACCTTGTGAATCATCTTGTACATTAAATATTACTGATAATCCTGTCGCTATTAAAACAATAGAATGTTCAGTCGTTGATAGAGGATGGTCAGAGGGGTGGATAAAGCCTGAACTGCCAATTAAGCACTCTGATAAAAAGGTTGCCGTCATAGGTTCTGGGCCTTCAGGTTTAGCTTGCGCACAGCAACTTGCTAGAGCAGGACATTCTGTTGTTGTTTTTGAAAAAAATGAAAGGATAGGAGGTCTTCTTAGAATCGGGATCCCTGATTTTAAAATGGAAAAAACGTTAATAGATAGACGGATGGCTCAAATGCAATCTGAAGGTGTGGAATTTAGAACTAATAGTTATATTGGAAAAAACATATCAATTGAAAAATTAATGAATGATTTTGATGCTGTTGCTTTTTGTGGTGGGTCTGAAACGCCTAGAGACCTTCCTGTATCAGGAAGACAATTAAAAGGTGTACATTTTGCAATGGAGTTTTTATCACAACAAAATGATAGAGTTTCTGGTAAAACTGTAGATAAAGATGTTGAAATTATTGCAAAAGGTAAGAAAGTTTTAGTTATTGGAGGAGGAGATACTGGTTCTGACTGCGTAGGAACGTCAAATAGGCAAGG
>TARA_B110000285_G_scaffold2480_2_pt1 | contig 10644 bp, 9 predicted proteins | sample TARA_B110000285 | Tara Oceans TARA_B110000285 (sample SAMEA4397756) | marine metagenome | biome: Polar Biome; feature: [SRF] surface water layer (ENVO:00010504); material: water (ENVO:00002006), including particulate matter (ENVO:01000060) such as... | depth 5 m
GTTTATTAATTTCAAGGTAATAATTTTTTCATTAATAGAAAACAAACCTAATATCTTAATGCTTGTATCGGGCATTATTGGGTAAATCATAATAGCAATTTGTTTTATAATGTCAGCAGTTACATATAATATTGTTTTAAATTTATCCACATTATTGTCTTTTAATTCCCATGGCTTGTTGTCATTAAAGTACTTATTTGCATCACCTATGATCTCCCACACATCTTTAACATAATTATTTATATTTTGTTCATTAACCATTTTAGAAAATCTCTCAGATTCCGAAGTTATTCTGTCTAAAAGTTCCTTTTCTTTTTCATTTATATTTTTTCCATCAGGTATAATTGAATCACAGTGTTTTGAAATCATAGTAAGAGACCTTTGGCATAAGTTACCTAGGTCATTAGAGAGATCCGCATTAATTCTTGATTTTAAAGCAGTTAGTGAAAAATCACCATCACTACCAAACGTTATCTCTCTTAATAAAAAATAGCGAATTTGATCTAAACCATAGTCTTTAATAATTTCAACTGGATCAATCACATTCCCTAGAGATTTTGATATTTTATTTCCTTCATTAGTCCACCATCCATGTGCAAATATTCTTTTGGGCAATATCAAGTTTGCAGACATTAAAAAGGCGGGCCAGTAAACTGCATGGTGTCTTAATATGTCCTTGCCAACTATATGTGTAGCATTTTCCCAATATTTTTTTAATTCAGGTTTATCATCTGTTATGTAACCAAGTGAATTTGGATAACTACTAAGTGCGTCAAGCCAAACATACATAACATGCTTCTCATCATCTGGAACTTGTATACCCCAATCAAATGTGTTTCGTGATATAGAAAGATCTTTAAGTCCACCTTTAACAAAACTAATAACCTCATTTTTTCTTGATTGTGGCAATATAAAGTCTGGATTATTTTTATAATATTCTATTAATCTATCTGCATATTTAGAGAGTCTAAAAAAATATGACTCTTCTTTTATCCATTCAACTGGACCACCTGTAATTGTCTTAAATGAACCGTCTGATTGTTTAATCAGATCTTTTTCATTGTAAAAAGTCTCATCATTTATTGAGTACCAACCTTCATAATTGCCTAGGTAGACGTCACCACTTGCTAATAGTTTTTTCCACAAAGTTTTTGCACCAACTTTATGTCTTTCTTCAGTAGTTCTAATAAAATCATCATTAGATAAGTTAAGTATTTTTGTTAGATCATTAAATTTCTTAGAGTTTTTATTACATAAATCTAGAGGTGAAATATTATTTTTTTCAGCAGCTTTTTGTATTTTTTGTCCATGCTCATCAGTTCCTGTCAGAAAAATTGTTTCTACTCCAGACATTCTTTTGTATCTAGCTATAAAATCACAAGCAATCGATGTATATGCATGTCCAATATGTGGAACATCGTTGACATAATATATAGGTGTTGTGATGAAAAAGGTATTAGGCATTTTTTAGAAAATTAAAGAATTTTATTATTATATGATCAAAGTTTAAATTAAACATTTTTTGATTTTTATACGCTTTATCAAGAAAATAATATGATTTAATTAATTTAAACATATTCAGCTGCCTTCCAGTTTTAATTGTGTCAAAGGTAGTTTTCTTTATTCTCAGAAGCATATAATTAATTAGATTATCTGAATTTTCAGTGTCTAAGTTGCTATTAAAGAAATTAACGTAATGCTGAGCTGTATTAATCTTAATTTTATTAGGGTTTTTTAAAATTAAGCTAAAGTGCTCATCAATTGAATCGAAATCATTATCTACGTAATTAAAGCTAGATTGTAAATCAGCATCACTTAATTTATAAAGTTTTTCAATATCAGTATATCTGTAATTATTATTTTTTAACAAATCAGAATAATCAATTAAAGATAATTTATTAAATTTTAATTTATAAGACCTAGATTCTATTGTTTTAAGAAGTTTTGAATTATTATGATTGATTATTATAAATAAAGAATTTTTAGGGGGTTCTTCAATAATCTTTAAAAGTGAATTAGATGCTTCTGTAGAAAACTCATCAATGTTATCTATTATGCAGATTCGGAACTGACTCTCATTTTCCTTATTAGCATAAAACCTTTTTACATGAGCTATATCATCCTTATGAATTTGATTTTTATAGCGCTTCTTATCATCTAACCAGATTTTTTTTACAATTAATAAATAAGGATAACTGTTATTACAAATTTTTTTATATATAATTGAATTATCAAAAGAATAACTATCTCGCGGGTTATTTAATTGCTCAAAAATAAATTGTGCTATTCTATAAGCAGATGTTGTTTTCCCAATCCCTTTTGAGCCTTGAAATATTATTGAATTTGGTAATTTATTTTTTTTTACTAACATTGACAATTTAAGAAAGTTTTTATCATGACCTAGTATTTTTTTTGTCTGATATTCCATTATAAGGTTTTCTTTTTTATCATATTCCAAATATCATTTTCTATTTCTGATTTGCTTTTATTAGCATCAATAACATGAATCCTTTTCTTATTATATCTAGCCAACTTTAAATATGAACTATTAACTTTTTTATGAAATTTAAAATCCATATTTTCATATCTTAATTCTTTATTTCCAGGTCTCTTTGATCTACTTAAGCCAATCTTTGGTTCTATATCGAGTAAAAAAGTTATTGCAGGCTTTAAGTTTCCCAAAACTAAATTTTCAATTTTTTTTATTGTTTCCATGGATGTTTTTCCACACATACCCTGATAAACGTAAGTAGAATCAATAAAACGGTCACAAAGTACCCACTTATTGTTGCTTAAAGCTGGTAAAATGAGCTTATCAACGTGATCTTTACGTGCTGCAAATAATAATAATAATTCTGATAGACTTGACCACTTGTCAACTTTACCTGTAACAAGCAATCTTCTTATTTGTTCAGCAGATTTTGTTCCGCCTGGTTCTCTAGTTAAACAGATTTGACTGCTTGGAATTAATTTTTTAGCAAGTAGCTTTATTTGTGTTGACTTTCCTGAACCCTCACCACCTTCAAAAGTTATAAACTTTTTATAAATCATATTTTATTAACTAAATATATTTGCGAATAAGTTATATATAAATGAAAAAAAGCTTGAAATATAACCAGCTTCATCAATATCAATATTAGAAATTAAATTAAAATACTGTGATTCAGATTTTGGAATAGTAACCTTTAAAGTTGCAACAACATCTCCTTTTAAAATTGGAGCCTTAAGATTGTTAATTGGAATAATTTCAGTCTCAACTGCTTTAATTCTAGCTTTTGATATTGTAACAATAATATTTTCTAAAGATGTTAATGGAATAGTATCTTGAGAAGCCATACTGATTGGAAGATTATCAATTAATATGTCTTTTTTAAATAATACTAAATTTGTGTATTCTCTGAAACCCCAGTTTAATAGCCGAGCTGTTCCCTGGGATCTTTTCTGAGAAGTACTAAAACCATTGCCAACTACTATTAAGCGACGACCATCATTTACTGCAGATGCAGCCAATCCATAGCCTGAGATGGATAAATGTCCTGTCTTCAATCCATCAGCACCAATATCTTTGTACAAAAGTGGGTTTCTATTATTTTGCTTAATTCCAGACCATTCAAATTCAGTTTCACTAAATAAATGATAATATTCAGGATAATTCATAATTATATAGCGTGACATTTTAGCTATATCTGCTGCGGTTGAATAATTATCATCATCATGCATTCCAGTAGAGTTGGAAAAATTTGTATTTTTTAATCCAATATCTTTAGCCATTTGATTCATTAATAATGAAAATGTTTCCTCTGACCCAGAAATATTTTCAGCGACAACAATACAAGCATCATTTCCTGATTGAACAATTATTCCACGCAGCAGATCTTCTACTCGAATTTCTTTATCAATTTCGACAAACATTGATGAGCCTTCACGTTCTTTCCATGCTCTCTCACTAACTATAAAAGTATCATCTAAAGTAAGGCTGCCATTAGAAAGTTTTTCAAATACAATTAAAGCTGTCATAATTTTAGTCATCGAAGCTGGGTAAGTTTTTTGATCTGATTTTTTGTCATAAAGAACAAAGCCAGTGTCTGAATCAATAATAATTGCTGTTTCAGCATTTGTATCAATTAGCGCAAATGCGCTATGAATAGTTATAATTAAAGAGATAATTATAGTGATAATGTGTTTCATTCTTTTTCCTATTCTATAAATATTGATATGTCTTCGTATGATTGAATTGTGTCATTATTTAGAGTCCTATTCAAATTAATCATATTTTTGAAAGGTCCAACAACTACTTTATACATCGATTTCTCGTTAAATCTTGTTTTAATTATCTTAATATTTTTAAGACCATTTAGGTTATTTTTTATAGCAACTGCATTCTCTTTAAATGATAAGGTAGCAATATGGAGATATATTTCAATCTCTTTATTGGCTTCTTCAATCATAAATCCATCAAAATCAATGGTACTATTTTCACCATCATTATACTCTGATAAATCTTCTGGAGTGTATGTTTCTTTAATAGAAGATACAGAGACGTCATCTATTGGAGCACTTGATAATATTTTTTTTTCAGCATTATAAGTTTTAGCTTCATTTAGTATGAAAGATTCATTGTCTGATATTAATTCGATTTTAACTAAATTATCATTTTCAATTAACTGAAGCTTCTTAAATACCACCTGAGATAACTCTATAATGTTAGTGTTAGAAAATGATCCTCTATGATTTGCTCTCACTATCATTGAATATCCATTTTTAAGATTTGTTACTCTAATATTTGATGCCAACCCAAGACTTCTGTGTGATGCGGAGGCTACATCATTATGAAAAATTTCTCCATTCTTTGTTCTATTTCCATTAGTTAAAATTGTTATTCTTGTAGCAGTACCAATTTCATTAAGTTCTTTGTAATCATATGGGAAAAACCATTTTCCATTGATTTCGTATGGTGGCTCAATCAATTTAAATGATTTAATGGAAATATCCATCTTATCATATTTAGATAAATTTAATACGGTAGTGCAATTGCTTAATAAAACTGTCAGCAATAGTATTAATAAAATTTTCACTATTAGTAATACTCAATTAAGTCTGAAAGCCTACCAACAGCTAAGCCAAAGAATAATGAGCGGTTCCATTTTAATATAGTTTTAAAGTTTTCATAAACAATGAACTTTCTTCCATCAACTCCCTCAGGATAAACTAGATAGGCATCAATATCTACTTCAGGTAAATTAGATCCATCTAAATTTCTAACACCCATTTTTGCCCATTCAGATATTTTTTTATTTACATCAACTCTTTTTGCAGAAGTAGTGATATAATCATCCTTGATTTTTTTAATAACAGTAACTTCCCTGCCCCATGTTTCGTTGTCATTCCATCCAGATGAAAATAAGTAATTTGCAGCTGAAGCAAAAACATCTGGCAATGTATTCCAAATATCTTTTTTTCCATCTTTATTAAAATCCACAGCATGGTTTAAAAAGCTTGATGGCATAAATTGACACTGTCCCATTGCTCCTGCCCATGAACCATCCATAGTAAGTGCACTTGCATGGCCTTGGTCAATTATTATAAGTGCATTGATTAATTCTTGCGTAAAATACTCTCTTCTGCGCATGTCATAACTTAATGTTGCTAGAGACTCTATTACATTAAAAGAGCCTGTGTACCTACCAAAGCTTGTTTCAATTCCCCATAAGGCAAGTATGAATCTTGGCTGAACATTGTATGCTCTAGCTACCTCTAAAAGCAGCTTATTATGCTTTATGTAAAGTTTCTTTCCTTTGTTAACTCTAAATTTTGGCGTCGTGTTATTTAGATATTCATCCAGAGTAATTGTAAATTCCGGCTGTTTTTGGTCTAATTCAATAATCCTCTTATTTGGCTGAATATCAATAAAGGATGAGTCTATAGTTTCCTGAGATATGCCCTTTTGTAATGCACTCTCTTGAAATGATACAAGCCAATCATTAAATGAGATGAAGTCTTCCGAAAATACAATCTTAGAGTTGCCAAATAAGGCAATTAATATAAAAAATTGAATTAATATTTTTTTTTTTTTCATAGTATAATCATACAAGTATCAAATATATGCCTAACGTCAAAACATTAATAGATTTAATCGGCAATACACCAATTGTTCAAGTTAAAAATATGGATACTGGACCATGTAATCTATTTCTTAAATTAGAAGGAAATAATCCAGGCTCTTCAATTAAAGACAGAGTTGCACTTCAAATTATTGAAACTGCTGAACGTGAAGGTAAGCTAAAGGAAGGTTCAACAATTATAGAGGCCTCTGCTGGTAACACTGCAATGGGACTAGCCTTGATTGCAAAGTTAAAAGGTTATAAAGCAAAAGTTGTAATTTTAGATAAAATGAATAAGAATAAAATACTTCACTTGAAGGCAATTGGTGCAGAAATTATCATGGCACGTAGTGATGTTGGCCCAGATCATCCAGAACACTATATCGCAATTGCAAAAAAACTTGCTGATGAAATGCCAAACTCTTTTTTTGCAAGCCAGTTTACAAACATGTCAAATCCTTTAGCTCACGAATTAACAACAGCTCCAGAAATTTATAATCAGCTTGATGGTGACGTTGATGCAATTGTATGTGGCGTTGGCTCGGGTGGAACTATATCTGGTATTGGAAAATATTTTAATGAACACTCACCTAAAACAGTAATAATTGCAGCAGATCCAAAAGGATCTATAATTAAAGATACTGTAGAAGGTAATGAAATTAAACCAATTGAGGGATCTGGATGGCTAGTAGAAGGAATAGGAGAAGATTTTATCCCAGACACATTAAATCTTGAATATGTAACTAAAGCTTACGAGATTGATGACAAAGAAGCTTTTAAGACAATACGGGATGTAGCCTATAACGAAGGTATTTTAGGTGGATCTTCTTGTGGTACATTAATTGCATCTGCATTAAGATATTGTAGAGAACAGGTCGTTAAGAAAAATGTTGTAACTTTTGTTTGTGATAATGGTGAAAAGTATCTTGATACAGCATACAATGATAATTGGTTAAAAGAAAAAAACATATTATGAATAAAAAAAGAGATCATATTGAAACACGCGTAGTACACGCTGGTGTTAAGCCTGAACCAATAACTGGTGCAGTTATGACACCAATATTTGCATCATCAACCTTTGCTCAAAAAGAACCAGGAAAACACTCAGGTTACGAGTATGGACGCTCTCAAAACCCAACTCGGGATGCACTCGAAACTTCATTAGCGGACTTAGAAAATGGTACAAATGGGTTTGTTTTTAGTTCAGGCTTGGCCGCACAATCAGCTATTCTGGAACTTTTGCGCCCAGGTGATCATATTATTGCTTTTGATGATTTGTATGGTGGTACTTTTCGATTACTAGAAGAAATTAAGAAAAAATCTTCTGCCATTGAGATTTCATATGTTGATTTTAATAAGGTTGATTTAAATAAAGTAATTAAGAAAAATACTAAATTAATTTGGATTGAAACACCAACAAATCCGTTGCTCAAAATTACTGATTTAAAGAAAATTTCTAATATAGCTAAAAAACATAAAGTATTAACAGTGTGTGATAATACATTTGCTAGTCCAATAAATCAGAATCCATTGGATCTAGGTATTGATATTGTAAACCATTCAACTACAAAATATATAAATGGTCATTCAGACATTATTGGCGGTGCGCTTGTAATTAAAAATAATAAGAAATTATCAGATAAGCTTGCATTTATACAAAATTCTATAGGTGCTGTCCCTAGTCCATTTGATTGCTTTTTAGTTTTAAGGGCAATTAAGACATTGGCTTTAAGAATGAAACAGCATAATTCAAATGGAATTAAAATTGCAAAATTTTTAGCTAATCATAAAAAAATATCAAAAGTTTTATACCCTGGATTAAATACCCATCCACAATTTAAAATTGCAAAAAAACAAATGTCTGGATTTGGATCGGTAATTACATTTTACCACAAAGGTAACTTAAAACAGATTAAGAAATTTATGCAAAAACTTAAAATATTTGTTATTGCAGAAAGCTTGGGTGGCGTTGAAAGTTTAATAGAATCCCCTGCCTTGATGACACATGCATACGTTAATACTAAAAAAAATCAACTAACACCAATTCCTATAAATTTAATACGTATTTCAGTTGGAATTGAAGAGTCTAATGATTTAATTGCTGATCTAAAACAAGCTTTAATTTAATTCATACTCAAGATAGCGTTGCAGATAGAGGAAATGCGACTATCAATATTATGTGATCGACTTGTAATTACCACAGGCACCTTACTTCCAACAACAAATCCGCCCGCAGTAGCATTTAAATAATTAACCATAACCTTAACAATTGCATTTCCAGTTTCAATGTTAGGCATGACTAAAATATTTGCATGCCCCGTTACCTCATCTACATTTCCTTTAATTTGCGCTGCCTCTAAAGAAATGGCATTGTCAAAAGCAAGTGGACCGCTTACTGGTATGTCTGGAAATTCTTTTTGAGCCCATCTTTCAATTTTTTCAGCCTCTAAACTACTTGCTAAGCTATCTAAAGTTTTTTCTGTTGCAGATAAAATAGCCACTTTAGGTTTAAAATTATCGAGTTTGACTGAAAAATTGATCGAATTTCTAACGATACTTTGCTTTGTTCTCAGGCTAGGCATGATGTTTAAAGCACCATCTGTAATGATTAAAGGGCCTTTTTCATCGTCAAATGTTAGCAACCACAAATGAGACATTCTAACGCCTTTAGTTAAAAGTTGATGTTCAGATTTGATATACTCAGCCATCATTATATCTGAGTGCATATGTCCCTTTACAATTAGCCTTACTTTATTTGAGCTTGCTAATTTACAAGCAATTTCTGCGGATTCTGCCTCACTATTAGAACTTATTAATCTTTCTTCTTCTATACTAGACCAGTTGATGTTTATAAGAATTTTTTTTATTATATTAATATTGCCAATTAAGTATGGATTTATAAGGCCTAATTCGAAAGCATTTTTAGCAGAAAGAATTGATAACTCATTGTTTGCATTAACTATAGCAGCATCTAAGTATATATTTTTCTTAATTAAATCAATATTTTGTATCATTTATATAAACTAAATTATTAATATTTATTAAATTTTAATATTTTATTAAAAAATTACTTTAAATATTTAATATAATTAATTGATTTAATTAAATAAATAAAATTATAATAATTGGTATTAAAATCAATAATCCAAATAAAGAGAAGCTTAGGAATCTGTAAATTACCCTTAATAAATCTCTAGTCGTTAACTTAAACATATTTAAATAACCAAAATAACAATAAGGTAAATTATAACAAAGAAACTAATTGTTGATAACCACCCTACTAACCAATCCATCATAATAAATAATTATATAATATTTATTAAAGATGGAGTATCAATAATTTCAATATGGATAGAAAATACGACATAATAATATACGGTGCGACTGGATTTACAGGGTCTTTAGGGGCTAAGTATATAGAGAAATACAGTGATGAGCTAAATTGGGCTATTGCTGGAAGAAACACAGCTAAATTAACAGAGCTTCAAAGCCAATTACCAAGCAAACCTGATATTATTATTGCTGATGCTAATGACGAAGCTGCTTTAACCAACCTAACAAAATCAACAAAGGTTGTTGCCTCTTATGCAGGTCCATTCAATAAATACAGCAATATATTAGTCAAGGCATGTGTTGTTTCTGCTACGCATTATGTTGATATAACTGGTGAAGCGATTTGGGTACGAGATCTAATTGATAATTATCACCAAGAGTGCATTGAAAAAAAAATCAAAATAATACCAGCATGTGGCTATGATTCAATTCCATCAGATTTAGGAACTTACTACACAGCAAAACAAATCAATGAACCTTTAAAATCAATTTTTGCTTATCATGACATGGCAGGAGGAATTAGTGGTGGTACCATAGAAAGTGCATTCACAATGCGTGACTTTAAAAGTAAACATAAAATGGGTCACCCTTTTCTTTTAAATCCAAAAGGCACATACTCCAAAGTCCAAAAATTACTTAGCAAGGACTATTTTGCGATTAAAAAAAATAAGAAATTAGATAAATGGATAGTGCCATTTGTAATGGCAATTACAAACACAAGACCCGTAAGAAGATCCGCTGCCTTAATGGAAGCTAAGCAGCAATCATATGGTCCAGATTTTGTATATAATGAATTTCAAATGGTAAATAAGTTTCCTAGGGCAGTAATAACCACAATATCATTGGCAGTACTAGGTATGATTATTGTAAGTCCTTTTAGAAATTTTCTCAGAAAATTTTTTCCTAAACCTGGAACAGGACCAAATGAAAAAACTAGAAACAACGGTTGGTACGAAGCTTTGTTTGTCGCAAAAACAACTAAAAATCAAGAATATGTTTATCGAATATTTGGTAAAGGTGACCCAGGATATAAAAGTACTTCAATGTTTCTAGTAGAAAGCGCAATATCTTTATTAAAAAATTCTGATACAGGTGAGTACGGCGTGCTAACACCGGCCACAGGACTAGGTGATGTTTTAATTGCCAGATTAAAAGATCAAGGTGTTATATTTGAAGGACCTATAAATAAGTAAAATTATTTATAATTAAA
>TARA_B110000285_G_scaffold87448_1_pt1 | contig 10627 bp, 14 predicted proteins | sample TARA_B110000285 | Tara Oceans TARA_B110000285 (sample SAMEA4397756) | marine metagenome | biome: Polar Biome; feature: [SRF] surface water layer (ENVO:00010504); material: water (ENVO:00002006), including particulate matter (ENVO:01000060) such as... | depth 5 m
ACACACAGCTAGTGTGTGTGCTGTCTTTGATGCTCCACCTTTCATCCCTTTTTTTCCTCCTTTAAACAACTTACCATTTCTTAAAAAACTCTTAGAGGATGAATTTGTTTTTGCTAATGCTTCAATCATTTCGAAAGACTCACTTTCAGTATGTTCACCTTTACTGTTTTCTATCAACTCTTGTAGTCCTGAAATATTACAACGAGATGCCATGATTATTATATTATATATTGTGAAAAAAAAATATATATATAACATAAAATTTAAAACTGACGCACTATTTTGTTATAAAGTTCTATAGATAAATCAATTGCGTAGGTTACATTATTAATAACAGCCATTTTTTCTGTAGATTCATTATATGCGACACGAATGATGGAGAAACTGTCATGCGGATGATTTTTCCTAAATCCGCAAAAATTCATCGTTTTTTTATTTACAAAGTATTGGTCATATAACATAAATTCCAATAATTTACCTATAGTGTAGTCATGATTCATTAATTTAATATCGTAACTATTTTCCAGAGTAGTTGAACTATCTTTAATCTCTACATTTCCTTTTTCGAATATTTCTCTTAGTTGTTGGAGTTGTTTTATAATGACCTGACAGGATGCTTTTGCGATTTCAACATTATCAAAGACACCAACAGATTCTATTTCGAAATCATAACTATCTGCTACATAATGTCTTTGTGCGTCTAAAATATTCCAGTTTTTCTCGGCAATTTGTATTTCTTCTTTGTTAAGACCATCTGCCTTTGCTTGTTTCAAATATTTTCCGAGAGCGACTGTTCCTTTGTCGGTGTCAACAGTATTTCCGTATGCGCAGGTGGAAACAATATTAAACATTCCATTTTGTTTTGCGGAAGAGATGGAAAATGTACATTCGAAATCGAGTTCTTCTCCTCGAATTTCGGAAGACAATTGTGGACGTAATTTGGCGATATCGATATATCTTTTAGTAATGGAATCTGCTGGGAAAATTTTATCATTTTCGGCATCAGAAATAAACTTTTCATTTTTGATATCATAAATTTTGAAATCTTCTGTAGTGATATATTGAATAGTATCGCTATCATTTTTCTTCTTTACAACGAGCTTGTAATTTTCAATAGGTAATGTCAAATCGGTAATGTGAATAGGAACACAGCTCAAACGTTGCTTAATAATTTCGTTATTTAGTTTGGTAGTATTTGAATGAACAATACAATTATTTTTCTCATATGGATAAGTTTCAAATACGACACATGGTATATCGGATATAATAGTTCTTCGGATTGCATTCGCAATACTTACATTAACTCCGCTTAATGTGAATAGTAATTCATTACCACGCTTGTTAAATACGACAACAGGTTCTGTCATTTTCTTGTTTATAATATTATATTGTTTTTATTTTTAATCAATTTTTATTTATATTTAGTTAAAAACAATTTAGTTTAGTATTTCAAATAACTATAGGATGTCGAATATTTTATATTATAGTAATTATTGTAACAATTGTAAAAATGTTCTTACAACGTTAGCAAAAAGTAAATTGAAGGAAGAATTGTTTTATTTATGTATAGATAAACGTAAAAAAGGACATGATGGGGCAACGTATTTGGTATTAGAAACTGGTCAAGAATTATTATTACCACCAACCGTAACAAAAGTTCCTGCGTTATTATTAATAAATCATGGACATCGTGTTCTTTTTGGAGACGAGATTTATAATCATTTTCGACATAAGGAGACACAAATTAATAATGTAGCAACGTTGAATGATGGAGAACCTTCTGCTTTTTCTTTAGGAAATATGAATGGTTCTGGTGTGATTTCTGATAATTATAGTTTTTGGGATATGTCAAGTGATGATTTATCGGCAAAAGGAAGTGGTGGACTAAAACAGATGTATAATTATGCGGTACCCGAGCTGAATTCGTCTACTATTGAAACTCCACCAGATACATATGTTCCAGATAAAATCGGAAGTGATGTATCGTTGGATTCACTCACGCAATCTCGTGAACAAGATTTAAATAATTAAATATATAAATATTCTTTATGTTTCTTATTTAAAAATAAAGGACCTAATTTAAATATAAGCAAAAATGTCAGAAAAAAGTCTTATTTTGAAGGCATTTAATGAACATTTTATGGAGTTTATTCATGACGTACAACAAGTATTTCCCGAAGATAGCGATCTACTTGCAACAAAAAATGCGTTATCTACATTAAGAAAAGCAAATCCAAAAATGATTATTGATGTGTGGCACAAGCATATTACGTTGTTATACGAAGATGAAATTAGTAAATCAGATATTAATTTTTTGATAGAAAAAGATTATAGCGGAGATGTGAAAGATATGGGAAATGTTGATAAAGTGTTAAATAAAATAAATGGATTAAAGAGACCTATTTCGGAAATGGGGGAAGAAAATCAACAAAAGACGATGAGGTATATTCAAAACTTGTCGAAATTAACGAAATTATATTTTATGTAATGAGATTGATTTAAATAATACTCGATATAGATTTGTATAAATGTCAGAATATAGTAAAGAAGAGAATGATTCAAATGCGAATGTTGGTATTGTGCCCAAAGAGTTCCATAAAATTGTGAAGGATTTTGTTAGAGACATTCTCATGACATTTCCGGAATATATTCCCAAACTAGACGATGATCTAAAGGAAATAGGCATGAAGGAAGAGTGTAATGAATCCTTAGAAATCGTATATAAATATTGTAAAACAGTAATTCCGGAACGTTTTTTTGATATTTTGTATCAAAATGAGGAGATATTCGAAAATATGGAGATGAATACTGATTTTTTGCCTGGTATTGATTTCAAATATTTATGGTCATGTGATATTTCTCCAAAGACGAAAGAGACTATTTGGAAATATTTACAATTGTTATTGTTTACGATGGTAGGATCATTTGAGAATAGTGAAAGTTTCGGAGATACTGCCAAAAAGTTTGAGTCGATTGATCAAGAGGAGTTTAGAACAAAGCTGGAAGATACGATAGGTCAAATGCATAATTTATTTAATTCAAGTGATGATAAAGGAAATAACAGTAGTTCTGGTATTAATATGGATAATATTCCTAATCCTGATGAATTACATAGTCATATTACTGGGATGTTAGATGGTAATCTAGGTAAATTGGCTAGAGAGATAGCAGAAGAAACGGCTGGTGATTTAAATTTAGATTTGAACGAGGATGCGAATATGGATGATGTTTTTAAAAAAATGATGGGGGATCCAGCAAAGTTAATGGGGTTAGTAAAAAATGTAGGAAGTAAATTAGATAGTCGAATTAAAAGTGGTGAATTAAAAGAGGCGGAGTTGCTAGCCGAAGCAGGCGAAATGATGAAAAATATGAAGAATATGCCAGGAATGGAAAATATACAAGCTATGTTGAGCCAAATGGGTGGATTGGGTGGATTGGGTGGATTGGGTGGATTAGCAGGATTAGGTGGATTGGGTGGACAAAAGGGTGGACAAAAGGGTGGACAAAAAGTAGACGTGAATGCCTTTAACAATATGATGGAGCAACAGACAAAACAGGCTGAAATGAGGGAACGCATTATCAAACAGGCAGAAAAAAAACAACGACTAGATGCTGAAATGAAAGCAAAAGAAGCTGCTTTGCCAAAAAGAACAGAGGCAGAAGTAGAAAAGGCGACGCAAGAGCTATTGGCTATGGACGATAACGATAAATTACATAATGCCAAAACAAATAAGAAGAAGAAGAAGAAGACATAGATGGTATTATTTATATTTTATTTTTGTCACAACAGCTTGTTGAGCTTCTAGTTACTATATGGGAAATAAGTCCGAGACATCTTTATAAATTCTTTAGTGTGATTTGATATAGTCATAATGTAATATTTACTTTCTCGTCTATAACGTGGAAATGCTTTTTTGAAGTAGGGAGCATCTTCTGGTGGAATACCATAACTATAAATTTCTTTATAGCTATGATATACTGTATTTGTATCCCATACGCGGCTTTTATTGTACCAATCTAACATGATATCTTTGAATAATTGAATATATGGGTATGGTGTTTCTGGTTTAGATGGAATAAATTCGGCAATTAAATAACGTAATTCGGGCGGTAGTCTTTCAAGACGATTTAATTTATATGAATTATTATAATACATATCTAATAGGATGTTATGTATTATAAGTATTATAATAAATGATCAATTTTTTATAGTAAATAATATAATTGTGTAGAAATTGCGATGTTATTATATTGTATAATTTTATAATCAAATGGAGATAAAACAAAGCAATCTTAACGAGGGGAAAGGGTTATTTACGACGAAGTGTTGTAAAAAAGACGAAACAGTTTTTGTATTAAAAGGTGAAATTTTTTCTGAACCTACTAGAGAATCTATTTATATAGGAAATGGGCAACATATATATGATGATTATGGAATATTCATTAATCATTCTTTCAGTCCAAATATTAAGATTGTGAATAAAAATGTTGTAGCCTTACAAGATATAGAGGCTGACGAAGAGGTCGCATTTAATTACAACGATAGTGAATTAAAAATGGCAAATCCTTTTTATATGGGTGATGTTTATGTTAATGGCAATAATGACAATAGCACAAATTAAAAATTTATTCAAAATCAGGGTTCCATGCTTTACAACCATTACAAATATTTTGTATATGAATATTTGTAATTTTACTCGAAGTCATTAGACAAGAATGTTCAAAATCAATTATCCATACTTTTCCATCATTATCTTCTATAAAATTGTAACCCGTTAAATCTGAATATTCTATATTATGTAATACTAGAGTACGTACTATTTTAACGACTTGGTCAAATATTTCGTCTGGTATATCGGTGGCTTTTTCTCCATAAATATCTGATAAATTATTATTATCAACCTTTTTCATAACCATAATCTTACATTTCTCATCATATTCTATGATTTCTGGTACATTTACTATATTTAATTGGTATACATATTTTTGCATAAAATATTCTGTATGGTTTACATTTTTTTTAACAAATACATTAGGATCATTATTATAGTTTTCCATTATGATATAGATATAGTAGCACTTCTTTATTTCTTTATTAGATCATGTTAAATGTATAATTAATCATTATTATCAATTGCGCATTCTTCGCTAATTACTTTGTCAGGATCGACATCATTATACTGTATTTTATCTTTCAAATATGCTGAATAAAATACATTCTTTTTTGTGTTTACAGTTGAATATACATCGGCTACCTTTAGTGACATGAATAAAAGATTTGTGATATAGACTGTTACTGTAGTAGAGTCTAAGTAATTTGAATAAACAACGATTGAACTAAATATAGCATTTAATAAATACATACCGGTTGCGGCATATCCTGCTTGTTGATAATATTTATCATAATCTAAAATGGATTCATGTTTTTTTTTAGGCAACGTTTCAAGACAATCGCCAACTGATTCGTTGTCGACAGGTTTAAATCGATTTACATCGAGATATGTGATAAGTTTATTTTCTCTCTTGACTTCAATTGTGTATAAGAATAGAAAGGTTAACATAGTTAATGCGTTAAATGATAGTGCTGTCAGTTCTAATTCGCCAGTTCTGTTTATAGTTTCACTCATTCCGCAGCTATGATCACCACAATTTTGTGGAACAAAAACGGTTAAGAATGCGCCCATTAATACACGATAAATTTCTAAGATAAGTGCAATAAATACGCTAGTTCTTTGTTGAAAATCTTGATCAGATGTTTTTGCTTTTAGCTCATCCATAAAAGATGCCCGTTTTTTTACGATGGATGGATTAGGATTAGTAAGAGTTAATTTTACATCGTCTGATGGATTAGTAAGAGTTAATTTTACATCGTCTGATGTGGTGATGCTATCATTCGCATTTTCTGCCATTTTGTATTGATATGTATGATTATGTTTAAATAAGAATTAGCAAGGATTTAACAAGGAAATAAATATTTATAAAAATAATATGATTAAAAATAAAAATAGGATATATATAATGACAATAGATTTTTGGATAGACAACCCATATATATTAATTGATAAAACATACATGTCTGATATATGGCCATCGGAGGATATGAATTACACACAAAAAATGAATGCAATATCTAGACTGGTTCTTGTTTTAACTATTTTAGGATTTATATCATTAAGATCGATTCCTATTTTGACAACGGGGATTGTTACTTTAGGTATAATTTGCTATATGTTTTATAATAGTACAAAGAATGAATCAAATATTCAATCAATTGCTAAGGAAGGTTTTACGAATAAAAAGAACTTTGAAATTCTGAAACATAATTTCGAAAAGCCGCAAGTAAGTAATCCTATGAATAATATACTTTTACCTGACATTCAAGATAATCCTAATAGAAAGTCGGCTCCTCCTGCTTTTAATCCGAAAATAGAAAACGATATTAATGAAAATACGAAGGAAATGATTGCTCAAATAAATGACACAAATGAGGATATTGATAAACGTCTTTTCCAGGATTTAGGCGATAATTTTGGATTTGAGCAATCCATGCGAAATTTTCACAGTATGCCAAATACCCGAGTTCCAAATGATCAAAAAGCATTTGCTGAATATTTGTATGGAGATATGAAATCATGTAAAGATGGAGATAGTTTAGAATGTAATAAAAGTAATTTTTCGAAATATCCAGGATATTAATAAGCTAAATTTTTAGTAAAAATAATATTGTATTATAGTAATAATAATGGCTAATACTAAGGATTATATGTTCAATAATATGGCACGAATTGGTAATGATAATTGTGATTTGAGTCAAAGAAATTTACAAAGCACAAAAAAGGCCGATTATTTGCTAACAAATTTTGGCGCAAGCGATTGCTTAATGAAAAATAGTATTGATATTGCTCTTAGTCAACCCAATATTAATTATAGTGGTACCAAACAAATGGCTCTAGAAGGCTGTAATGTAGACACGAATTCTAATTTAATGTTAGGAGGTGTTCAAACAAACCCCAAATGTAGAATTGATTTACAAGAGCGTCCTTATTTAACGGTCCCTTATTTGGGTCGTGGTGCTGGAAATCCCGTATTGGAATCTCAATTAGCTCAAGGAGAACAATATTCGAGTAGAAAGAGTATTGACCCTTCTTCTGAAAAGTCGTATATTCCTTTATCTCATCCGGATTTAATTCCTTCTTTGGCATCTACTGTTACTAATCCTGCCAATTTGGTAGAAGGTGTTGCTGCTGAAGGTTGGATTAGAGGTGGTGTTCCTTCAAGAGAATTAACAAAAGATTATGATTATTTTTCAGGAAAGAAACAATAGATTAGATGAAAAATAGATATAAAATATAAGAAGTATTATATTTTATATTATAAGAATGAATTATAATTCAGATTTGCAAATGGATTATGATAATGATGACGATTATCGCGTTTCTACTTTGAATGCTTACAAGGTTGTTCTGGAAGGTGATAAATTGGACGATGCGTTAGCGCTTATGTTTTCTAGACAACAAGAAATATTTGTTGTATTAACCCAGAATAATATTGTGAATACTATGTTAGATGAAATTGTTTCGAACGACAAGCGTGGTCATTGGGCAACATCATCGCCGGATTATTTATTTTATTTTTTGCATGGATATGATTTTTTTAAAGAGTTTCATAACATAATTTGTGCTTGTATCAAAAAGGAAGATTCTCTTGAGGAATTATGTGATATACTCAAAAATAAAATATTGAATAATATATTATAATGGCATCCACCAGAAATAACAATACACAAAGTGATTATAAATTAGAACAAAGAAATTTTCATTTGTTTGAAGCATATAATAATCAAAGTACATTTTTCGGAAAATCCTATATGCCTGCAACACCCAATTGTGGGTTAGCACCACCGAAATTTTCGATACATGAACTATCGTATAATGGTATTGATATTGAATCAGAATTGAGGGGAATAGATTCTACTAATTTAGTAAAACCCAAGGCCGCTGTTGTTCCTCAAGTGAAGAGATTGCCTGAAGTTGTGTTTTATGATCGTACACCTATGATTCTACCGGATCAGTTGGTAGTTGAGAAATTACAACGTCCTTATTTTATGTCTTAAAAAATAGAATTAAATATAATATAAGATATATATAAAATAATGTCGTTGACCAGCATAAAAAGTAGTTCTGTCAGAATCGAAAAGGACTTACAAATATCTACTGCTACTGGAAGATATCAGTTAAATGTTCCTGGACCCGGTGCGAATGTAAATTATGAATCAGATCCACATATTCGGTTACAGAAGTGGGGGGCAAATTATCATACAAATACGGTGAATCTGGAAAGTGATTTGATTGGATTAACCAGAAGCTTAAATCGTGATTGTAGCCAAACAAATAATTATTTAGAAAATCGTGTAAAGTCTATTCAGGTTCCATCCGGAACAAACAATCCTTATACAGAACAATCTAGAGCAATTATGCCAGCTTGGACGGCTCGTGATTTAGAACAATCTAAGTGGGAAATTTTACCATTAGATCCTCAAGAGCATGTATGTATTCCATTTCATAATAATTTGAGCACTAGAATATTAGAAAAGGATTATTATACTCCAAAGGTTCCATGTGTGAAAAATAATACAAATGATGCCTTACCTGTATCTAATTTTATGAATGGTAATAGTTCTTTATGTAAAACGCGAAGTTGTAGTAATATTTGAATTTAATTTAAATAAATTCCTATTTTTTATAATTAGGAATTTATTGTTAAAACATCAAAATAATATATTAGTTTATTATAAAATGGAGGCTGGTCTTGTTGCATTAATAGGTCTAGGAGGATTATACACAATAACAAAACAAAACAATAATAAAGAAGGTTTTAATACGAATAACAATACACCTGTAACTAATTATCCGGTTGAAGGCACAGAAGATTTACATACAAATGTGAATCATTATGTAAATCCGAATGCAGCTAGCGATAAATATTTCAATCAAGATGTTTATAAAAATGAGGTGAAACAAGATAAAGATATTGGAAGTAATTTGCCATCAGAACAATATTCATTAACGGGCGAACCATTAAATGTGACTGACTTTAAGCATAGTAATATGAAACCATTTTTTGGTTCAAAATCCCGTGGATTTGGGGCTCAAGGAGATAAATTTTATTTAACTACAGAATCATCATTAGATAATAAGATGGGTGCCGGATCTCAACATATAAAAAAGAAGGAACGTGGTGCCCTTTTTAAACCGGAAGATAATGTTCAGTGGGCACATGGAGCTCCTAATATGACAGATTTTTATAGATCACGAGTGAATCCTAGTGCTAGTATGGCAAATGTGAAACCATGGGAGTCGAAGCAAGTTGGACCAGGTTTAAATAAGGGTTTTGAAACACAAGGTAATGCTGGTTTTAATTCGGGTATGGAGGCACGTGAATTATGGCAACCCAAAACGGTAGATGATTTGCGTGTTGCGACAAATCCAAAGGTAACATATGGACTTCAAAATCATCAAGGTCCAGCAGGTCCAGCTCTTAAAAGTATGGTAGAACGTGGACAACTTGGTAATGTGGAAAAGCATGCGCCAGACACATATTATACAAATGGACCGGAACGTTATTTAACAACGACAGGTTTAGAGAAAGGTCCAACATCTCGTGCTATGGAAGTAATGCCGTTTGAAAATAGAACTGAAACCAGTATGGAATATCAAGGTGTTGCTGTAGGCGAATATAAAAAGGCAAAGGTAAATGAAAATTATACGGAACCTATGCGAGACCATGTATATGGTTCTCAGATGGGTGCGCCAACAAGAGGTGGTGGTAATGGTGCGACCGACGGTGATTATGGTAAACATAGTTTCATTTCTAAACCAAACAATCGTAACACCACTCAACCATCTACTCAATTGGGTGGTGTTCAGGCAGCATTAGGTGCTGTTGTGGCACCATTATTGGATATATTAAGACCATCACGTAAAGAAAATTCGGTTGGAAACAAACGGTTAAGTGGAAATGTACAAAAATATGGTGCTGGTGGTGAATATGTGATTAATCCCGCTGATAAGCCAAAAACAACCAATAAGGAGATGACTGTGGATTCTAAATTCCATATGAATGTTCAAGGACAGCGTGAAGATGGTTATATGTTAAGTAGACCTGTTGCTGAATTAACTCAAAGAACAACCACGTCATATAATGATTACGGTAATCCTATGTCTTCTGGTCAAGGTCATCGTATTAATGATCCGGAACGCAATCAAAGAAACAATAACAATAAAACGGTTAGTAGTTATACTCCATCGGGTAATACAAATACATTCAATAATGAAATGAATGTGAACATAAATACCAATCGTGGTTCAAATAATCATCATTTAACTTCGCCAAATATGCCATCATCTACACCTAGTGCTTCAAATTATGGTAAAATAAGTGGACCTCAAATGTATGATCAAAACGCGTCATGTGATAGAATCCAGCCGGATATTTTGGATGCATTTAAAAACAATCCTTATACGCACAGTTTGAGTAGTACTCGTTAAATTCATATAATTATGTATATTTTTATTATATGAATACGTAAATATATATTAAAAAGTATGTCGTGTATACTATATAAATG
>TARA_B110000285_G_scaffold31226_1_pt1 | contig 10603 bp, 8 predicted proteins | sample TARA_B110000285 | Tara Oceans TARA_B110000285 (sample SAMEA4397756) | marine metagenome | biome: Polar Biome; feature: [SRF] surface water layer (ENVO:00010504); material: water (ENVO:00002006), including particulate matter (ENVO:01000060) such as... | depth 5 m
TACATTTTTAAATTGTCTGTAAGTTGTTTTTCTGCATTTTCTAGAGCGAGGTGCTCTGCTAAAGGTTCGTGTACTGTTTCATTTTTACAACTCGTTATCGAAATGGTTGCTAATAGGACTAAAAGTCCGTTTCGAAGAATTTTAGAAAAGTTCATAAGTATTCATTTATTTATTTATGCCTACTCTTTTTGGTTTTCGGCGACCCCATTTTTTTTCAATTTAGGTTATTTATAATCGGTATACAAACAACTTGCTGGTTCTGATGATGCAACTATGCTTTCCTGCTACAAGTTAAAAGATAATTTAATTCATTCTACATTCATCCCTGTTCCAATTATAGCTATAATTCAACCCATAATTAGAGTCAAAGCATACGTCAATAAATTTTCCATTTTTAAATGTAGTTAATAGATAGATAATTATCCAAATTTAAACGAATTTAAAAGAACAGCAAATTATAAAAGCTGTAAGGAATTATTAGTTAAGTAGGATTCCTTAGGATAAAAATACATCAAACTCTTTAAAGAGGTTTGGACGGATATGGTAGTGTGTGTTGCATATTACACATGCTAATTGGACGATGAATATGCTCTTTAAAAAACATGTAAGAAGAGTAAGAAAGAACCCATAGCATAGAAACGTTATTATTTTTCCCTAAAGAACCATTGGAATAAAGATGCCATCCAAAGGCACGAATATCGGCACGAACCTTTCCTTTTTTGAAATGCGTCTTTTCCTTAGAAAGAGCATTCATTTTGTCCCACTCCTGCACTGTCTTGAAATTAAATTATTCAAAGGTTTTTTCGAGCATCTGTCGTTGGCTCGAAAAGCTATTTTTGTCTAGGACGACATTTTTTTACCTGTTTTATCAAAATCAATGGCAATTAATAAAAATGGGAATGTCAAAATTAGGAATATCTTCATCTAGGTTTTCAGTATCAGTGTTAATTGAAATGCGTTGTTCGGTTGTATCCAAATATTTTGTAAATCTCTTGGATTATCGATTACTATCGTCTCCACGCCATCGTTGAGAATGGTTTTAAGGATGGCACTTTTTATATTTACAGGCAAAGCAAGTGTTGCCTTCATATTTGAAAAGTCATTTCGGAAAGAACCAAGAATAACGATTTTTTTTTCATCCCTTTCTCCGGCCAGTAAATGCAATTCCCCCCGATAAGGAATGTTATAGGTAAGGTATTTATCTGGGGAGATAGGAACAAGATCGGCCATTTGCTTCCAAAGCTTGTGCGCATGAGCTATGGGTTTATAACTGCCATCACCATTCAGAAGTCCTATACCTGCGGTTCCAAAACTATTTGGTGATGTATTCACGATACCATCAGCTTCTTTTTTTACCATAATTGGAAATCCCGCACCATTTGGAATATAGGGGCCATCGCTGCCTCGATTATAGTAAGTCATCTCTAGGTTTGGAAGTTCTTGAAAACCGATCCACAAAGAAGTAGCAATTGCTGCTCCTTTCGCAAGCAGCGTATTGGATACCTGCTGTCCATTCGAAAGCGTTGTTTTGTTATCGAACCGAATGGCGTACTCTGTTATTATTTGTGTCGTTTCCTTGTACCCAATGCGGTCTAGATGCCCCTGAACAGATGTATAAGCTGTTTTATACGCTTCAGGGTCGTCGGCGTATACATTCCAACAAATAAAATCCATGGGCACCTCATTGGCCTTTACATAATCGAAAAATAAATGAATCCATCGTTGATTGAACGGAAACGGATTTTTAGCATCAATTGGGCCCTTCCCACCTTCTGGATTCCAGATAGCAGGTCCACCAATTTTTATGTTTGGATAGCGTTTTTTTATAGCTTTTGCACAAGTTTCGTACAATTGGTAAAACTCCAGCGGAGTGCCATCCCATTCATAATTATTAAAAGTAGTATTCAGAAACTCCTCATCCGAAATGTCTGGTAAAGCAATCGTAGGCACGGTATTGATAGATTCAATATTGGGTTCATTCCAAAATTCAACATAGACCTCTTCGGTTGCTGGAATATTCCATTGCACTAAAAAGTGGTCGAGGAATTCGAGGAACAACTCAGGTTGAAGCTCCTTGCTAATCTTGGCTATGTTCGGCCAGAAGTTTATAGGTTGATCAGCGTTTAATTGATAGCCTTCTAAAGGCATACCCTCATAAGGTGCCCAGGAAGCCATGTTGCGCCAACTCTGACCTAAACGAATGTGAACGTCGAACCCGCCTTCTTTGATCTTCGCCAGTTGCTTGTCTGTCTCTGTCCAATAATAATTATTGGGATCGTTTGGATCTGGAATGCTTGTTCCCTCAATTGGGAAATAATTCATCATATCTCCAGCCCCAAAAAAATCGCTTATACGTATTGTGCGCACCCCAATATCCTTGTACTGTTCGGTCACGTCTGTAAATCCATAACTTGGTCCTTTTGTATCTGGCCAGAAAGCTCCAGGACCAGCATTTACACCATAAAGTGGTTTAAATCGTGATGGAATAGCCGTTTTATCATTTTCAGCACTTTTGATCTGTTGCTTGCCCGCTTTGCTCGTCTCTTGTTTCATATTATTTTCATTGAAACAAGCACTGGTCGCTGCGATTAAAAATAGAAGGCCGAGAATGCGTAAGGCTTGCCTTTTTTCAACAGAGTTTAGACTTTTCATTATGTATCATTTGTTTTAGATGTATGAAATATTTATTGAATGTCAATATACGTCATAAAATCCATCCTTGCTTCTTCATGCTTTATCGATAGCTCTTTTTACCTTTTTAGTGAGAGAAATGGAGGGTGACCACCTAGCCTGAAACCAATTAGGTATGGTTTTGCCAAATGCATTCATAGAAAGTGTTATCTCCTCCACCGAAAAGTCCTCTCGTATTACCAAACCTCAAGATTATCTGTTTGAAGTGATACATCATGGAATTTGATCATCATTTTTTTATTAAAACTCCCAAAGTCTTACTGAGCCACAGAAAATATTGGCATTAGAAAAAGCAGTAATGAAATTTTTATGCGGTCGATTCGTTGAAATTGTTTCTTATTTTTGCCAAATAAAATAGCACTCTAACGTCAACAGTTCTATTAATGTGAACTAAAACGTAAAAAAGTGAATTATTTAGTATTTCGATATGAATCAAGATATTTTTTCACTCCTGTAGTATCTATATTCCCCTGTATCGACCATAAAAAATCTAATAGTAGCTGTTTCTGAAATAAAGAATCTGTCTTACTTACAAAAGAATTTCCAACATACGGTGTAATTGAAGTTTTATGTTTGTTCATCGTAGTTAAAATTGTTTCTGGATTCACTGTCGCCATTCTGTGACAGCTGATGCAATTGGTTCTTACCCCCACATATGTGGGCACCTTATCAGTCGAAGATGTCGATACAAAACTTAAGGAGTCGTTAAATACTTCGGGGCCAAAACCAGCTTCTAAATAAGGGTTGAAAGCATAGTTAGGTTTTCCATAAATAGTATCACCTACATAGGGTTCATTAGGATTTACCATATAATATGCCACAGCCATCGCATAATTTCTTGCTGCTCCTTTCAATTTGTCTGGTCTCATATCCGCAATTGCTTTTGAACTTGGAGCAGGTGGATTGTTTGAATTCGCATCCCACCAAAATGTTTGCCAAGTCCAATTAGTTACTTCTCTTGTAGCAACATGCATTCCTACTAACAATGCAATATCTCCAGGTTTTGCATCCAATTTATTTTTCTCTTTTTCAGTAAATTCTGTATTAAAAAAATGAGCATCTTCTTTGTTGAATCGGTAATGAATAAAATCATTTAAATGATATTGAGATCCTGATTTTTTTACTTTATTCTGAATGTCTACGGTTACAAATGACTCCCAATCTTTCTCAGGGAAAGGGATCAGCTTATCTGTTGTGCCATTCCAAGCGGCCATATTGAATGAAGTTTTTCCGCCAGAAGTTTGCAACAACTTAAATACCGGTTTGATGCTAATGGCATTATTTGGAAAAAAAGGAATTTCTTTTCTGTTTTTATTTTTCGCATAGTCATAAAGCGTGGTGGCCATAAATATTTTGTTGTCAATAGCAAATTTTGATGCTGCTGGACTATATGCAGCCGACTCATGAATACTATCATTTACAGTCTCTATCGTTGAGCTAAAATGAGTTAGTTGGTGCGGTTTCTTTAAGTTTGCTCTGTTTGAACGGGTATCTGATTTATAATCCTTAGATCCATTTTTAATTTCATTCACCATCTCTTCAGGTGTCAGCCACGTTTCAAAAACTCTTAGCGGTTCCTTATATCCAGGAACTTTTTGATCTGTTAAAGATGTTAATCCCGTCCAAAGACCCCAACCGTGCAAATAAATTGAGTCTTGGTTAGATCTTTGAACCCACGTTTTAATGGTTGTTGAATCTTCCGGAAAATTAAAGCCTTTAATCATTAGTTTTGGAAAATCGGCAGGAACCACATCATGATATGAGAAATCCAAGGACTTATAGCCATCCCTTTCTTTTTTCTCGTTATTACAAGATAAAAGGAATGTAATGAGCAATATTGTGAATAAAAAGTAGCTTTGTTTTTTCATTGTAGTTTCGTGTTTAAACTTTCTATTACTTTCGTTGATTAAGGCATTCTTTCCTGTAAGGTACAAATACTTTAGAAAACAGATTTATTTGTACTACTGATACGCTGAAATATACCAAGGTGCTTCTATATTATTTGAGAAAAAAGCCCCAACCCTAGCAATTTTAAAACAACAAATTCAATTTTCAAAATTCCCAAAACCCAATGTGAGACTCAAGGGCCTCCTCCTCTAAGACAGGTCCAATAACTTGGATTTTCTTATTTCCTTTATTAAGAACGTCCTTGCATTGTAAATATAATATATCGCCTTTGTTTTTATCAAACAGCTTGTAAAACGAACGCTCACTTAAACCATATACTACTTTTCTGATATTACTCCAAAAAATAGAACCTGCACACATCGGGCATGGCTCTGTACTGCTATATAATGTGCATGTTGCTAAAAACGATTTATCATATAATTGTGCTGCTTTTTTCACCAATTTAAGCTCTGCATGTCCTGTAATATCATTCTCGGAAACCACAGTGTTTTCCGATTCAAGAAGGAGCTCACCAGATGCATTTACAAGCACAGCTCCAAAGGGATGATTTCCTTTCTCCTTTGCTTGGGTAGCTAAATGAATAGCTATCCTAATATAGTTATGATGTTCTTTATGCATGTTTTGAACTTTATTAGGTGTAACTTTAAGTAAGCCTATGGTGTCTTCTTCTCCAAAATTCAGAACTTTTCCATCGTGCTTCAGCTTGATAGAAAATCTGTTTGTGTTCCAAGTAACGGCTCCAAATTTGATGGGTTTGATGCGCGTATTTTTTTGCAAGTTTATCTGTAAATTTCAACTGTCTGATAAGTAAACTTAACTGCATAGCGCTTGCCATAGCATTAAACATTCCTTGTGATGATAAGGGGTCGAAACTTAAAGCAGCATCTCCTATGGCGGCCCACTGCTCACCCGCTACTTGTTCTAATCTGGTGGAATTTGCAGCGACGGTTCCATGAAATGTAATTGCATCTTGTTGTACTGTTATTAAATCAGAAATTTCCTTGTTCTCTTTAGCCAATAGTAAAAAAGATTCTATTGTTTTCAAGCGGTTCTTATCAATTAAATCTGAATCTGTATGAAAAGCAATAACACGCCTGTTATTGGGAACAATAGCGCTATACCACCACCCATTTTCGCTCGCGGATATAGTGCTCATCGTATTCTCTTTTGTATTGGGTAAGGAAATCCAACACGCCATTAGTTTGTCCTCTACATGACGTTTAACCCCCCGGCTTTTTGCGAAATGGAACTGTCTTCCACTAGCATCTATGACATAAGAGGCTAAAATATGTACTGGTTCAGATTTCTCCTCATTTGAATTAATTTGAACCTTCCATACAGATTCAAAAGAGCTATGCTGTAATTTCGCATTCCAAATACAACGCACACCACGTTTTTCTGCGGACATCCTCAAAAAGTCTTCAAAAGCTTTTCTGTTTAGACTGCGAACAAATCCGTCAGGGTTTCTCATATGGTCCACAATATGCACCTGGCTATTTCCCCAATAGGATTGCATACCCATATTCTTTTTATATAAAGAACCGATTTCTCGCTCCAATTCATCTAATAAATCAAGTTCTTTTAAAATACGGTTCGCAGCAGGAGCTAAAGACTCACCGATCTTTTCTTTGGAGACTACAAGCTTATCGATCAAGGTTACCTGATAAAATTCGACCAAAGAAATGGCAGCTATACACCCTGCAATGCCCCCTCCTATTATCAGAATGTCTGTTTTTAAGTCTGGCAAATTCTATTTTGGAATAAAATGTTGAAAACGAATTAATTTTTCTGGAATACCAGTCTCATTGCGTTCTTTCCTCAGATAATCTGATGTTTTCACTCCGGAAGCTTTGTGTTCTATTGAGGCAATTAAACCTAATAAGTTTTTAACTGGTTGTGTGAGTTTATAGTTTTCAGTTACTTCTTTCGAAACTAATTGAAGCAGCTTGTTTTTTGCCTTATTCATAAGTAATAGCTCATCTAACAATCTTTTTTCAGAACAGTATTCTAGCGTACTTTTAAGGATATTTCTTTCTTCCTCGTTAAGACCCTTAGTATCGAGTATTGCCTTGATTTCTTTTAACGTAATAGCTAAAAGAAAGGCTTCTTGCGTTTTGCTGGGAACAATTCCAATTTGCATATCTGGAGGAAAATTCAAATTGTTAGCGATCCCTGTTCGATGTTGTACTACGGCTAATTTATCAAAATAATCTACCATCGCATTAATTTGATTTGTTTGTGACGGTGTTTCTCCATTTAAAGGAAGATCATCAAGCCAAAAGTAGCGATCTGTAAAAGCTATTCTGCGCTTTTCATACGATAAACCGGAATCAAGTACTTGATTATATTGCTTTTCACCTAATATATTGTTGGGTACTCTTGCTGGCCAAAAGGTTGGTAAATAAGGGTCATAATCTTTAGAATAACCGTCCCGACAACTCGCCGTATCCGTTTGCCAAGGTACAGCCATCCAACGTGTCATACCTCCCGCGACCTGACCACCTAGCAGTGGACCGGAAGACATTCCTAAAACACCTCCATCCAAGGTCGAACCATAATAATTATAATCTGTTTTAGGTTTTTTTGGAGCATGTTTCAATCTAAAAGGAGCCATATACATTCCTGAAGTCCTAACTGGCCAAGTCATTTCACAACCTGGGTGAAAAGCATCTGCCAGGCAAAAGTCCATTGCGGCCTTTGTGAGCATGTCTGGTTGTTCATGAATTGGGTAGTCATCAATAGTCTTTGGTCTACGATCCTCAAGACCATTAAAATCTGCATAGAAGTTTCCTTCTACCCATTGATCTAAAAATGCAAGCTGTAATTTTGAGATTGTAGAATGTTGGCGAACCGAACCTTTTGTCGGAATGGCTACTGCATCACCGTATAACCATGGCCATAATTGTGGGGCTTCAGCCCCTGAATCTTCAAATCGACGAAAGTTATTAGAAATAGTGCGGCGCATTTCTATGTTTGCTATGGATAAATCGTTTAATTTTTCTACCCATTCCAAGCTGGTGTAATTAAACTTCCCTCCCCAACCAAATGCAGCCGCAAATCCTGCATTCACCCATTGTAAGTTTGTCATTCTTTCAAAAATGGGCAATATATCTTTTGTAAAAGATGGTTTATCTGGAGCGTCCATCATTTTAGCTTCAACTGCAACACTTCGCATTAAATCCCACATTGTTCTTACCGATTTTTGCATGGGAGCATAATCTGGTGGTGCACAAATTACCCACGCAGGATCAACTTGAAGTGTCTGTCCATTGTAATTTACTTCGGCAGTAACAGGTCCGTCAGAAATATCATCGTACCATCCTTCGTTGTTTGCAAAAGTTATCGCAATATTTCCATCCTTACTGGCTGAAACTCCATGCCCACCTAACATCAATAGTCGCCCTTTTTCATCAGTTCTCATTTCACCTAAGTAGACTGGTTTTTCAAAAAAAACGCCTTCAAATGTTTTCCCCTCTTTCACTTTAGGCCTAGCGATCTTGCAACGTTTCCCTTTAATTATTAAAGATTCTCGGTCTTTTATATTAATATTTCTTAGTAAAGAAGGAGGAATCCCTGGTGCCAAGGCATCTGGAATATCCATGGCTATTTGAAATTGATACCAGGAAGATTTTTGGTTGGCTAATTGTGAGCTCCATGTTATGGAAGCATTTTCCATGGTTAATTCTCTTACAGCCTCCCCTTCAGCATTCAATCCGTAAATTCTGAATTCTGCGGCCTGACGTTTTAAAGCGCCTGTTTTATCTCTATAAGCATAGGCATCAGCATTTACTACAGGTTCATCGACCAAAGGACCTATAAAAAACTCATCTTTGCTGTTTCCAACGCGCATTACTCCAATTGGAGGATATATGGCAGCCTTTACAATGCGATTTGAAGTGGGACTATTAGAAACCCCAAAACTTGAGGCAAAGGAAGTGTTGATAAAAGGTATGCCCATAGCAGCAAATGACACACTTTTTAGAAATTTTCTTTTTTTCATTAGGATATAAATTAGTCTCCCTGCAAGGTAAAGAAATAATTAAATAAAATATAATTTCTATTGTTCCGCCAAGCGGCAAAATAGATTTCAACAAGAGCGAATGTTTTCAGAAGAGGAGGCCATACTATGCATAACGCATCTAATTACTATTGCTTAATAAATTTAATTGTGGCTAAGCCGCTCACTTTAATAAAATAAATACCAGAAGGTAGGTTAGAGATATTAATAGTTTTTTCTGAAGCGTCCAATCGTTCTTCAAAAATTATTTTCCCCAGAACGTTTTGAATAATGAATGTTTCGTTAATCAATGCGTCATTCATTGAAAGCACTATCTGATCTGTAGCAGGAACAGGATATACATTTAGGGATTCTAAGTCGCGTGGTTTAGTCACGTTTAAGCTTTGATCTTGAATGCATCGAACAGAATTTCCATCAGCCCTGGCGCGATTCCCAATAAATGCATCCGTTAAACTTATTCCCATCACTTGTGCATTGGCTCCATTTAGATTGCTTGAGCGATAACCAACAAATGTTCCAACATTTCCGATCATTCCAGACATCCGGCTTCTGGCTCCAGCTATGGGTAGCTTCAATGGTGAATTAAACGCACCCGCAGCATCATTAGTGCTCCAAGACATTCGTTCTTCCTCCCATTCAGCAATTGTAGGAATCCTAAAGCCATTGGGACAAGGATTGTTTATTCCATTGATTCCTTGCCAAAGGTTGTTGTTGGAAGGACTAATCCAGTCATCGAATCCAACAATAAAATCTTGATGACCTGGGTTTGAAGAAGAAGACACCATAGTAGTGGTATTCGAGCTAGTGACCTCATGCCCATCGCTAAGACGTCCCCATTGGTAAAGTGAACCATATGAAGCAGCATCGCTAGATGATGTCGCTACTTCGCTTGCTCCGAGATTTCTATCCATCCATGTTCTGCTGGTAGCTAGGTTCGTTACATTTTGTGCAATACATATGTTTTGAAAAAGAGCAAAAACAATAGTTAAAAAAAATAGTTTCATAATTTACATTTGTTTAAACATATAAATTAAGACAAAAACATGAGTAAAAAGTTTCATTAAGAGATCAAATGATTGTTCTCTAGCATGAATATAGGAATCGAGTTCCGTTTCATTCGTTGCGTAAATACAACCTATTAAAAGCACACACTCTTTTAACTCTGGCTGGGATGTTGTTTTTCATCCTCCTTTCTGATGCCTTGCCATAAAGAACTCCGCAAAGCCAATGTTATTTTTCGAATTAGGAATCCCTGTCAATTTTATACCAATTGTATGTATTTCCATCGCCATGATATCCATCCATTTTATAAAAGCTCAAACCAATTTTTTCAAGAACTTTACAGGAAGCTATATTCTCAGGCATCGCAATACCTATGATTCTCTTGAGATTTAATTCGTTAAAGCCATACAGAATAATTTTTTTTGAAATTTCTGATACGAGTCCTTTTCCCCAATAGTGAGGTAAAATTCTATATCCAATATCGGTTTCACCTATTTCTGCTAAATATTTTAATCCAGCAAAACCTATAATTTTATTTTCAGGTTTATAAATTACGGCCCATCTTCCATACCCATAATTTGTATAGTCCTTTAACCAAATATCTTTAATTGTTTGCTCAGCACGCTGTCTCGAATTAATTATTTCATCACCCGTATATCTGTGAAGTTCGACATTGGAGTTAAATTGATAAACAGCTTCAATATCGTTAAGAGAAAATTGACGAAGAAGTAATCTTTCTGATTCTATTATTGTCTTCATATTTAATTAGCATCAACCTACTTTTATGTTAGATTGTTACATTTTAAAATGTAAAATTAGCAAAATTATAATAGTAATCATTATCAAAATACTAAATGTAAGTTTGCGATATAAAACAATAGATTCGATAGATTCTTACAAATGAGCGTATTTTGATATGCTTAGCTCCTAGTTGTCCTTATTTATATTCCATCTGTATCCGAAATTCAAAATAGCTTTTGATGC
>TARA_B110000285_G_scaffold64223_1_pt1 | contig 10597 bp, 7 predicted proteins | sample TARA_B110000285 | Tara Oceans TARA_B110000285 (sample SAMEA4397756) | marine metagenome | biome: Polar Biome; feature: [SRF] surface water layer (ENVO:00010504); material: water (ENVO:00002006), including particulate matter (ENVO:01000060) such as... | depth 5 m
AGAGATGTTTCAGAAATAATGATCAGGTTAATGGAGTCTGATATTTCATCAGAACGTTATTTGTGTATTGGACAAAATCAATCGTTCAAAACATTGATGGAAGCAATTTCTTCAGAACTAAAAGTTAAACCTCCGACTATACCGGTAAAACGTTTTGTGGTTAACCTTGCACAAAAACTAGTTTCTTTAGTCTCACTTTTTACACGAAAAAAACCAAGTATCACGACAGAAACAGTTGAAAGTTTATTCAGTCATCATGAATACGATAACTCGAAAATTTGTGAAGCATTGAATTTTAAATTCAAAACGTTAGAAGAAACCATTGCATATTCTGTAAAAGGACGAATCAATTAAAGAATTCGAATTCATTGAATCGAAGAATCATCAAAAACCCTGTACTGACTTGTCGTGTTATAATAGAAGAAACTAATTTACTCTTACTATTGTAGATAATTTGAATGTCGGTTGTAAAAACACCTTTCTTGTAGATAGACTTCTCAAGTAGGTTACCCAACTCATCGTATTTAAATCTTAATTCTTCTATGAGTTCGTCTTGGCTATTAGAAGATTTCCCTATCGATGCTAATTTCCCTTTTTCGTTATAAGAATAAGCATACGTATAAATATCCGATGTCATTTTAATGCGCTCTGTTCGCTCTACGATATAACCCAGTTCGTTATAGTTCCAGAATTCATCTAAATAAGGAAGATCGTAATTATTGTAGCGTGTTCTTTTAGTTTGCCCTTCAAAATCAGCATATTTCAAACGTTCTTTGTTGAATGTCAAATAACGGATTGAGGTGTCTTCATCTGAAGCTATTTCTCGTTTAAACTCTTCCGACACTACCCTGTCTAATGAATCATACTCATAATAAACAGAAGTGAATCCATCTTGGTCAGTCTTTTTGTGAACAGCTAAATTATTTTGAGCATTGTATTCATAAATATTCCAAATCGTGTCTTTCGTACCGTCATCTGGACAGGTTTCAAATGTTGATGCTAAATCACCCGACTTATTGAAGTTGTATACATACTTGTATTTGGTAGCCTTCATAGACTCCCCCTTCTTCTTATACACGTAATAGCCTGACAGTTTCTTAATCTGGTTTTCAAAAATAAATTTCTGGTTGAAGAATGGTTTATCGGTAAATGCATCACCATTTCGGTTATCGAGAACTTGCCCGAAGCCAAAAAAACTAAAAAGTATAAAGAGTATCAATAATTTCACGCTGCAAAGAAAACAAAAATGATTCCTAAATTTATTCAGTGGGAGAATTACTTATGAACGTAACATTCTTAGTGAATTTGAAAATGTTCCTCCAATCACATTTCATTCTTAATAAATACTTCTACTTTTCGTTAATTATATCCCTAGACTCTTTATTTTTACATACTTGGAAGAAATTAAACCACATATTATTGCCCTGTACGTCTTAGGCGTATTGCTACTCCTTTCTCCAGTGGTCTACTTCATTCCACAAGATGGTGTTGATTTGGGTTGGGCAAGAGTTAATTTCCTTTCTCAAGAAGATTATTTCCAGCCAAAAGAACAAGAGAACACTGACATTACCGATATCATTCTTAATGTTGACACCACAATGGTTGCTGTTGATATTGATTCATTAATCCAACACCAAAACAGTTCTGATGGAACTAATGGTGCCGCGAAAGGAGGAGGAGTTTCGGAAGATTCTTCTACTGAATTACAGTTTACTGAGAATGCTAAAGAAAATCTTTATCGATTCTTTAAAATTCTTCAAGGCGTATCTTCTAAAAAAGAGAAGGTGTCAATTCTTCATTATGGTGATTCTCAAATTGAGGGTGACCGAATGACAAGTTATATTCGACAAAAAATTCAATTGCAATTTGGGGGGAAAGGTCCAGGTTTAATCCCAGCGACTAATGTTTATAATACGTTTACCTTCAAACAAACTTTTTCTGAAAATTTTGAACGATTCACCACTTTTGGTGGAGGGAAACTTTCTGATTCTAAATACGGCGCCATGGCATCTGCCTCTCGTTTTACACCAGAATATACTTTAGACAGTTTGTTTACTCTAGATTCATTAGTAGAGCAAACTGGATGGATAGAAATCGGTCCTTCGAAATTTGCTTATGCGAGAGCAAGAGATTACAACATTGTTAAAATGCACTATAACAATTGTGTTACTCCGACAATTGTGAAAGTTTATCAAAATGGAGCTGTTATTCATGAAGAGGAATTGGTTGAAGATAGTGCTCAACATACACTAAAATTAAGCTTTCCTACTTCGCCCGGTGCTTTGAAATATGAGTTTACTGGAAAAATAAGTCCAAACATTTGTGCCTTTTCTTTAGAAGGAGATTACGGTGTACAAGTATCGAATATTGCAATGCGTGGGTCTAGTGGCACTGTTTTCCGAAGAATAAATAACGCCACATTAAGAAGCATGTATACAGAAATGAATGCTAAAATGATCATCATGCAGTTTGGCGGAAACTCAGTGCCATTCTTTAAAGACAGTTCAGGAGTTACGGGTTATGCAAATTGGTTCAAGAGTCAAATCAATACGGTAAAACGTTCTAGTCCAAATGCGATGATTGTAGTAATAGGTCCGAGTGACATGTCTAAACTAGACGAAGGGATTTATAACACCTACGAATACCTTCCATATTGTGTGGCAGAAATGAAACGAGTCGCGCTAGAATCTGGAGGTGCTTTTTGGGATTTATATGCAGCTATGGGTGGAAATAATTCCATGCCATCTTGGGTAAAGAAAGGACTTGCAGGGAAAGATCATATCCATTTTAGTAACCAAGGCGCAAAATTTGCTTCAGAAATGTTCTACGAAGCATTTATAGGCGAATATGCCAAATGGAAAAATAGTCAAAAGTGAAATTAATATTGATCATATCAACCCTATTTATGTCCCTTCTAACGATGGGGCAAAACGAATATGATTCTTTGAGTTCATACCATTTTTCAGACTTTAGAGACATGGATACGTCACTAAAATCAACCTACCCTTTTGTAGATTACTCTAAGAACAACTATGAGTTTTTCTCAAAAGAAAGTCCAAATTTCAACGTTTTTAATCAAAAATTAAAGAGCCTCATTGAAACAAAAAAAGGGAAGTTGAATATGTATCACATTGGAGGTTCTCACCTTCAAGCAGATATTTACACACACGATATTAGAACATATTTACAAGACCGATGGGGAGGATTAACCGGTGAAAGAGGCTGGGTATTTCCTTTTGATTTAGCAAAAACGAATAACCCTGGGAATTATGAATTCTCATCACCAAATCAGTGGAGAGGATTGAGAAGTGTTGTTCACAAGCCTAAGAAAATTGATTTTGATTACGGAATTTTAGGTTGTGCTGTTACTTGTTCAGATTCTGCAATTATCGTAAAATTCAAACACGATAGAACAACAGTGAAACCTCCAATGAATCATCTTCGAATATTTCATAACATTGGAGAATTGCCTTACTCTATGCATTTTGGCGCAGATGAAATACTCATTGAGAGAATCACCACTAATCCAGAATTAGGCTCTACAGACATCTATTTCTCTGATCCCGTGGACACACTAAACATTCAATTCAGTCAAAAAGAAAAAAATATCCCTGAATTGGAGCTTTATGGTTTCTTAATGATGAATGATGAGCCTGGAATATCGTATACTGCAATTGGAATTAATGGCGCTGGATTGTACACCTATTTGAGTAACGTTCGTTTTGAAGAACAATTAAAAAGCTACCCACCTGATTTCTTTGCCTATTCTGTCGGAACCAATGATGGGAATGTTCCTTATGTTGACTTCAAACCTGCCGTTTACAAAGCGAATTTGGAGAAAATGATGAAGATGGCCTTACGAGCAAACCCTAAATGTGCCCTCTTGCTTACCGTTCCAAATGACTCTTACTATCATAGGAAATATTTGAATAAAAACATTGCTAGAGAAAGAACTGTTATTATTGAGTTAGCCGAAGAATACAACATGGCCGTTTGGGATTTATACGGTTTAATGGGAGGATTAGGTTCAAGTAAGACCTGGAGAAATAATAAGTTAATGCGGAGTGATATGATTCACTTCACATTCGAAGGATATCATTTCAAGGGAGATTTATACATTGATGCTCTTTTGAAATTTATGGATCAATTTGAAGAAAGAAAACAAAACATGTAGTTAAAAATGACACATTTATTGAATGTAACTTCTTGGAATATCAGCGACTTCTTTAATCGATTTGTGAGCATATTCAGTTCAGAAATTGGTGATGGAAGTTCTCTTGTTTTTACAAAATTAGATTTTTGGATCTTCTTTTTATTAGTCATGGTTGTGTTCTCATTTTTGCACAAACAGAAACTAGTTCGGAGTATTTTTCTAACGGTTGTCAGTTGCTTTTTTTTCTTTAAAACTTCTGGGTTATACGTACTCTTATTACTTCTTAGCATCTCGGTAAACTACTATTTAGGAAGAAGAATATTCGTTGCTCGGAGTGAGCTCAGAAGTAAGTGGATTATTGCATTTTCGGTGATATTTAATCTGCTAATTCTGGGCTATTTCAAATACGCGTACTTTTTCACTGAGTCATTCAATGAAATGTTCCACACGAATTACGAATTGGTGAATCAATTCGCAATGATGGGCAACGGTTTTTTTGAAAACAACCCAACAATCCACGGCTGGTTCGGAGGGAAAATTTCTTTTGTAGAAAAAATTCTTTTACCCGTTGGTGTATCCTTCTTCACGTTTCAAAACATTAGTTATGTGGTTGATATTTTTAGGAAAGAAATCAAACCCGTAAAAAACTTTTTTGACTACACTTTCTTCGTTACATTCTTTCCTCAATTGGTAATGGGACCTATTGTTAGGGCAAGAGACTTTATTCCTCAAATTTCAAAACCATTCCATTTAACCAAGGCTGAATTCAGCTGGTCAATTATTCAAATTGTTAAAGGGTTAACCAAAAAAATTATCATTGCTGATTTCTTGGTCCTCTATTTTATAGACAAAATTCTCTTTCCGGAAAGCTTTGCTTTTAACGAACCTGGATTCATTTATGTCATTGCAATGTGGGCTTATTCAATTCATATTTATGCCGATTTCTCCGGATATACTGACATTGCTATTGGGCTATCTCGCTTAATGGGCTTTGAACTTAAAGCAAATTTTAATTCTCCTTATAAAGCATTAAACGTTGCCGATTTCTGGAGAAGGTGGCACATTTCTTTAGGTTCGTGGTTAAGAGATTATTTATACATTCCATTAGGTGGTAATAGAACCGGGAGTCTTGGGTCTTACCTCGCCATTTTAATCATTTTCACCTTTCTTATATTCATCACACAATGGTATGCCTTGGTCTATGTATACGGTATACTAACACTGATTTACATTATTGGATACCTTACTATCAACAACTTTAAAAAGTACGTTCATCGAGATTTAAACCTGATCATCACTATGGTTGTGGGAGGTTTGTGGCATGGCGCGAGTGAAAACTTCGTTATTTGGGGTGCTATGAACGGTTGTGCGTTATTGATTTATAAATACTGGAAGAGAATCAGTTTTTACGAAAACAGCACTACTTGGATCTCTACTTTTTGGAAGATCTTTATCACCTTTAACTTTATCACTTTTACGAGAATTTGGTTCAAGTTAGATGAAGTCCGAAAAGGTCCGTTCAATGAAGCAGGTCTTGCTGATGCAGAAGCTGATGCTTATCCTATTCAACTATTAAAGCGTATCTGGTATAATTTTGATTTTAGCGTTGCTTACTTTATCGATTTTATTGTTGTGTATCAAGCCCCATTAATCATTATGATTTTTGGATTCGTCGTGCACTTGTTACCAGAAAAAGTGAAAAAGCTTTGGGAGAATGCTTATTCTGCAATGCCAATATGGCTGCAGGCAATTTGTGTTGCAATTATTATTGTATTGGTTTATCAGGCAATTGGTGCAGAACAGCCACCATTTGTTTATCTACAATTTTAAAAATCCAATTTCAATTGAACCGAGATACTCTTTTTATCCGTCTCATTCGTGTTGAGATTGGTCAAAGAAATGCCTAATAATCGAACGCTACTTTTAGGCTCCTCTTGAAAAATCAATTCTTTAACAACAGGGAAGAAATCTTCTTTTAAATTAACGAAATGGGCGATTGTCTTACTTCTCGTTTGTTGCGTAAAATCACTAAATTTCAATTTAACGGTCACCGTTTTTCCCTTTAATTTCGTTTTCAGCATTCTTTGCTCAAGCGTTTCTGCTATCGTCTCCAATTGTTCAATCATAAAGTCTTCAGAACGCAGGTCTTTTGAGAATGTTCGTTCTGCCGCAATTGATTTACGAATTCTATCGGATGACACTTCGCTATTTTGAATTCCACGAACGATATTGTAAAAATGAGCCCCTGATTTTCCAAAATGAGTATTCAAATACTTTAGAGAAAGCTCTTTTAATTGTTTTCCCGTAAAGATACCATGCATGTTCATTTTTTGAGCGGTAACTTTACCTACTCCATAGAATTTTTCGATTCTTAAATTTTCCAAGAATGGAATTACTTCCTCTGGCGCTATTGTTTTCTGACCATTTGGCTTATTAATATCAGAAGCTATTTTCGCCGTAAACTTGTTAATTGAAATCCCTGCTGAAGCATTTAAACCAACCTCTTCTTTTATACGAACTCTAATTTCTTGAGCTATTAAACTAGCCGAAGGATTGTTCTTTTTATTCTCTGTTACGTCAAGATATGCCTCATCTAAGGAAAGAGGCTCTACTTTGTCTGTGTATTCATAGAATATCGTACGTATTTGATTTGAAATTTCCTTGTAGCGTTCAAAATTGGCTTTAACAAAAATTAAATCCGGGCATCTTCGAGCAGCAATTGAACTAGGCATTGCAGAACGAATTCCAAATTTTCTCGCTTCATAACTTGCAGCAGCAATTACCCCTCTTTCTTTATCACCTCCAACAACGACTGGTTTTCCAACTAATTCTGGATTATCCAATTGTTCAACAGAGACGAAAAACGCGTCCATATCAACATGAATAATCTTTCGAACGATAGAAGGCTCTTCCATAGAGTAAATTTACCAAAAAACCCTTTGTGAACAGATAAGACACTTTCTTTTCTGGTTATTATTGACAAAAAAAAGGGCATTCTTTCATGAATGCCCCTTTAATAATTCAGAAACTATTTATAGACTTTGGTCAATCTTCTTAACCATTGTAAGGATCGTTGCCAATGCAACCGTTTCTCCTGTCTCATCAAACATGTCGACTAAGAATTTCACAATTCCTTTCGCAATATCATTTTCATCTTTCTTTTCTTGGTCAATTTTCTCCTTTACAGTGAAACGAACACCAACAGTTGTTCCAGGATAAACAGGCTTCGTAAAACGCGCCTCTTCTACTCCGTAATTCAATAAAACTGGTCCTTTCTTTGGGTCTACAAATAAACCGGCTGCTTTTGACAATAAGAAATAACCATGAGCAACTCGTTGTTCAAATATTGTTCCATCCAAGGATGTTTCATCCATGTGAGCATAAAAATTATCTCCTGAAACATTCGCGAAATTTGTAATATCAGTAACCGTAACCGTATGCTTGTGTGTAAAGACAGTATCTCCAATATTCAATTCTTCAAAATGCTGTCTAAACACATGAGGGTTTGCTTCTGGCATCTCTGCACCTACTTGAAACTGTTCTGTAATCTTTGTAATTGTTGTTGGGTGACCTTGAATTGCTGTTCTTTGCATGTAATGTAGAACACCACGCTTTCCACCCATTTCTTCACCACCACCGGCGCGTCCTGGACCACCATGTGATAATAAAGGCATTGGAGAACCATGACCTGTACTTTCTTTCGCACAATCCTTATTCAGCACCAAAATTCTACCGTGCATACTTGCAGCATTGATTACAAATTCTTTTGCTTCCTCATCATTTGGTGTTACAATAGAAGAAACCAAAGAACCTTTCCCCATTCTTGCTAATTCTACCGCGTCATCAATATCCTTGTAAGGCATAATTGTAGAAACCGGTCCAAAAGCCTCAACTTCATGAACCGCTGTCTTATTATACGGATCGTCATTTCTAAATAAGATTGGAGAGAAAAATGCTCCTTTATTTTTATCCGCTCCATGCACTTCGAAGTTGTCCATATCTCCAAAAACGATGTCTTGAGATTCTGCCAACAACTCCACACTTTTTCTTACTCTTTCCACCTGAAGGTTGGTTGCCAAAGCTCCCATTCTTACTCCCTCTTCACTTGGGTTTCCAATTTTTGTAGTTGCTAAACGAGCAGCAATACCTTTTTGCACCTCATCAATTAAGTCTTCAGGAACAATGATTCTTCTAACCGCCGTACATTTTTGCCCTGCCTTAACTGTAATTTCTTTTACTGTTTCCTTGATGAATAAATCAAATTCAATCGTTCCTGGTGTTGCATGCTTTCCTAAAATAGTAGCGTTTAAAGAATCTGCCTCTAAATTGAATGGAACACTATTCTCAAGAATTACAGGCAATCCTTTTAAGATCTTCCCGGTGTGCGAACTTCCCGTAAATGTCACAACATCTTCAGAGTTTACGTGATCAATTATTCCCCTTCCTAATCCACAAACTAATTGTAGAGCACCTTCCGGTAAAATTTTTGAGGCTATAATATCTCTCACCATTACCTCAGTTAGGTAACATGTAAATTCAGATGGTTTCACAATGGCAGGAACTCCCGCCATTAAGTTGACCGCAATTTTTTCTAACATTCCCCATATTGGAAAATTAAATGCATTAATATGAACTGCAACCCCTCTTTTTGGAACCATAATATGGTGTCCAATAAAAGTTCCTTCTTTAGACATTGGAGCGGCTATACCATCAACATTATATGGTAAATCAGGAAACTGACGACGTAAGGATGCATTCGCAAAAATATTTCCAATACCTCCTTCAATATCAATCCATGAATCCACTTTTGTCGCCCCCGTCCAAGCACTAACTTCGTAATATTTTCTTTTCTTTTCTAATAAATGAAATGCAAGCGCTTTTAACATGCGCCCTCTTTCCTGGAACGTCATCTTACGTAATTTCTCACCACCTTTCTTTCTTCCGTATTCAAGAATACGCTCATAATCTAAGCCTAAACTTGACGTTTCTCCAATTTTCTCTCCTGTGATTGCATTAAATAAGTCGAGTTCATTCTCTTCTCCATCAACCCATTGTCCTTGAACATAACTTTGATATCGTTGCATTTTATTAGTTTTATAAGCGCTAAGATAACTATTATTCAATGACTACTAAGAAAGGTGATTTAAAGAAACTTCAACCTAAGACGCTTGCATTTTTTGAAAAGCGATGGTATTAAATATCGTCTCTTTAAGAATGGGTCATATCATGTTATTGTCACATAATATTGCGCTGTTTACATGAAGATCATCAATACTGGATATGATTTATTTGAAATTTAATCCGTCGGAAAAACCAATTAAACTAACCTTCCACTAATTTGAATTCCTCGTGGTGTTCTTTAATCCACTCCAACGTATCTCTAATTTCTTCAACGTCAAAAGAAGTAACCAATTTCATTCTGTATTCTTTGAAATGAGAAATTCCTTTAAAGTAGTTGGTGTAGTGACGTTTCATTTCTGCAACACCTAAGGTTGTACCTTTCCATTTTACACTCATTTCTAAATGTTCCATGGTTGCGTTTGTTCGATCGATAATTGTTGGCTTAGCCAACATCTCTCCAGTTTTAACAAAATGTTTTATTTCATTGAAGATCCAAGGGTTACCGATACTTGCGCGGCCAATCATTACGCCATCGACATTATATTTTGTTTTGTATTCCAATGCTTTTTGAGGGGTGTCAATATCACCATTTCCGAAAACCGGAATTTTCATTCTTGGGTTATTCTTCACTTCAGAGATAAGGCGCCAATCAGCCTCACCTTTATACATCTGTTTACGCGTTCTGCCATGAATTGAAATGGCTTCAATTCCAACATCTTGCAAACGTTCGGCTACGTCTACAATGAATTTGGAATCATCATCCCATCCTAATCTAGTCTTTACGGTTACTGGTAATTTTGTTGATTTGACAATTTCTCGCGTCATTTCAACCATTTTGGGAATATCTTTAAGAATACCGGCTCCAGCACCTTTACAAGCGACTTTTTTTACGGGACACCCATAGTTGATATCAATGATATCAGGATTGGTTTTCTCGGTAATTTCAGTTGCCATTTTCATGCTCTCGATATCATATCCGAAAATCTGAATTCCAACTGGACGTTCATATTCGAAAATATCTAATTTCTGAACACTCTTAGCGGCATCTCGAATTAAACCCTCTGACGAAATAAATTCTGTGTACATTAAATCCGCACCATATCTCTTGCATAGCGCACGGAAAGGTGGATCACTTACATCCTCCATTGGAGCAAGAAGCAACGGGAAATCTCCCAAATCTATATCACGAATTTTTGCCATTGGCGCAAAGATACGTAGGAATTATGAATTATTATCTTCCTTTGCCTTAGCTGGACGTTTATCTTCTCTAGGACCCCGCTTATGAATGATTAATCCATTTAGGAAATTTCTCAAAATTTGATC
>TARA_B110000285_G_scaffold3094_1_pt1 | contig 10587 bp, 10 predicted proteins | sample TARA_B110000285 | Tara Oceans TARA_B110000285 (sample SAMEA4397756) | marine metagenome | biome: Polar Biome; feature: [SRF] surface water layer (ENVO:00010504); material: water (ENVO:00002006), including particulate matter (ENVO:01000060) such as... | depth 5 m
CGCGATGGCTTCACCGAAAACCTGACCCTGGGCCAGGACCTTGATGACGCCAACAGCATGTCTGCTCGCGTTCGTGTGCTCTATGAGCCCAGCGATGACTTCCGCGCCAACTTCACCGCACAGTACTTTGACGAAGATCGCAATGGTGCAGCGCAGAAAGGCCTTCTTGACCCTACGCCAGGTGCTCGTCAATTACGGCAGGATTCTCGTGCTGACTACGAGCTGACCTCCGAACTCTACAGTGCTGTTATGGAATGGGACTTTGAGTCGTTTTCATTAAAATCACTGACCAGCTACCAGAACGACGATGTGCTGATCAATCGTGACAATGATCGCAATGACCTTGCAGTACTAGCACCGTTTGCTCAGCTGCCAAGCGTCTATGTTCCAGAGACCAACAAACAAACCACCATTACTCAAGAAATAAACTTGGTTTCAGTAGAGCCAATGTTTGGAAAATTAGACTGGGTAGCAGGCCTGTTTTACTTAGATACTGCGGTAGAGATCAGCATTCTCGAACTGCTCGACTTTAACTTCAATGGCACCTTTGACCCGTTCACTCTCGATCAAGTTTTTTCCTATGACGACAGTGCTGAGATCGGTTTTATCTCTGACTCCAAGCCTGAGCGTGATTCCACGTCTATCTATGGTCAGGGTACCTGGCACTTCAACGAAGAGTGGCGCGCGGTGTTCGGCATGCGTTACACAGAAGATGAAGTCTATAGTGCAGTCACCAACTTCTACGGCCGGTCAGGCACAGATATTATCGAGATGAGCAGCGAGAAGGTGACAGGACGTTTGGTGATGGAGCACGACTTTAACGAAAGCACCATGGCCTACGGATCTTACACTCGCGGCTTTAAGCCCGGCGGTTCAAACCTGACCTACGGTCTAGAATCTATTGTTGCACCAGTTGTCGTGCTACCAACATTTGACGAAGAAATCGTCGATGCCTATGAGGTGGGTCTAAAAACTGACCTAGCCGATGGCCGCGTTCGTTTGAACACAGCAGCCTTCTACTACAACTACGAAGGCCTGCAGTATCAGGCAACTGATCCAGAGGTATTCCAAGGCGGTGTGGGCAATATTCCAAAATCAGAAATCTTTGGTGCCGAGCTGGAGCTTTCAGCATTCTTGTCCGACACTATGATCCTCGATGTGCGTCTGGCTTGGTTGGACACTGAAATCACCGGCGATCATCTGGCACTGGACAATGTGCAGTCAGAAGCCGCAGGCAATGCCTTAATCGGCCAAGGGTTTAACCTTTTCAGCAATGAAATTCAGGTTGCCCGTTCCGCTGCAGTGCAAAATGTTAACGGTAACGAACTGGCCAAGACGCCAAAATTCACCGGTAATATCGCACTCAACTGGAACACCGATATCGCCTCTTGGGGTGAGATGAACAGCAGCCTGCAGTACACCTACCGTGGCGCATTCAAGCACCGTATCTTTAACAACGATGCTACCGACGTGGTTCCTAGCTACGACGTGATTGACCTAGTTGTTGGCTTTCGTCCAGACGGTCAAGACTGGCGCGTTGAACTCATCGGTAAGAACCTTACTGATGAGGCTGGTATCAATGCACGCTTTACCGATGTATTCGGTGTTGGCGCAACCGGCGATGAGCTGATTGGTCCTCGTCAGTTTATGGCACGCTTCTCTATGGATTTCTAAATCCGAACGACAAGTAGGTAGTAAAAAGAAAAACCCGGACCTAATTGGTTCGGGTTTTTTACGATCTGAATACATACAAATTAACCCTGACCCACTGTCATTGTGCATCGTGCCAACTATTAGCCCACCACTGATTATGCTAATATCGCAGGCCGCCACAAGATTCAAACTCGGATTTATACCCAATGGAAAAGCATTACATTCAAGCCCAACAACTACTCGAAGACTCCTTTCGCTTAGCTTGGCAAGTTTTCGAAAGCGGCTATCGCCCCAACTACATTGTTGGTGTTTGGCGTGGCGGCGCACCCATAGGTATCGCCGTACAGGAATTTCTCGATGTGCTTGGGGTAGAGTCAGACCATATTGCCATTCGCACCTCGTCCTACACCGGCATTGGCGAGCGCAGTAAAAAAGTTAAGGTTCATGGCCTTAGCTATATTATTCGCCAGCTAGAATCAGAAGATTCGTTGCTGATTGTGGATGACGTTCATGACACGGGCCTATCCATTCAACAAGCGATCGATGATCTGACTCGAGCGTGCAAAAAGAACACCCCGCAGATTCGCGTGGCTACGCCTTACTACAAACCTAAAAACAACAAAACAGACGGCCCGCCCGATTATTACATTCATGAAACCGATGAGTGGTTGGTATTCCCCCATGAACTGCACGGTCTAAGCGCGGATGAAATTCGCCAGCACAAACCAGAGCTCGCCAATTTAATCGACAAGATGGCGCCGCTGATCGAACCAGCTGCCAAGGCTTAATACAAAATCAGGGGTTGCTCACCGCAGCCCTAATAAGCTTTTCCATTGCCTGAGCCGCCGACGACAGCACATGCTGCGGACGGGTAACGATACCCACCGAATGGATAATCACAGGAGCGCCAATGGCCCGACAGTGCAGGCCCATCTCTTCCATCTGCCCCTGACTCATACTCGGCACCACACTCAAACCCAGACCTTCGTTGACCATGCGACCAATACTCACCAGCTGATGAGATTCGAATGCAGGGGTCAGCGACAGGCCTTTCCCCTGCAATGCCTGGTCAATCAGCCTGCGAGTTCCCGCCGGTCGCTGCAGGCTTACATGGGGGTAGGCGAGTACATCAACCCAGGTTAACTGTGGCTTGGCTAACAGCGCATGCCTAGCCGGCAAAATGGCGACAAACCGGTCTTTAAACAGTGGCTGAAAATTGAGATCTGGGGCATCTTCAGGGGCAAAGGTAATACCCAGCTCACAGCGCTCTTCTCTGACCATCTGCACCACATTTTCGGCAATTACGTCATGCACCGTAATATGAATATTTGGGTATTGGCTATGAAAATCAGCCAGAATTTTTGGTAACAAATTAGTGGTGTAAGTGGGCATGGCCGCTATATCTAACTTACCCCGCTGCAGAGCAAAGTGATTGCGTACATCCTGCATCGACTGTTCCCAGTCCGACAGCAAGCGCCGAGCAATGGGGTAAAACGCCTTACCCTCAGGGGTTAGCGTGACAGAGCGTGTTGTGCGAGCTAACAGTTTGCCCCCAAGAGCCTGCTCCAAATTTTTCATCGCTACACTCAGGGCTGGCTGGGATAGGTGTAACTCGACCGCCGCCTCGATAAAGCTGCCAGTGCGGGCGACTGTGGTAAACACTATGACTTGGTTTATAGGTATGGACATTTATAGTCTTAGATTATCAATTAGTTTAAATTTACAATTTGATAAATATACAGATTTCTTGCATGGTTAGCAACATACCCTTGCTTAGGCAAACCATAACTACTTATTAGGAGCTTACCTTGTCCGGATTCGACAAAGTGGTAACCAGTTACGCAGAGGCCTTAGAAGGCCTCGAAGATAATATGACGATCATTGCTGGCGGTTTCGGGCTGTGCGGAATCCCCGAAAATTTGATTGCAGAAATCAAACGCAAAGGCACCACCGGCCTAACCATTGCATCTAATAATGCCGGGGTAGACGGCAAGGGCCTGGGCATACTCCTCGAAGACCAGCAGATTAAAAAAATGATCGCCTCCTATGTGGGCGAAAACGCCCTCTTTGAAGCCCAGATGATGAGCGGAGAGTTAGAAGTTGAGCTCACACCCCAGGGTACCTTGGCCGAGAAAATGCGCGCCGGTGGTGCAGGTATTCCCGCCTTCTTTACGGCGACCGGCTACGGCACGCCAGTGGGTGAAGGTAAAGAAGTACGCGAGTTTAATGGTCGCCATTACATTCTCGAAGAGGCTCTACAAGGTGACTTCTCAATTGCCAAGGCCTGGAAAGCCGATCGCCATGGCAATTTGATGTTTCGCAAGACCGCACGCAACTTCAACCCTATGGCCATTACCGCCGGCAAAATTGCAGTGGTAGAAGTGGAAGAAATTGTTGAAGTGGGACAGCTAGACCCAGATGAGATTCATCTACCCGGGATATACGTGAACCGTCTTATACAGGGTACATTTGAGAAAACCATTGAACAGCGCACTGTGCGCAGCGCATAAGGAAAATTGACATGGCTTTGACTCGCGAACAACTTGCTCAACGCGTCGCCCAAGAATTTCAGGACGGCTACTATGTCAATTTGGGTATTGGCATCCCCACCTTGGCTGCAAACTACATTCCCGACGACATGCAGGTCGTGCTGCAATCTGAAAATGGCCTACTGGGCATGGGCCCATTCCCCCTCGAGGAAGAGGTTGATGCGGACTTAATTAATGCAGGCAAGCAGACCGTCACTATGGTGCCAGGTGCCTCTATATTTTCATCGGCAGAATCCTTTGCCATGATTCGCGGCGGCCATGTTGACCTAACCGTACTAGGTGCTTTTGAAGTGGACTGCCAAGGTAATATTGCCTCGTACATGATCCCGGGCAAGCTGATTAAAGGCATGGGCGGTGCTATGGACTTAGTGGCCGGCGCAGATAATATTATTGTCACTATGACCCACGCTTCTAAATCAGGCGCGTCTAAACTGCTGGCCGAATGCACATTGCCCCTAACAGGCAAAGGCTGTATTAAGCGAGTGCTTACAGACTTAGCATTAATGGATATTGCTGATGGCAAGTTTATCTTGCGTGAACGAGCGCCCGGAGTGACTGTCGAGGAAATCGCCAAGCTGACGGGTGGCGAGCTGGTGATTCCGGATCATGTACCGGAAATGACGTTTTAACTTAGGCGCTGCTAGCTAGATTGAGAGATGCAGCAATGTTAACGGGGCAAAGTTCTCAGAAGCAGCATTTCCGCAAGTGGTGTTTCCAGAAATAGCTTTTTCACAGGTAGCCTTTTCACAAGCAGCCTTAGCATTTCATGGGTAAAGGGACCAAGGGGCCCTGCTGCTTGTTAACTACATTTTGATTTCTAGCTCTGGAAACTTCCAAGTACCCTTTAATAACTCATCTCTAGGGCGATACATTCTCACAACGTAATTCCAGCCTTCAGTAATAGGAATGTAATTAACGCTGCTAGGGTCTCCCCCGAAATGCAACGTAATCGAACCATCGGTATTCTTCTTAGCTGTTCTGTCTCCAAAGCTATAGGAGTCATATTTGTTTTTATTAAAATAGCCCTCCTTGTTGTACATAGTTAGGGACCAAAAACCATCTACAGGCACATCTTTTACCTTGAGCACATAGCCCTTATCGATAGGTAGATTAGGCTGGACTGTGAGTAGTAGTGATTCTGTCTCAGGCAAGGTACCAAAACCAAAGGCGCTCAGCAATAACTGCTTAATCGGATTAACCTGCTCCTTGGTGCCCGCCGCGCTTGAGTTATCCGCAATGCCCTTACCTAACTCTAGTAGCAACTCAGTGGTGGCCAACATACTCACTGAGTCGTAGTTAGTATGGGTGTAGGGTTGCTCTGAAGCACTACTAATAAACAGCTGATCTTGCAATACATGGGCAGCCTCCACATCCGCCGCAATACTGTCAAGTACTAGGGTACGAACAAGAAGCCATACATAGGGTGTATCAAAATCCGCTATTGTTAGGTCGTGATGACCGGCGTCGTGAAATATCTTGTTGGTAAAGCCATCTTGATTGACTACTTGCACAGACATATAGCGATCTCCAGATTCTGGCATTCGAATACTGGCACCTTTACTGATATCTACAATAGCCACGCTATAAAGCGTATCTCGATTTAAGCGCTTGCTACTGCGATTATCAATATCGACCATCTTGCGCCCATGGGCAAAGGTATTGAGCTTACCGCCCGCTCTAGCTAGGTACTTGTCGAACTGCAGCGCCGTTTTAGCTCGCACATAGTTCAGTGCAGTCACTTGTATGGGAGCCACTGCTATCGGTGACACTTCCATTTTCTCTTTCTCTTTCACTTCTACTGCATCCGCTATAGTTGCATCGGCAACAACAGTGCTTATGTAAAGTGACAGTAACAAGGCAGCGCACAGGCTAGTGTATAGAGCAGCCCCTTTAAAGAAGTTTAGTGTTTTCATCAAATTTGAATTCTCTGCGGTTATATCTGATCTTATCTTCTCAGCAACCTATAAGTATTTTGTAAAATAATTGGTCACGCGCTGCTCAATATATTCCGGGTCAGACTGCCAAGCCCTGGCATGCATCTGGCAGGGAGACTTCCAAAACTCTTTGGGTTTTTTGGCCGCAGCATAATTGCGCTCACCATGGGAAAAACCAATAAGGTTATCCCCCGAGCAATGAATAATAAATACTGGTCTAGGCGCAATGTCTGCCAGCATATCTTCTGGGTTTAGTTTTGCCATCTCCATGCCGGTACGTTGTTCTAGCATCCAAGTGGTCAAGGGTAAAAGTGGGTAGCTGGGAAGGCCCATATGTTGCTCTATTATCTCGCTATAAAGATCGTCCAAGTTAGCCCAACCTGCCTCAAATACACCAGCAGCGATACGGGAGTCATCTACCATCGCCATAATCGAGGTAGCTGCTCCCATTGATGTTCCGAAGATACCAATACTTTCAATCTGCTTTTGCTGCTGCAAATAATCCAAGGCACGTATAACATCTCGTTTTTCAAAATACCCCATGGTCGAAAAAGACTTAGCACTTTTGCCCTGATTCCTTAAATCAAAAGCCAGTATATTAAAACCCGCCTGGTGAACGGCCTTAAACCAGCGCATACCTTCATGGCGATCAGCACCGTGGCCATGGATAAAAATAACGGCCTTGTCAGAGGCTTCGGCGGGTATATACCAACCGCTTAATGTATGGCCGTCACCTACCTGAATAGATATGTCTTCAAAAGAGAGATCTAGCTGAGAGGGATCACCGCAGTAAATAAAGTGCTCTTCACTGCATACAAATGTGGGATGCATAATGTTGGACGACAGTATCCAGGCAACCGCAAGAAAGCTTGCGATAACAATCCCAGTGACACTAGCAGCGCTGATGGCAATTAATTTTTTAGTATTTTTCATAGTCGCATCAGTCTGCTAACGGCCAAAGATTTTGCTCTCCGGACTCTGTCTTTCACACTTTAATTTTTGGCACTAACTCTTATCAACTTACCGTTATCACCGTCAGTCGCCATTATTAGGCTACCGTCTGGTGCGGCCACAATATTGCGGATTCTTCCAAATTCACTAAATAATATTTCTTCCTTAATGATCTTATTGTCTTTGATTTCAATACGCCGAACATCACCAGGCACCAGAGCAGCGATAAATAGGTTGCCCTGCCAATGAGGAAACATTGCTCCGGTGTAAAGAGTCATGCCAGAGGGTGCAATCGAAGGATCCCAATAATGAAAAGGCTGCTCCATACCCGGCTGTTCAGTAAAGGGAGAAATCATGGCGCCGCTATAATCGATACCATAGGTAATGGCCGGCCAACCATAATTTTTGCCCGGCAAGATCACATTGATTTCATCGCCACCTTGGGGGCCATGCTCGTGTTCATAGACCGTACCGTCTTCAGTAATCACCAGCCCCTGAAGGTTTCTGTGCCCGTAAGACCATATTTCTGGCAGCGCACCCGGTGTTGTTATAAAAGGGTTATCTTCTGGAATACTGCCGTCAGTGTTAAGACGCAATATCTTGCCAAAATGGTTATCTAACGTCTGCGCCTGCTCACGGTAATTAAAACCATCCCCGGAGGTAATCAGTAATGTCCCATCAGCTAAAAATGCCAGTCGAGCACCATAGTGGGCCGCCGTCTTGCGTGGTGGGTCAGACTTAAAAATGGTTTTGTGATCGACAAGCACATTGCCATCAAGGCGCGCTTGAATCACATTGAGTTGATTGAGCTTTGGCTGGTCAGCATCTGGTGCCGAAAATGACAGATAAATTAACCCATTGTCTGCAAAGTTGGGATCTAGGGTTACTTCAGATAAGCCGCCCTGCCCAGCAAATAAAACCTCAGGCACACCTGCGATAGGCTCGGGGTTTAATACCCCATTGGAAACCTGCCGCAAATTGCCCGACAGCTCGGTGACCAACATTTCGCTCTCAGAAATAAACGTAATACCCCAGGGATGCTCTAGCCCCTCTGCCAGGGTTTCGATCTTAAAATCTTCGTCACTGCTTGCCGCAAAGCCACTACAAAACAGCAAACTCGCACACAACATTCGCACATTAATTAATTTCATTAGAAACTCCTTTTTGTGGATGGCTACCAAAATAATACCCAGCAAGCATGCCTGCACAAACAAGATAAATCTTGCCTGCCAGGGTACGAGCGCCAGCAATTAAATCTAAGTTATAAAAGGCCAGAGGCATTAAGGCTACGATAGCCAACAGCGCTGCACCACCAGCCAAGGCATAGAGGGTTGGTTTTTTGATCGAACTCCAAATGGATATGACCCGTGCCGTGATAAAGGCTATTAATAGACCCACAAAGAGTAAACCAATGGCGGGAAAGGCTCCCTTAGAATTCATACCCACTAAGTCTGTCGCCATAGTCGACACGACAATCCACAAATCGACAGGCATATTAATGCTTTGCAGCCAGATCAGATTGGTTGCTGTGGTGTGGGTTACCAATAAAAATGTGGCTATCAGCAGGGATATCAAAAACGCCTGTATCTGTTTAATCATCATGTCGTGCCATTGAAGTTAAAGTAGGCATTGATCATCTCTACTTTACCTAACCTTTTCAAGGTATAAATACTCTGGCATACAAGACGTAATATCTGGAAGGTTATTTGCGTGGCACCTTTTTATATCAGTACCTGCTAGATCAGCATTTACTGGATCAGTAGTTTTATGGATAACAGCTGGAAGGGCTCAGCTTAATCTGCAATTCAGGCTATAGCTAAAGAAAAAGATAAATATAAAGCCTAAAACCCCACAAAGGTCTGCCTTATTAGGGCAAACCTCCGTGAGACTATTACACTAGAATGAAAAATCGAATCACTTTACTTAATTGTTACTACTAAAACTCGTAGGATGCTCGTAAATACCCTACACGGCCGGGTATGTCGTGCGCTACCGTACTGAGGCCAATCAAGTTGCAATCACAGACTGGGGGATCTTCGTCAAATACGTTATTGAAGCCCGCAGTTAAGGTTAGAGAGTCGTTGATAAACGAAGGCTCATAACGTAACTGAAGGTCTGTAAACATTGCCGAATCAATCCTAGTCCCGGCGCTGGATTCCATCTCGTCAATCCATCGAAATGAAAGCGTTCCGCTCCAACGTTCTTTCATCCAGTCCACTGACGTCACCATCCGCCACTCAGGAAACGCACGTTCAAAGGTTTCATTGGTATGAATACCCGCGAACTCACTGACTGTGGTTGAGCCATCAGTGTTATTAGTGGTTTCAGTGTATTTGTCCAGATTGGTGGCATTCACGGTTACGAGGAAATTACCAAGGTCGGTATCTGGACTGGCATAGGCGAGCGCCACATCGAAACCCGAGGTCTCTATGGTTCCGATATTTTGTAGCTGGTTGTTAATCAACTGAATCCTACCGGTTGCAGAGCGAGGCACTGAGTCACAGAATTCTGAAGACAGAGTATCGATGCAGGCAGTAATAAGATCACCGGGATCAATTCCTTGAATGGCATCTACGATTTCTAAATCGTAGAAATCAAGGGACAGCGTAAGCGACTCAATCCAACTTGAATCTTCAACCCAGCCAGGTCTATAAACAACACCAAAGGTCCAGGCATCAGAGGTTTCTGCACGTAAATCTTCGTTGCCTGCCTACGTAGCATTGAGTTGCGGATTAAGCTGAGCCAGACCCGCAGGAACACCTAAAGATATCACTACCTACAGGTCGAAAACCGTACAAGCCTTAGCTAGATGACCAACCGATTCTGTTAAGCCAAGCGGCGTCAAATAACTGCTACTTTGTTTCAGTAGATTGCCTACCATGCTGGCATCCTCAGCGCTCAAATCGCCATCGTTGAGCGCCTTGGTCATGGCAGCATGAATTGTGCCCGCGAACAGAGATAAAAAAACGGAGACGGATAAGGTCATCCGTTTCAATGGGCTTATTACTTTTTTTATAATATTAATTCCATGTGCTTTGTGTAGATGGCCACACCCCATTGAGATGTGGCGCATCTTCATTTCAGCGGTGTGCTTAAAAGTCCATAGAAAGCTCTATGCCCCAAGTTCTCGGCGCGGCGTAATTGCCTCTCAATGAATTAGAGTTAGCCACTTTTTCAGTGAAATATTCTTCGTCGGTCAAGTTGTCACCCCAAAGCGCGATACTCCAGCTTGCGCCTTCAGGAATGTAACTAATACGCGCTTGTAACAGTCCTACCGATTTCTGTTTAAGTTCCTGCGTACTGGGGGAGGCGATAAAATCGTACTGGAATTCGCCCGTGTATGAATAGCTGAATACCATGGGTACTGTTGCCCCAGCCATCTGAATGTCATAGCGAGCAACCACGAATGCGGTAATATCCGGTGCTCGCAGGAGGGATTCGCCTGAGGCGTCGTAAAATATATCGCCATAACCCATTGCGCCGGTACCCAGTTCAATCTT
>TARA_B110000285_G_scaffold225779_1_pt1 | contig 10547 bp, 7 predicted proteins | sample TARA_B110000285 | Tara Oceans TARA_B110000285 (sample SAMEA4397756) | marine metagenome | biome: Polar Biome; feature: [SRF] surface water layer (ENVO:00010504); material: water (ENVO:00002006), including particulate matter (ENVO:01000060) such as... | depth 5 m
ATAAAATGCTTTAAATATCATATATTTATCATTTTTTGTTATTTTAGGGAGTAATTATATAATATATATATTATTAATATTATTAAAAATTGAATTAATTTTAGTTTAAAAAAACATTAATAAACAATTACAATATGTCATAAAATTTAGAAGAATTAAAAAACAAAATTATTACATATTTTACGTAAACATGTAAAAAATCAAATATAACGATTGGTACATTTACAAAAAATATAGGATATACAGTTACATAATTTAAAAAATTAATTAATGATGAATAATATGGTAATATAATTATTAAAGATAATATTTAATTAAAAGATATTATAGATGCTGATTATAAAAAAGTTTAGAATATATATCATAAAGATACTAATTAAAATGATATTATTACAAATACTTAAATTAATTCTTAATCTATTAATTAGACTTAATTATAAGAAGAATCAAAACAATAAGAATAAAATATAGTTAATTAAAATTTATAATAAGAATAATCAGATTAATAATTAGATAACTCTTAAATATAAGAAGTAAATATAGATTAGAATATTGATATTTAAAATAATACTGATTTATAATAAAATGAATAATTAAAATAACATATTCATTCAATACATAATTTAATTAGAAATAGTGGTGCAGGATATGGAATGACAGCATTAAATATATTTGGTTTAATTTATGGATTAATGATTATAGATGATAATAATTTATGTGAAACATTTAAAATTAAATTTGGAAAATTTAGTAAATTGAAAGAATAAATAGAAATATGTAAATAAGGTAAAGATGAAATCGTTAGATATTTAGATGAAGATGTATTAAATGAAATATGGAAAGATGATAAGTTAAATAAAATATTAATATATAATATACCTAGAAATTTAAAATCAGAATTTTGGTTTAATTTAATTTAAAAAGTTGAATATATTAAAGAAATATCAAATGATTATTAACATTAATTATGTGGTAAAGTTTATGAATACTTTATAGGTAGAGAATAAAATACTATATCAGAATTAGGTTAATATTTTACTGATAAATATATTATTAATTTTATATATGAAAATATTTTAATACCATAATTAGATTAAAATAATAATGTATAAACTATGATTGATCCATTTGGTGGTTCAGGTGGTTTTACTATTGGTTATATAAATTAATTAAATTAAAATTATTAAAATTAATTTTCTTGGAAATAAAATACAAATAAAGTTTATCATAATGATATGAATAGAGATGTTGTTAAATTTGCTACTTTAGAATTATTATGTGGTTTAAAATATTTAGATTACTCTTGTTTAAATTGTTTTACTTCTGAAAATTCGTTTGAATATAATTTTAATAATTTAAAATTTAATTATGTTTGTACAAATCCACCTTATGGAGGAGATAAATGTAAAACTACTTTATAAGTTTAATAAAATAATAAAATAATTGATTATAATACTTTATTTATAAATTTTATTAAAAAATATTCTTAAAATTAAAATTAATAAGTTAACTAATAAGAATAGTAATTTATTTAAATTATTTAAAAATATAATAATAATGATAAATTAATATAATCACTTACATAATAAAATTAAAAATTAACAAAAAATAATAAATATATTAAAGAAGATTAACAATAAGATAAAGTTTAATTTGGACATGATTAAACTATATAATCTAGAATTACTGATTTTGCTAAAATTTCAAAATTAAAAGGAAAAGATAAAGAATCTACTTCATTAGCATTAATGATGGATTTACTAGAAATAAATGGTGAAGCTGTTGGTGTATTAAAATAAGGTGTATTCTTTGATAGTAAATATAAAGAACTTAGAAATTATTTAGTTAATAACTTTAATGTTATTTCAATAACTAATATTCCTAAAGATACTTTTGAAAATACTAATGTTGAAACTTCAATTGTATATTTTAAAAATAACGGACCTACATAATGTATTAAATTTTATTAATTAATGGTTAATAAATATGAAGAAGATTAATTTTAATTTAATGATAAAACATTATCATTTAATTTATAACATTCTAAAGGAGATATTAAATAAACTATTAATAATAATAAAATATAATATGAAATTTATTAATAATATTAATCTGAAACTACATTAAAATAATTTAATGAATTAAAATAAGGAAGTAATTATATATATTCATTAAATTCTAAAGATTATAATAGAAAATAATTAATACCTGGTAATGGATTTAAAATAGTATAATTAGGTGATATATGTAAAATTATAAATGGTAAATAATTAGATAAATAGTAAATTATATAAGGATAATATCCTGTATATAATGGTGGTAAAAATATTTTAGGATATCATAATTAATATAATAGAGAAGGTAATTCTATTATAATATCTGCTACCGGAACAACAGGAATTATTAATTATACAGAATAAAAAATATGGGCTGCTTAATGTTTAACTATTTAAAATTATAAATTTTTAAAATATATTTATTATTTATTATTATGTTATGATATGTAATAATTAAATAAAGGATCAGTTTAATCATTTATAAGACCATAATAATTATAATAATTATAAATACCAATTCCAGATACAGAAGAATTAATATAATTTTGGACTGATAAAATATCATAACCATTTAATATGATTAAGTTATTAGAAACATAAATTAATGAATAAGATAATAAAATTAAAACAGAAGTTTAAAGAATAACTAATGAAGAAGAATGTGAAGAAATGAAACTCGGTGATATTTGTGAAATAAAATATGGTGATAAATAATAACTTAATATAGATAATGATAATTTATATCCTATTATTGGAGGTGGGTCTAATATTAATGATTATAAATATGTTAATAAATGGAATACATTTAAAAATACTTGTATTATATCACGTAGTGGTAATTATGCAGGATTTATAAGAATATTAAATATTAATTCATATACATAATCATATACTTTTGTTATATAAACATAATTAAAATAATAATATTTATATTATTTATTAACTATATAGTAATAATAAATATATAGTATTTCAAAAGGTTCCGTATAACCTAATTTAAATCGTGATGAATTTTATGAATTAAAAATTAAATTACCTGTTAATAAATAATTAATAGATAATATGTAATAAGATTTTGATTAATTAGAAATTTTATAAAATAAATTATAAGAATAAAAACAATTATATTAATAATATTTAGATGAATTGAAATACGCAGCTATTATTGAAGAATGAATAATATGAGATTCATTAATTTAAATATATTATATATATTAATAATTATTATAATTAATATATTATTTTTTTTTATATTATTAAATTAAATTATTTATATAAAAACTAATTTTTATTTAAAAAAATATATAATAAATATTATATAAAAATGAAAACATAAAATTTTACAACAAATTTTTTATATATATATATTGGATGTTCATAACATTGTTAAAACTAAATTAAAATTGGTTATACAAAGAATATATATAATAGATAATAATAAATTAATACTTCATATTCTGAACATAGTTTTTAATATGTATAATTATATTAGTTTGAAAATATAAATAAATAATAAATATATGAAATAGAATAATAAATACATTAATAATTATTTAAATATAAAGTTAATGGAAATGCTGGTAAAGAATGGTTTAATATTTCTAATTAATAAATATTAGATAAAAACTATTAAGATATTATAAAATTAATAATAGATTAATAATTTAATTGTAAGATAATTACTAATAATTAAGAAATTTAAGATTTAATAATTTAATAAAAATCATAATATTTATAAATTAATTAATATAATTTAAAACAACTTTAAACAATTGGTAAATAATTATAAATTAAAAATTATTATAATTTAAATAAAGAAAACTTAAAATAAGAAATATTAAAAATACCTGATATTTCTATAGAATAAATTTAATAATATATAATTAAAAATTAATAAAATTAAGATATATAACTTAAAATTAATGAATATATAAATGTAGAAAGTAATTTATTATTTAAACATTAAAAAGAAATTATAGAATAATATTAAAGAAATGAATATAATAATTATTTAATATAATCATTTTGCGCTACTGGTAAATCAAGAATTATATATGAATTACTAAAATTATTTGATTCTATTATTATTGTATTTCCTACTTTATAATTAATAAACTAATTTAATAAAAATTATATATAATCATAATATATATATGATAATGAATTTACAGTAAATATAGTTTGTTGTGAATAAGAATAGTATAAGAAATATTAAAATATTTAAGATATATAATAAAATAATTATTAAGAATAAAAAATAATAACATTAATAACATATATATAATATACTAAATAATAAAAATATAATATTAATAATTATTAAGTTTGTTTCTTTGATGAAGCGCATAATATATGTTCTAATTTTACATATAATTTAATATAATAATAATAATTGTTATCTCCCCTAACTAACTATATTTATACAACGGCAACTCCTAAATAAAAAAATAAAGATATATTAGAAATATAATAATAATTTTATGATACGATATCAAGTATATCAACTTAAGATTCTACTAATGAATCAATATAAGATTCTATTATATAATAATAAATAACTCCTTATAATTTTAATGAAGCTTTATAAGATAAAATAATAACTGATTATAAAGTTTATTGTGTTTTTTATTAAAGAACAATAGATAATGATTAATATAATTTAGAAAAAGAATAATTACTTGGTATATTAAAATTAGCAACTAAATAAAATAAAACAAAAATATTAATATATAATAGTAATATTAATTCAAAATCTTAAATTAAATCTTGTGTAAATTTATATGAAAAATTAAATAAAGATTATGATTTTAATAATTATAAATATAATATTTAATCTATAACAGGTACTAAATCATAAAACAAAAGAAATTAAATATTAAATGAATTTAAAACAGGATAAGGAATATAAATTATATGTAATGTTAATATATTTAAAGAAGGAATCGATTTACCTTGTTGTGATATGATCGTATTTTCTGATCCAAAATAAAATGCTATATCTATAATATAATCATTAGGAAGAGGTATTAGAAGATGTTAATAATGTTATTCTTGTTTAAATTTATAATAAGATGTATAAACTAATACATAAAATTATTATAGTAATTGTTTAAATAAACAAAATGTATCAATAGTTTCTATGATACCATATAATAATTAATTAAATAATATAAAAGATACAATATAAGAATCATAATTTTAAATTATATTAAATATATGTAAAGCATTAAAATAAATAGATATAAGATTTGATGATATTATAAATAATAATATTATTAATATAATTGATAATGATGACTTTTTAAAACAATTATAAAATATTAAATATAAAGTATATGATTATATTATGTAAAATATATATAATTAAGATTAAATATCATTATTTAAATTATCACATTATAAAAATATTAAATTATTAAATAAATAAAATAATATATATAGTATTAAATAATATAACAATAAAATTTAAGATTTATAAAAATAAACTAATATATAAATACCTGAAAATCCTTAATAATATTTTATTAATATTTTTAAAAAATGGAATGATTATTTTGATATTGATTGTTCATTATTTTATAATTATGAATAATTTTAATAAATTATAATTTAAAACAATTTAAAAAACTAAGATTTATATTAGGATTATATAATTAATAATAATTTATAATAAGTTTTACCATTCTAAATAGAAGAAGTGTATCCATAATATAAAAATATATATTCGATTATAAACTATTAAAAATTAAGAAGATGAATTTATATAACATAATTTTATATATATTTTTTTTGTTATTTTAGGGAGTTATTAATTAATTATAAATATTACAAAAACTACTATATTATTGAATTTTTAAAATAAACAGTATTATTAATTACATTATATTATAAATATATATAAAATATTAAGTTTAAGTTATTAATTTTAAGAGGTGATACTATTATTTAATGTAGAATAAAACAAATAAAAAAAAATAATAATAATATTAAATATATTCATATTTTATATTTCAATTCAATACATCTAATAATTTATTATTTTAATTATTACATAATTATTATATAATATTTCCATTAATATCATAATAATTTGTATAATATATATTAATATCATCTAATTAATAAACTTCTAATTTATATTTAAAATCATTATAATATTCTATAAATTTAATATTAATACCATCATTTTTATAAAATTTTATTTATTTTATTTTTTCATTTAAATCATAATATTCAATATAATTAATAGTTAACCCATCTAATAAATAAAATACTTATTTATCAATTTATATATATTTTTATCTATCATAAATATGAGTTTTAATTAATGATACATCATTAAAATATTAAATATATGAAATTTTAGAATTATCAGATTAATAATATTCTTTTCTTTCAACTTAATTATTTATAATATTAAAATACTCAATATAATTAATATTAATTCCATTTTATTAATAATGAATCGTAGATATTAATTCTTTTTTTTAATTATAATTATAAGTATATTATAATAAATCAGTATATTATTTATAATGACTATGTTTATTTTTAATCAATTTTTTATTAATAAATTCATAATATTCTATATTAATAACAAAATAATTCATACAATAATTCATAACTTTACATTTTCTATTATATGGTTAATTTAAATAATATGTAACTTTATCTAATTTATTCATATAATATTTTTCCATTTTTTCTATTCTATTAAATTTATTATTATAATAGTAATGAATACTTTTATCATTACCATTATGTTTTTCTATTTTTTCTATTCTATTAAATTTATCATTATAATAATATATTTTAGATTATCCATTATTTCTACTTATTAAACATTTTCTAATATATTAATTATTTTCAAAGTAGTAAGTTTTAATATCACTTTAATTATAATTAAGTTATATTTAATTAATATTATTTTTTTATAAAATGGTAATATTATCTGTTTATATTTATAAATTTTTATATATTATTATATTATTCTATTAAATATCAATATATTTTTAACATTTATGAAATAACTATTATATATATTTATTTTAAATATTATTATTATTATATTTATATATTTTTGTAGTATTAGTATATATTTATATAATATTATAAAGATTAATACATTCATTAAAATCTAAATATTATAAAATAATTTAAAAACTATAACTTTATAATAAATTTTTATATTTATTTTTTTATAAATTTATTAATCTTTATTATTATAAATTATATTTATGTATTTTTGAATTTAAATGTCTATTTTATATTACTTTATTTTTTAGTTATTTTTTACATAAATTACAATATAAATTTTAATTTATTATTAATTCTTAACTAGTAATATTAGTATTCATTTATTATAAAAATATATTTTAAATTAATTAATTGTATTATTTGTTTTATTATAGTTTTTTTTAAATTAAAAATTGATTTATATATAGTATATATAGTTATAAATATTATTGAATTTTTAAATAAACATCATTATTAATTACATTATATTATAAATATATATAAAATATTAGCTTTAAGTTATTAATTTTAAGAGATGATACTATTATTTAATGTAGGATAAAATAAAAAATGATATGAATTTATATCATATTATTAATTAATCATATTAATGAATCGTTTTATAATTTTTATTATTAATCTAATTTTTATTATGTTTAATATTTTTTTATTATTTTTGATATTGGTATTACATTAATTTTATTTACATCACTTTATAAAATTACTCTATAATCATTTGATATTATATTTATAACTTTATATTTTTCTTCTTAAGATAAATTATTAAAATCTTTAGTTTATTATAATAATAATTATTAAGGTTTTAAATCTTATGGATTTTATATTTTTTTTGTTTAACGTTTAATAAACATAGTTAATTGTTTTATTTTATTAGTTCTTTCTTTTTATAATTATTAAATTTAATTATCTATATTTTATTAATGTGTTTTTGGTATTTTTTTATAATCTTCTCTTAATTATATTTCTTTTAAATCTTCTAAACTATAACCATTAGTTATATGATTAAGTCTATAATGGTCATATGAATTTTTATATGGTATTAATTATTTTTAATCTAATTTTTATAATGTTTATAATTATTTTTCAGAATCTTCTAATTTTTAAGGAAGATTTTATTATTCTTCTTATTTTTTTATTAAATCATTTTCTAAAAATTAAATAAAACTTATATCTATTTATGATTCTATTTTTTCTGGTTATAATTCTTTTATTTTATTTTAAAGTTCTTTATATTATTATTAACAATTATATAATTCTTTATTTAATTTTTCATAATCAACATTTTCATTTTTATTAATATTATCTATTTATTTATTTAATGATTAATTAAAATTATTATATGAATCATTATTCATTAATATTAATTTTTATAATGAATCTTATTTAAATTCATTTTATATTTCTTTTTCTTATTAATTAAATTAATTTAATTTTTATTATTATTATTTATATTAAATATTTAATTATTCAAATTTTTATTATTATTCTTATAAAAACTATTATAATATTAAGAATATATTTTATTCTTTAAATAATATATTTTAATTTATTTATGTTTTAAATATGTCTTTAACATTATTTATAATTTCTTCTTATTTTAAATCATATTCATCAAAACAATCTTATTATTTAATTATTATATCTATTAAATTATTTAATTATTATATTTATTAATTATTAATTATTTTAATATTATTAATATTATTAATTTATTATTATAATTCTTTTTTTTATTAATCTTATTAATTATTAATATTTTATTCTTATGTATTGTTATTTTATAATTAATTATATTAATCTTATTTTTATTATTAATCTAATTTTTATATCTATATTGAATATTTTATTTATTATATTTAATTTGATAATTATTATATATTTTATTATACTATTTATTATTAATCAATTTATTATTATTTAAATTATTATAAATAATTATATTATTTTTATAAATACTCTTATATTTATTTATCGTTTTATAACATTTATATAATATATTTAAAATTTTATTTAAAATGTAATCTTAAAATAGTTATAAAATGATTAATAATTAAGAATTTATAAAATGGTAAAAAGAAAATTATTAAGATTTAATAGATTTTAGAAATCTTGAAAAATAAGCTGATAAATATTTATTATAAGATTATCATTAATGTAAATATAATAATATGAATTATAATGATAGATTAAATATAGTATTTCCAAATAGATAATAAATATATGATAATTTTAAAAATAGAATTAATAATAAAAAATTAGAAGATGCTTGATATTATTTATAAAGTTTGTATAGTAAAATTGATGAACCATTATTAAATAGAAAATAATTATAAAATAACTGAATTATTATAATGATGTGAATATTATATATATATATTTTTTAATTGAAGTATTTATGTATTAAATTAATAAAAGAAACAAATTAATATAATATTAATATATTTATTCATATTTAAAAAATATTATTTAAATAAACATAATTATAATAAAAATGTAAAATATTGATTAATATTAATAAGAATTTATATATTCACCATTATAAGATATGAAATTATATGGAATTCCTGGTGGTGGTAAAACATCTTCTATAATATATAAAATATAAGAATTATATAAATAAAAAATATTAAAAAAAAAATCAGAAATTTTAATATTATAATTTTCTAAAATAGCATAATTAGATTTTATAGAAAAAGCATAATAATTAAATTGTAATTTAATATCAAATTATAATTGTAGAACATTTCATTCATTAGCAGGTAGTTTATATAATAAGTTATTAAATAAAACGTGTAGTTCTATTAATTTAGTAATATTTAGAGTTGTTGAAGAATTAAAAAAAAATGATATTGATGTATCTAATTTATTTTAAAATTTAAAATTATTAATAGTTGATGAAGCATAAGATTTAAATGAAATATAATATTAGTTAGTATTATAAATTAAATAAATAACTAATTGTAATATAATATTAGTAGGTGATCCAAATTAAAATATATATTAATTTAATGGTGGAAATTAAAAATATTTATTAAATTTTGAAGGATAATAATATTTATTAAAAAATAATTATAGATGTAAATCTAAATATATATTAGATTTTATTAATGAATTATCACCAATAAATTAAAATATGTAATGTTTTGATAATAGTATTTAAAATAAACCAGATATATATTATGGAAATTAATAATATATTTAAGATAATATTATTAGTGAAATAAAAAATTATTAAGAAGATTTAAATAATATTGCTATAATTTCTCCTGTTAAATTATCAAGATAAAATGGTGAATTTATATAAAAAATAGGATTATCATTCATAGAAAATATTTTAAAAGATAATAAAATAAATTTTTAAATATATTATGATATTAATAATAATAATGATGATATTAATAATAAATAAACATAAAAATTATAAAATCATATATAACTTTTAACGATTCATAA
>TARA_B110000285_G_scaffold188772_2_pt1 | contig 10542 bp, 11 predicted proteins | sample TARA_B110000285 | Tara Oceans TARA_B110000285 (sample SAMEA4397756) | marine metagenome | biome: Polar Biome; feature: [SRF] surface water layer (ENVO:00010504); material: water (ENVO:00002006), including particulate matter (ENVO:01000060) such as... | depth 5 m
CTTCAAAAGTAAGTGTAGAAGATGACTACCAAAAAGGGCTTTCATTTCTCACTTTAGGTCAAATTTATTTTGGGAAACCCGAATATAAGCCAGCTCAAGCATATTATGATAGTGCAGTAGTGTATTTACCAGAAGATTTTCCAGGTCATAAACAAATCCTAAATATTCAAACGAGCCTGAAAGATTTGGTAGATCAAATTGTGATAATTGAGACCCAAGATAGTTTACAAAATTTCGCCAATTTGCCAGAAGCGGAAAGAATGGCAATCATCGAAGAAATAATTGATGAAAAGTTAGCAGAAGAAGAAAGAAAAAGGGATGAATTAGAGGGTGGAGGCGTTGCCCAAGCAGCTCCTCCTTTAGGATTTGATGACGGTTCGGATAAGGGTAAATGGTATTTCTATAATGAAAGAAACTTAAAATTAGGAGCCCAAGAATTTAAGTCGACATGGGGAGGAAGGACAAATGAAGATAACTGGAGACGTAGCGATCGATCGGCAGTTTCTGAAGATGCGTTAGAATCATTTAATACAATTGAAAATGACTCTACACTTAATGGAATAAAAAACATAGACAAATATTTAAAGGGTATTCCATTTACTGATGAGGCTAAAGCCGAATCGAACGGTTTGATAACTGAGGCGTGTTACAAATTAGGTACTATATATAAAGAAAACATGGGGGATGATGCACGCGCAATAGGCACGTTTAGAATGCTTGTATCGCGTTTTGACACATCAAAGCACCACATTAACAGTTACTATATTCTTTACAGAATGTATCTGAATGAGAACAGAATTGACTCTTCTGATTTTTTCAAAAATCAAATACTATATAAATATCCTAATAGTGATTATGCAAAAATAATTCGTGATCCCAGTTACGCTCTTCAAATGTCTAGTGAAAAAAAGGCAATTGAAGCGTTATATAAAAAAGCCTATTACTATTATGACAGAGGATTTTTCGATGCTTGTGCAGATAAAGTAGACGAATGTGAAAAAAAATATCCAAAAAACTACTTATCCGATAAACTACAATACTTAAAAGCATTGAGCCAGGGATCCCAAGGAGAGAGAGAAAACCTTATCGCTTCTCTCCGTAAATATGTTTCAGAACATGGGGGTACTCCAGAATCCAAGGACGCTGAAAACAGAATTAAAATATTGACAACAGAAAGAGTTGTAGTGGAGAAAAAGGAGCCTGCTAAATATGTCTTTGAAAGAAACTCTAGGCATTTAGCTCTTTTATTAGTGCCAATTAACGGGAATGACATTGAAGAAATAAAAAAATCGATGTCAAACTACAATAGAGCGTATCATGTGGGCAAAAAATTAGCGATTTCTTCCGTGTTATTAGATAAGAAAATGCATATGGTTTCCATTAAACAATTCCAGAATGAAGAAAAAGCTAAAGAATACTATTTAGCATTTTTAAGTAACCATACTAGTCTTAAAAATATAAACTCAAAAAACTTTGATTTACTCATCATTTCTTACACCAATTACGCACTCTTTTTCCAAGACAAACGAATCGATATGTATGAAGATTTCATGAAATTGAACTATCAACTCTAGTTTGTTAATAAATTTTTATCTTTGTACAATAAATACAAGCGTATGCTGATGTCAAGAAAAAATATGTCTAAGAACGGTGAGATAGAAGGATCAACTAGAAATCATGTTGCAGGTGGAACCAAAATAACTGGTGACATAGAAACCAATGGCGATTTTAGAATAGATGGAGAACTAATTGGTACTATTACTTCTACTGGAAAAGTTGTAATTGGTGAAACTGGAAAAGTGGAAGGTGAAATAAATTGCCAAAACTCTAACATTTCTGGGTCTCTTAAGGGCAAAATATTAGTCAAAGAGCTTCTTTCTCTTCAGGCATCAGCCACAATAAATGGTGATATTGAGACTGGAAAACTATCGATTGAACCTGGCGCAAATTTTACAGGAAACTGTAGTATGGGCGCGGTTATCAAAGATATTTCTGCCTCTTCAGAAGAGCTTCGAGAAAAACAAGCATAATACCGTTTCGAGACCGTGTAAAGAAATTTTAACATATTCTTGTTTATGTAATTAAATTACTTATATTTATGTGGTTTAATACTTAATTCTCTTTTTATGGAAAAAGTTTATATCCTGATTATCGAATCACTGTCTAAAATCATTGAACTTGCAACATACAATCCATTTATTCTTATCGTATTCGCATTACTTGCAGCCTTTGGAATTCTAGGTCAATTAGTATTATATTACAAATGTGGATTACCTGGATTAGCGTGTATTGTTCCGTTTTGGAATGTTGTAGTATTTCTTAAAATTATGGGACGCCCAGCTTGGCAATCGGTATTTATTATGGTTCCACCATTAGTAATAGCCTATGTACTTCATAGCTCAATGACCGCTGAGCCAACAATGTTGATGAATATAGCATTTATAGTTTCAGTTACAGTTCTTGTCGTTTTTGTAGTAATTGTTTACGTTGAACTTTGCAAGTGTTTTGGTAAAAAAAACATTGGAAGTTATATAACTGCATTGCTCTTTAATGGGTTTTATGTGATGTATTTAGGAATGTCTGGTGACACTGAATATAGCGGCCCACTATACGGCCCAAAGGCTAAAAATTAAAAGCTTTAGAAAAACAAAGCTTTTAATTCATTGGCGTCACTTGGTTTCATTTTACCAGCCAAAATTAAACTAAGTTGCTTTCTTCTTAAGGCGCCATTATATCTATCTTTTTCTTCTGTTGTCTCAGGCACTAGCTCTGGAACCTCAATGCTGTTTCCATTTTGGTCTACTGCCACAAACGTATAAATAGCTTCATTACTCTTTGTTTTTTGCCTAGTGCTTTTAGAATCCACACAAACATCCAAAAACACTTCCATTGAAGAAGTAAAAGCCCTAGAAACCTTTGCTTCTATAGTGACAATATCACCTAAGCCTATTGGACTATTGAAGGATACATTGTTTACACTAGCAGTGACTACAACCCTTCCACAGTGCCTGTGTGCGGCAATAGCAGATGTTATATCCATCCAACTCAACAACTGTCCACCCATTAAATTTCCTAACGTATTTGTATCATTTGGCAATACAATTCTAGTGCTGGTGGTTTTAGATTCTTCCGCGTTTTTTTGTTTCATACAATGTTTTTTACAAAAGTATAAATACCCTAGCCCTATTTATGATATAAGCTAGGTACATTTGTGGCTTATTTTTTTTATGACATTTCAATATTTAAAAGCACTTCACCTAATCTTTATGGTCACCTGGTTTGCGGGACTCTTTTACATTGTGAGGCTATTCATTTACCATGTGGAAGCTGATAAAAAAGAGGATCCTGAAAAAACTATTCTCACCCATCAGTTTAAATTAATGGAAAAAAGATTGTGGTATGGCATTACTTGGCCTTCAGCAATTTTAATAGCTGTTTTTGCAACATGGATGTTGATTGAAAGCCCTCAATTCTTAACGCAACCGTTCATGCATTTGAAACTTACTTTTGTCGTAGCCCTTTACCTTTATCACTTCTATTGCCACCACATATTCAGACTTTTACAATCCGATATTATAAAATTTACTTCTTTTAAATTACGTCTATTGAATGAACTAGCAACCTTGTTTTTGGTCGCTATTATTTTCATTATTGTTCTCAGAGATACTATCAGTTTTGTTTGGGGTATGTTCGGAATTATTGGAATTGCAATCCTACTTTGGGCTGCAATAAAGATTTATAAATCAAAAAGATCTGCGGACTAGCCAACTTTTTGCGCATTTTTCTCGTCTGTGTACATGTGCACCTAAAAAGAGTTAAGTTTTTAAGCATTATCGGAGTCCTTATTTTAGGTTTTTCATCTTTAAACGCGCAAATATCTCGTAACGAACATCAATTAATTTTTCTTTCCTCACAATCTCTTTTTGAGCTTTCTGGCTCTATCACTGAAGGCCACTTCCAAATAGACTCTGCTATAGTCTATATCTACAGGGAACAAATTCAAGGTATTGTGGAACTTGTAGACTCTATTCATTCTTTTGGGTCAAAAGGGAAGTACAGTTTTAATAAAATGGTGCCTGGAACATACTATCTTCGGGCTAAACCAAACAACCCTAATAATGATTTCATTGACACGTATTATGGAGGAAGCGCTGTCTGGATAAATTCTAAGGCAATTATTTTACGCCAGAATATGACAAACAAAATCATTGACCTTTCCAAAGAAAGTGACTTTAAAGGCAATGCAAACATTTCAGGTAAAGTCGAATACGGAAAGGGAGATATTAATTTCCCTATTGGTGAAAACGCTAAAAATATTCCCGTTCTGGTAATGCAGAACAACACGGTAATTCGAAGAACTTTAACCGATTCAGAAGGAAATTTCAATATTAAAAACCTACCAATCATGAATTATAATTTGGTAGTCGACTATCCTGGAAAATCGATGGTGGGCCACCTTGTCAAACTTAATTCGAGTAAAACAAAAGTAGACGACCAAAACTTCATTCTTGAAAAATCCACTGTAAATTTCATAGGAATGAGTACGGGATTGGTTTCTGAAAAAAGTGAAACTCCATTGATTTATCCTAACCCCTGTAAAAACGAATTGTTTTTACAATACGTCGACGAACGGACTGCATATAGCATCCTAGATTATACAGGAAAAACGAGAATAACTGGAGAAAATGAGAGTTTGAAACCAATAGATGTCAGCATTTTGGAAAGCGGAACTTACTTTCTATTACTTGAAAGAAGTGGTGAGAGGAAAGTGGTTAAAATTACTAAAGACTGAAATTAAACAAAGAGTTGTGTTACAATAGTTTAATAGCTACATTTGACACACTCTTAAATTTATAAGTGGAAGTAAAAAAGGAAATACTGGGAAAATGCATGAAGGATGACCGCAAGGCCCAATTGGCTTTGTACAAATCATGCTATGGCATTTTACTTTCGGTTTGTTTACGATACGAAAAAAATAAGGAAGACGCAGAATTCTTACTAAATAAAGGATTCTTTAAGGTTTTAACTAAACTGCATTTGTTTAAAAACGACCGCCCTTTCGAAGCATGGATCAGAAGAATTATGATCAATGTTATTATTGACGAGTATCGTAAAACGAGTAAACGCCGAAACGTCGTTCAGTTCAGCGATATCCAATCTGTTGGGTCAAATGACAGCAGATGGGTAGAGTACAACGCTGCCGATTTGGACTTTGAAGCTGAAGAGCTTCTTAATATGGTTCAACAACTTCCACCCGAAAGTAGAAAAGTGTTTAACCTCTACACAGTAGAAGGTTATGCACATAAAGAAATAGGCAATATGCTAGGTATCTCTGACGGTACTTCAAAATGGCATTTGTCTTTTGCAAGGAAAAAATTAAGAGAAATGATTGCTAACGCTCTTGAGCGATCTAGCAATTCGTACTATGAACAAGGAAAGTAACGTAGATAAATTATTTCGCAATTCCCTTAAAGATAAGGAGTATACTTTTAACGAAGACTCTTGGGAATCTATGGAATCAATACTTGATGCTAGAACTGGCAAAAAAGTTTGGTATCGTAGAATTGGAATTGCATCAACTTTGCTTTTGTTAATTGCTACAACTTCTGCCATTTGGTATTCACAAACCTTTAATAACGATGTTTCTTTTCAAATGGCAGAATCATCATTCAACCCGGTGGAAAATGAAGGTCTTATAAAAACTCAAGCAACAAACCAAAATGACCGTGCGAGTAATATTACTGTAAAGGATAACAGAGATATATTTTCTAAAAAGGTAATTTCAGTTTCCAGTAAACCAAAGATTTCAAAATCAATTAATAATAATTCTTTTCAAAGGACGAAAGTTTTGATTGCCTTAATGGACAGAAAACCTAATCTATCTTCATTTGAAGCTCCCCTTCAAGCACAAAACTCTCTAATTAATGCAAAAGAAAATAATCCGATATCGAAGAATAAAAACATTGTTATAAGTCCTATTGAAAAAATAAAATACAATAATTACGAAACTCAAGATGAATTTTTAGAATTTGCCAAAACATCAACTGACCCTGTAGATGCAAAACTTATTGTAAATAAACGTCATGCTCTTGCACTTGCTCTAGGGAATACGTTCAATCGTGGTTTTTTCAATAATGCAGGCATTTTCGGGCATAATATATTAAATAGCATTGGCTTAGAATATACCTATCAATTAAATAAAAAAATGCTAATTGGATCTGGGTTATTTTATAAAAGTAAATCCGGAAATGGTCTTAACCATAATTATAATGAACAGCAATATGGTTTTGGAAGAACAGTTACCGAAACAGAAATCAATGTTAACTCTTTGCATTACATCGAAATCCCCTTATTTATTGATTTCCAATTTGGACATAAACATCACGTAAATGCTGGTGCCTCTTTTGGGTACCTAACAGGAGTTAGAAATAGAGTTAGTAAAACCAAAACAGAAACTTTAGAAGGAACACAAAAGACTTTTACAACCGAATGGGGAATGAAAAAATATTTTAACTCTGCAGACATAGGACTTAAAATAGGTTATGAATATGAAGTTACGAAAAACATTAAGGCGGGAGTAAATGCTCAATTTGGTTTGTTGGATGCCACTAACAATGTAAAATGGCAGAATTCTGAAAAATTCAACAATCAAGAGGTACAGTTTACTCTCAAATATAATTTTATTCGATTTTAATGCGTAATTGGATTCTAATCATATTATCCCTTTTAGTGATTTCTTCTTGTAAGAAAGTTGAAGAGCCAATATCAAGCACGGACAATCCTGATTTTTACATTAATGGACTGAAAAATGGTGTAGCTATTAATTTAGCTGCAGGTGATAATGATTACTACATGTTCACTTCGGCAGGAAAGGACTCTAAAGAAGTTTATTACCATACAGGTAGACTAGCAAATGCTAAGTGTTCGGGTATCTGCGGAGAAGAGTTTATCTTTCATTTTAAAGGAAACACAAATTCTCCTAGCGGAAATCAAGTGGTTAAGGAAGGAAACATTGATTTTACAATTGTAGAACCTAAACTTTTGTATGGAGTGAGTTTTAATTCGAACAGAACTTTTACCAGTAGAGCAATAGAAGTAGATTATAAATGGGATTTTGGTAATGGAAATGCATCAAACGAAATAAATCCCTACCAATTATTTGAAGCAGATCAAGATTTTTATAATGTGTCCATTCAAGTAAAAACATCTAAAAAAGTAGAAAGCAATTTAGTAACCAAAATTTACACCAATTCGGGATGTAAAACTTCATTTGACTTGGTGAAAAACGGCAGCTCAAGTCGATTAATTGCAAAACATACTGGTGGCAAGGTTGCTCAATATTTGTGGAAATTTGAAGACGGTAATACAGCATCGGTTGCTGAACTTGATTACGATTTCCGATCTATTAACGGTTCGGAAAGAGTTTGCCTTACCGTTATCGATGAATTTGGTTGTGTAAGCCAAAGTTGTCAAAACGTTATTGTAAATGAAGCTTTTGAATTTGTTGCAGCAAATTTCGATTACACAGTAGAAGAGATTAAACCAAAAAATGGTTTTGAACAATTTAATACTTTTAGCTTAGAGTATATTAACGAAAAAGGAGAAGCCTTCTTTAGTAGTGATGCTCCAAACGATCAAATAATTAGAATAATATCCGTTGAAAAATACCCTAGCATGAATGAAGCTAGATTTCCAGTAAAACGAGTTCATTTTGCCTTAAGCGCTACATTGGTTTCAGCAGCTGGAAATACAATTGAATTTACCGACCTAGAGGGTTTTGTAGGTGTCGCCTATAAGGAAGAATAGCCCAATTTCACTCTCACTCTGCTCAATACTTTTGTTGCCGTAATTCTAGCTTTTTCAGCTCCTCGGTCTAAAGCTTGATCCAATTTTTCCCTATTTTCCATTAGGTCATTGTAGGTCTCCCGTTCAGCTTTAAAGTTCTCTAAAATGAGTTCGAACAATTCTTTTTTCGCGTGCCCATAACCATATCCTCCGGCTAAATAGTTTTTCCGCATTTTTTCCGTTTGTTCCTCTGATGCTAATAATTGATACAAAGTAAAAGCATTACAAGTATCTGGGTTTTTCGGATCTTCCAATGGAATACTATCCGTAATAATAGTTCCAATTTGTTTTTTTAATTGTTTTTCAGGTAAAAATATATTGATAATATTTCCTCTAGATTTACTCATTTTTTGTCCGTCAGTTCCAGGTATAAGCATTGTTGATTCTTGCACTTTATCTTTTGGAATCACAAAAGTTTCGCCCATTTGATGATTAAAAGAAGCAGCTACTTTTCGGGTCATTTCTAAATGTTGTAATTGATCTTTCCCGACAGGAACGTACTCTGCATCATACAATAAAATATCAGCAGCCATTAACATTGGGTAAGTAAATAAACCAGCATTTACATCTTCTAGTCTGTCTGCCTTATCCTTAAACGAGTGAGCTAATTGTAATCTTTGATAAGGGAAAAAACAACTTAAATACCAACTTAATTCTGCAGTTTCTGGAACATCACTTTGACGATAAAAAATAGATTTTTCTGGGTTTAGACCAAACGCTAACCACGCAGATGCAACACTGTAAGCGCTTTCTTCTAAAGTTTTGGCATCTTTAATTTGGGTTAAAGAATGCATATCGGCTATAAACAAGTAGGACTCATTATTTTGCTGATTTGCCAATTCTATAGCAGGTTTAATTGCCCCTAAAAGGTTACCCAAATGTGGTGTTCCAGTACTTTGTATTCCTGTTAATATTCTAGCCATAATGAATGACAAAAATAGTAGGATTCCATAATAAAATCTCTTTTGAAAGAGACCCTTGTAATCAGGAGGTTACAAGCCCAGTTTTTTACTATGGTACAACCCAAGAATTTATTAACTTAGTGTTTCAAAACTTTAGAATATAAAAGTGCTAATAGTGGAAGACGACCCTACCAATCGAATTATTGCAAATAGATTGTTTCAGTTTGATTTTGAGATAAGTAACGCAAAAAACAGCTCGGAAGCAATTGAAATATTTAAAAATGAAGACGTCAATGCTATTCTGATTGATCTTAAACTTGGCGCAGAATCATTAAGTGGTGAGCAGCTTATGCAAGAACTAAGGCAAAGTGAAAAAAGAAAAGGCGTAAAAATTATTGCAGTTTCAAGTTATTCTATGCCAGAAGAGGCTGGCATATTCATTAAAGCGGGCAAAGAAAAAATGGTAGAATCAATTAAAGGATTAATTGCTAGCTAAACCATGATTTTAATTCCAAAAACATCCGAATACATTCCTTATTTTGAAAGCTATATTTCCTTAGTAGATGGTGACGTAATTGAATCTCTATTATTTCAAGTTAAAATTCTCAAAGATTGGTTTTTGGCTTACCCAAATGAAAAACTGGATCTATCTTATGCGCCAAATAAATGGACAACTAAAGAAGTGTTGCTGCATATGATTGATACAGAAAGAATTATGTGTTATAGGGCCTTTTCTATTTCTCGAAATGAAACTAATAACCTACCTGGATTTGATGAAAATGAGTACATAAAAAACGCCGACACTATAAACAAGCCCCTCAACCAGCTTCTCGAAGAATATTCACTTCAAAGAGCAAGTACTATTGCTCTTTTTAAAGGTTTTAATAAAAAAGAATTGTCCAAGGTTGGAATTGCGAATAATGCAGAAATAAGTGTAAGAGCAATCATTTACCTTTTAGCAGGACACGAATTACATCATTTTTCAGTATTGAAAGAGCGGTATTAATTAATGTGCCTCTAACCAATTATTTCCAATTCCACTGTCTACAACCAACGGAACTGCTAATTTAAAGGCATTCTCCATTTCTTTCTCAACTATCGGTTTTATGATATCCATTTCGTCTTTTGGCACATCAAAAATCAATTCATCATGTACTTGCAAAAGCATTTTTGTTTTGTATTCAGTCTTCTGTAACCAGTTATGAATATTGATCATCGCTACTTTAATGATGTCAGCAGCAGAACCCTGAATAGGCGCATTTATAGCAATTCTTTCTGCTTGTGATCTTACCATGTGGTTAGCTGAATTAATGTCTCGTAAGCGAAGGACTCGACCCATAATTGTGGTACAAAACCCGTTTTCCCTTGCCTCCTCGATTGAACTATCCATATAACCTTTTACGCTTGAATATTTTGTAAAGTAAGAATCGATAATCTCTTTGGCCTCCCCTCTACTAATATTTAAATTTTGGGCTAAACCAAATGCCCCTTGACCATATGCAATACCAAAATTTACAGCTTTGGCCTTACTTCTCATCTCTCTATCCACGTCGTTCAATGAAACACCAAAAACCTTTGCTGCAGTAGCCGAATGGATATCTTCCTTGTTTTTAAATGCGGTAATCATTCCTTTATCTTTGCTTAAAGATGCTAGAATTCTAAGTTCTACTTGGGAATAATCAGAAGCTAAAAGAAGATGGTTTTCATCTCGCGCAATAAAGGACTTTCTGATTTCCCGGCCTCGTGAGGTTCTAACTGGAATATTTTGCAAATTCGGGGATTCCGAACTTAATCG
>TARA_B110000285_G_scaffold235599_1_pt1 | contig 10525 bp, 9 predicted proteins | sample TARA_B110000285 | Tara Oceans TARA_B110000285 (sample SAMEA4397756) | marine metagenome | biome: Polar Biome; feature: [SRF] surface water layer (ENVO:00010504); material: water (ENVO:00002006), including particulate matter (ENVO:01000060) such as... | depth 5 m
AAATCAAATTGAAATCAAATTGAATTAGTGAAAACGATTAAAAGAAGTAATTCTATTTGGAACATGCGGAAAACGAAGTCAAAATTAAAGCCGAAGCTGACAAGTTAAAGATTTATACCGTGCCTGACGTTCAATATTTATACATATCATTATAAATCAATTAATATTTAGTAGATAGCAAGTATATAAATACAATCACTGTAAAAAAATGGAAACTAATTTTGTAATTGTTGATGGTATTGTTACTAAATCTTCTTCTGATTCTCTAATGCAATGGAGCAAATTTCTTTTTGCATTTCAATTGGCTTATTTTCTTTATCGTGTTTTTTATTTGAATATTGCTCACCATTGGGTGTCAAACGTCTTCATGTTCGTTCTCTGTGGCATGTACATACCATTATGTGGTTATGAGGGTGCTAGGAGAACAAAACACCGACTTTTAAAAACATTTTCGACGGTCCAAACCATTTTTAGTTGTATGGTTATTTTCAATATAATTAGTTATGCAATAAATTTAACATTACTTGAAGATGCATGTGAACAATGTATGGGAGAGTTTCAATATTCAGACGAGTGTGAACTTGCATATTCTGATGCATTAAATATAACAATTGGAGTGAAAGATTGTAAAACTCTGCCAAGTATTACGCAAATAGCTGCGTATTCCTTTTTTATGTCATGCATTGCAATTTCTGGATGTTGGACAGCATTACTTGCGCGTCGAGTTGTTTCAGAAAAACATGTTGAAGCAGTGCTTGTTGAAAATAATGTCCCTGATATTGAACAGGTTGTGCAAGTGGTGCAAATTATTCGAGAAGAACGCCAGGAAAGTGAATCGATAGTGGAGGAAGAGTGTGAAGAGGTAGACGAAAAAGACTACCCTGTATATTAAATTCCCATATTTTGAAATAAATCTTCTAATGAATGTGTTTCTATGGTTGAACGTATTTTTGGCCATGATTGTTCTAAATATGTCCACCATTTAACTTCTCCTTTTTCATATTGCAAGTAAAACCATAAGAAGTCGAAAATTTGTAGTTCCCAATCGGCGACTGTTTTTGATCGTTGCCATGTGACGACGATGTGGTCGTTAATGTCGGGTTTTATTAATCGAACACATTGCATAAATTCTTCGGGTGTCTTCGGTGACTGGACTTTTATTTTGGACCAACATTGTGCTAATGACATGCTATTTTTCTAATTACGTTTTAAATATAGAAATAATCATAAGTAGTACTTTTTATCTCTGTTCAAATACTCTATTCAAACATTTAAAACACAATGTCTTACCGTGCATCTATGTTTTCATTTATGACCCTCGTCTTGAATGTGGACGACGGAACTGTTTCTTGTAAAAAGAAACATGTGCAAACACGGAAGGATAAGAAATGGAATCATTATAAGTGTGCAAAAAGTATTAAGCGAACTCGCAACCCTCACCGCGCTAATCGTCACCTGTACACAAATAAAGATATGTAAACGTTATTGTATAAATTCCTTTGATTATTCTATTTTCTCTCTTTTCGAAATTTGTCTCACGTCAAATTTTGATATTACTTAAGAGTGTGGTCTATGTAAATAAGATGATCCGATTATCTAATAAAATACCATTGGTTCGTTCGACTATTCTTTTTGATGTTACACTTCTTCTTATTTTCTTATATGTTTGTATGGTTATCTTGGCCCATTATAGCGCCCGTTTCTGTGTTCATATTTCTTATTCTTTGTCATACTACCATCGCCGACTGTCGTTATGGGAGAAATAATAATATTCTTCATATAATATTCTAATTCTTAAAATCTAATTAAATTACAATTTCCTAAATCTGCGTTTCCTGGATGAATGTTCTTCAATACATTGGTCCCAAATCCCAGCGTGACAATCTGTAAAGAGTGGTTTGATAAACATTAGCTCTGTATGTCTTAAGTGCCATAGACAAAAATTGGAGAGGCGTTTTTCTCCTGATGTTCGAATAAGCAGATCTGGACACGATGCAAATGATGGCACGACGGACGCGATTTTATAATTTAAGTTTTCTGGACATTGTTGAACATCTTGTTCGAAACCATAAGATATGTAAATATATACCACAAGTTTGTTGTTATTTCCCGTAATCGTTTTTAAGGTGAACATTTTTTCACGCAGAGTAGAATTTAATCTGTTTTTGTCCGTCGATACAAAATAGAATGCAATGTCTTCCTGCTCTTTTTTTAGCCATTGGTCTACAAATGATTCGAGATGATGCATAGCCTGAGTTGTTTCTGCCTGTGGTCTATTCCAATGTTCGGAAGACCATGCAAAAATAGATAGTTCATTAATTCCTCTGTCGAACGACCATTGAATTGTTTCTTGCAACACTTGTTTGCTGTTTTTATCCCATGCGCCATTAGGAATGATTGCCAGATGTTTTGGGACAGAGATTTGTGTATTTGTAAAACATGCTAGCATTTGGTTCTAATATTGAGTTTAAGTACTATGGTGTCGAACAATTCATGATTTATGAAGTATAAATTACGAACAATTTATTTTGTAATGCCCCAAATCCCTAAATGTGGTTGGTTTCATACATGCGAAGATTGTGATATTATAACATCGCGTTTAATGACTGTGAAACATAAAAGAAAAAAGAGAACAATTTCAGTATGTCAAAAATGTCGAATGAAATTTATTTACTATTTATTTGAAAATTTTCACACCGTTATTATTAACAACGAGTCTGCGGGTGAAATGTCATTGATTGTTTATTAGTCAGCGCGCATAATTGTACATACTTAATTGTTGCTATGTCGTCCGACTCGTCGTAATGAAAGTGTACGTAAAAAACCGGTGAAAATCGCTTGAACATAATATTAATGCGCGCTGACTAATAATAAGCAGTAATAACGAATATTGGACTAATTCCTTTTTTGCACAAACAATATATACTTAAAACTTAATTTCTTTTTTAATAAGCATGTTTGTTTCTTCTATATTCTGTGTTTCCACCGCACTATCATTGGCAATTTCGTCTGTTATCTCTTTTTTGATTGGAATTCGCCAATAAACGAGTAAAAACATGGACCAAAAGAATAAGTATTCTAATATGTAGAAATAGGAGCAATTTCCGCATTCAGGAGTGTCGCAATTTAAGTCCGAATATACGATCCAACTCACAAAAAAAAGTCCAAAAAATGTCGTTGTCCACCAATGTATTTTCCAAGTCAATGAGTGACTGGGGAAACATTCGTACATGATTGCGACCGACGATATCGCAATCAAAGCGTTGTGTGCATTTGTTTGAAACATCGAGACGAGAAATGCACTGAAAAAACCGACAAATCCTATTACCATTATGCGAGAATTTAATGAGAATGATCCTGCGACTGCAATAAGACTAAAGGCGAGTAAAAATCCTCTCCAAGGGTCAGTGGTTAGTGCTCGCGATAATAATATTGGTGTTCTATCACCGCACGTTATTTCAGAGACATCCCATAACGCCATGATGCTAAGTACTACAAGTGATACCCAAGCGTACAACCACAATTTACGAAATAACATTTATTATATTATGTTCAAACTTATATACTATTCTTTTTTTACATATGTGATTGTTTGCGTATCTTTCCATGCGTGTTTATTTACATATTTTGCGAAGAATTCTTTTTCGTGTAATGGATATCTGTTTGGAGATAATTCTTCTTTTGAACCCATCCATTCCCTGATCGACAGTGACCAGATATCCAATTGACCAGTGTCCTTGTTATAGAATGCCCTTGCAACTCTGTTATGGTTATTATACAAATATATTGATTTCGTATCTGTATATTCGACGTGTTTTCCCAAACTAAAGGAATATATTTCATGTTTAAATCTACTTAGCGCAATGTCTACTTCTAAACCTGGCCAAGTTTGCAATGGAGTACTGACCCATTCATCTGTTGACAATGTTCTTCTATATATGTACCAAGTAGTGTCTAAATAATTTCCCATTCGTAAATAACTTTATTGTCTTAAATACTACCCATAAGTGTAATATAAAAAGGCATATATATTTATAAATAAGATGGATGTCATCACATTGGAACAAATGATGAACAATTATTTAGATACTTTGAATTCTGAACAAGTTCATTCCGAATTAGGTTACGGGCCCCGGTTCCGTCGGTACAAAATTCCTCAAACAAATGAAGAATTTAAACAATTTCACCAATATTATTTGCTTTTACACTGGGAACTCGACAAAATGGGGGAGATCCTCAATGAAAAGCGGATAGAATTTGAGAATAAGTGTGACCATGAATGGGTAAAAGATTGTGATAATAGAGACGAACGTTCTCGATGGAAATGTACAAAATGTACGAAATTTCGTTAATGATGTTTTTATACCTTAGAAGTTTTCTTGTATATGACCAACATTTGTTACACGTTTCGAATGGTTATATCGGGCAATGTATGCAACCACAATGAAAAACAGGAGAGCGTAATTACAAAGCAGTTATCATTCTAGGTAATAAGGACGCAATATAACAGTTTTCTTCTGTAAATCTTTGAATATCTTCTTGCGAAGGTCGCCATGGTTCTTCGTCAAATTCGATGATACATCTGAATCTTTTCTTATTGCACATTTCTGTTAATGTCGTGTCCAGTTCCATTTTTAATAAGGTTGCGTCATTTTTCCATGATAATGGCTTTGTATTATTACCGTCAACGACCATGAAGAAAGTTTTATTGACTTTGACACGTTGACCAGGTTTGAACATTTGTCATTTTAGATGGACTTATATATTAATTATTGTAAACGCAAAATGTTTAATAGATACTGTTATAAATAGTTTAGAAATCAATAAAATAATGGAATATGCCCTGTTATTATGTGAAAAAAATACTATATATTTGGATACATGTGTGACAGATGCAACAAGTATGTGTGTGGGCTCCGTCAAATATTGGACCGAGCGAAGTTACTGTTAAGATAAACGAATGGATGCGATGTCACCCGACGAAACCACCTTATGAAAGGTTTATCCAAGACCACCTTTCGTCTGAATGGCCTGTGATGTGGCATTTAAAATCCCCCTTTTACGTTTCTATCGACCGTAAAGAAAGGAAAGTTGTGGAAGAAGAAAATAAGAAAAATATGCCAGAGGCAGAAATTTGTCCAATCTGTCACAATAGTCTTGGTGTTGCTATTGAAACGTTAACTTGTCGACACGTGTTTCATAGCACGTGTTTACACCAATGGTTACGAAGGTCGTCGACATGTCCAATGTGTCGACAGGTAGTTTAGTTGTTGTACATAAAATATTGAAAATATCCTATATATATCTGCATAATTTTATTATGAATGCCCTATTTTGTTGGTAATGTCTTGCCCTCTTCTTCCGACCCCGGTGAGGATGATCCCACTTTTGATTTTACAAATGACGAATCGCGTGAAATGAATTTGCGCGATGTTCCCATCCGTATTGAACATGAGGAAGGTTTGGCAGTCGGAACGGTTCAACGTGATTGGACAGATTCGGATGGTAAAAAATGGATTTTGGGAAAAGTTGATTCGAATACTCTTGAGGGTCGTTATGCTGGTCACGCGATACAACCAAGTTCGACGGGCCATACGTTGTACAAAGGATTGTCGCTGCAACATGTGCATACGTCGTTTAGTAATGGTTCAACGGCAAAACGCCCGATTGAGGTTTCGTTATGTGTGGAGCCTCGTCGACCCGGATGTGATATAACATGTGTTGATCGATCAAAAAAAAAGGAGTATATAACGCACTTAGCATCTCGTCAAAATATGTCTGAATCTCTTGTTGAATCCACCCCTGAAACCACCGAAACTGTTGCTGACGGCGCCCCTGAAACTATGCAAATTACGCAAGAAAATGGTAGTAACCGCGAGGAACTTATGAAATTAGTTATCGACCAAGAATCCGAACTTTCTAGCTCCAAAACTGCGCTTGAACAAGCCCATGCTGAATTGCAAAAACTTCAATCTGCTTGGTCAGAACGTGAAAACAACGAGAAACTCCAAACTAAAAGCAAAGCAGAAGCTTTGTCCAAAGCTCTTGTTGAATCATGGACGGCTTCGTTGCCCGGTGATATGATGACGGATGATAATAAAAAAGCGATTTACGCATTGGCTCAAAATTTTCCCCAGGAATCTGTCAAAATGATGGAGATTGCTCACAAAGCTTCCAAGAAATATAAGCAGGATCTTGATTCGTTGGCCGCACAGCAACAGATCAAACAAAAACGTCAACTCGAAAGTCGTGTCCATGACATTGTCACCAAAAAACGCCGTATTGCACCAGACACCAGATCCGTTGTTCATGCTGCTTCCGTCAAAAAACACAACCCATTTGCTTTCAATGCCTCCAACACGAGTTCGTCTGCCATGAGTGGTGTCAGAGATAGAAATCCAGATTTGTTTAAAGCATTATCAGGATTTTCCTCGGGAAATTTGAGAGATAGAATGGGACAAATAGCTAATATTAACGGTAATTAAAAAAATAATTGGATTTTAAATCGATCATATTTATATGTATTATAATGTAAGTGTACTATGTGGGAAATCGCTGGTATCCAGTTTGGTGTATTATCACCGAAACTGATCCGCAAAATTTCCGTCTGTGAAGTGGTAACCGCGGAGTTGTATGAAAACGGAAATCCCAAGAATGGAGGATTACGTGATACATCTTTAGGAATATCCTCTCGGCGTGGTTCCTGTCCAACTTGCAACCAAACGTGGTCGAATTGTCCCGGACACTTTGGACATTTTGAACTACCTTGTCCCTTGTATCACATCGGATGGATGCACGAAGTATTACAATGGTTACGCAAAACATGTCCTCATTGCGGCCATGTCCATAACAAAATACTCAAAAAAAAATGCTCCGAATGTGCACAAGTCCCCAATCGCTACTTCAAAAAAAATGCAACCACTATCTGCATTGAGAACAAAGATGGAATCCGCGACCTATACGCATATGAAGCACTCGTCATTTTACAAAAAATACAGGTCAAAACATCTAATTTTCATCCGTCTTGGCTTATATTAACAGTATTGCCTATACCACCCAATTGTGTGCGACCTAGTCCAACAATGGATGGCGAAGAAGTGCGCGGAGAAGACGATATCACAAGGAGATTATTGTACGTTCTTCGAATCGCAAACAGCTTCAAAAAATCCAAGAACGAAAATTCGGTTGTTTTGAATCATGCGAGGACGCGTGTCCAAGATGCGGTCCATATGTACATTGACCAAACGCGCATGAGAACCAATGTGAAAACTACACAAAAATCTATCTCTGAACGTCTACGTGGCAAGACCGGTCGAATTCGTGGAACATTGATGGGAAAAAGATGTAACTTTACGGCGAGGACGGTAATTACTGGGGATGCGATGATGGACATGCGTGACGTGGGTATTCCTAAACATGTGGCCGAAACACTGACCGTAGTAGAAAATGTAAATCGATTTAACTATGAAAAGTTGTGTTCGTTGATACGTACACAAGACGAAAAAATAAAATACGTCATTCGCAAAGATGGTTCACGACTAGACGTTAAAACAATGCGGGGTCAACTAGATTTACAAGTAGGATGTTCAGTTGAACGACAATTACGAGACGGAGATCTCGTTCTCTTTAATCGACAGCCATCGCTTCACAAAATGTCAATCATGTGTCACAGAGCAAAAATTATGTCGGTCGGGAAAACGTTTCGATTAAATTTAAGCTGTACAACGCCATACAATGCGGATTTCGATGGCGATGAAATGAATTTGCACGCTCTACAAACACACGAATCGCGCGCCGACGCCCAAGAATTGATGGCTGTGGCTAAAAATATCATCACACCACAGTCTAACAAACCAATCATGGGTATTGTCCAAGACACTTTGTTATCCTCGTGGATGCTGACACAAGAAGGTGTCTTTTTAGATAAAGCAGAAATGTTCAACATGATGATGTGGATAGAAGACGCAGAATTGCCCGAACCGTACAGTACCAATAAATGGACGGGACGCCAATGCTTTTCACTACTCTTTCCCAAAGATTTCATGTGGAAAGATTGGATTGTCCGTGGCAAATTGTTAAACGGACCATTAGGCAAAAAAGCACTAGGGCGCTCACACGGTTCGATCATTCATCGTCTGCACAATGATTATGGACCAGACCGCACATGTCAATTTATTAACGAATGTCAAAGAATGAATCACATCTGGTTTTCAGGACAAGGGTTCTCCATTGGAATTGGCGACATGCGCATTTCACAAGAAACAGCACAAAAAGTTCAAAACGCATGTGCCAACGTCGACAAAGACGTACAAATATTGCGTCAAAAACATGGGGACGAAGCCGAAGTGAAAATAAACCGTATGCTCAACCAAACACGAGATTCCATGGGATTAATCGCAAAAAAAGCCATGTTACCACAAAATTGTTTAGGAAGAATGGTCCAATCGGGTTCAAAAGGTTCTATGGTAAACGTTCTTCAAATACAAGCTTGTGTCGGACAACAAAATTGCTCGGGTCAGCGTATGAAAGCGACTCTTGGTGGTCGAACGTTACCGATGTTTAAAAAGGGTGACGATTCCGTTCGTTCCCGAGGATTTGTCAAACACTCCTACATTGACGGACTCACACCCGACGAATATTGGCACCACACGGTCGGTGGACGCGAAGGACTGATTGACACAGCCGTAAAAACGTCAACATGTGGATATATCCAACGGCGATTAGTCAAATCAATGGAATCTATACACGTTGCAAACGACACAACGGTGCGTGATTCGCAGCAGCGCGTGATGCAGTTTTTGTATGGTGAGGATGGTTTAGACGGTATGTATCATGAAATGATGACATGTCCATTTGACGACATGTCCACTCCACCCTATGATCACGACTGGCCAGAATTAGCAGAAGCGTGGAAAGAATGGCAAACATTTGAAAAATTAGGAGACAAATGGGCCATTGTTGTGCCATGCGCCAGAATTCTAAAAAATTATCAAGACGGAGGGACAACAGACGCGAGAACGACAAGAAAAATAATAACACCATTACTAGAAGCAGTCAAATCGAACTTAATGATACACTCGTACGTCATTGCAACAATGGTGCATCACACATGTTCATCGGGTGTACTTCAAACAGTCACCAACATTCTATTAAAAAAATGGTTCAAATCCATCGTCGCGCCTGGAGAAATGGTGGGGACGATCGCTGCACAGTCTGTCGGCGAGCCAACTATGCAAATGACATTGAATACATTTCACCAGGCAGGAAACAGTGCAAAAAACGTCACACTGGGAATGCCAAGGTTTGAAGAACTCATTAACGCGTCTTCCAAAATGAAAACACCAGTACTCACTGTTTTTTCAAATGACAGCACAATATTGAGGCCAGAAAGTGCGTGGAAATTAAAAACAGAAATACAAAGAACAACACTAAGAGATATTCTAGAAAGACACGACTTTGAAATGGACGAAAACGTAGTTCAACAATATTTATTGCTGCCTGATAATAAGCGTTGGAATGTCGCAAAGAAACCCAACAAAATATTAAGGTGCATCATCGACAGGAAAAAAATGATCCAAAGTGGACTCAATATTTATTCCATCGTAAACACAATACGCACACTCAGTATATCACGCCAAATGATTTTGGCATATTCTGACAACATTACAGGAAATATTACACTATTAGCACGACCGAGAAAAGCTGACACTTTCTACATTCACGCAAAAACATTTCTGGACACAACCATCAAAGGTTCCTCAAAAATACCATCCGTAAACATACGCACAGAAGATTCGAAATTTATTATTGATACAGAAGGAATCGACCTGTATCACATACATGGAATCGCATCCGTCATACAAGAACGCATACAATGCAACGACATCTTTGCCATCCGCAATACTTACGGAATTGAAGCTGCAAGAGCCCAGTTAATGACAGAAATACACGCAATTATGTCGTTCGATGGTGGTTACGTCAACATACGTCACATGATGATTATGATTGATTGGATGACGTGGAGCGGTGGTATTAACGCTTTAAACAGACATGGTGTCAAAAGAATGATGAATGGTGCCACACCGTTGAAACGCGCAACATTCGAACAACCAGTTGAAATATTGCACCATGCCGCCGTCAATAATCTATATGACGAATTAAACGGTGTGTCAGAACAACTTCTTGTCGGTAAAGAACCTCGTTGTGGGTCGCATTTCAACGGTGTAGTCACTGATAAATCGTACCAGAAAGTATGGGACGACGACGATTGGAAGCCTGATGACCCAATGGAAGAAGAAGAAGATTTGTTCGGTGATTGGACATGTCAACAGCCTGAAGCCCAATGGGAAACCCACACAACATATGCACAAGTAAAACAATCCAACGAAACAATTTTGCAACAACCTCCACAATCAGCAGGGCAATCAACAGGGCGACAATCTCAACAACCAGCATGGCAACAATCCCAACAACCAGCATGGCAACAACCCCAACAACCAGCTTGGCAACAATCCCAACAACCAGC
>TARA_B110000285_G_scaffold117662_1_pt1 | contig 10506 bp, 7 predicted proteins | sample TARA_B110000285 | Tara Oceans TARA_B110000285 (sample SAMEA4397756) | marine metagenome | biome: Polar Biome; feature: [SRF] surface water layer (ENVO:00010504); material: water (ENVO:00002006), including particulate matter (ENVO:01000060) such as... | depth 5 m
AAAAGTAATTAATATTTTTATTATAATTTTGTTATATTTTGATTTGTGATATTAAACATATTCAGTAAACAATATAAACAAGAAACACTGTTATATATTGGCTCGACACCGCATATATGTGGCAATCATAAAAAAATACAATGATAGCAGTCATAGTATGATACTATCGTATTTTCATAGCATGGATTAAGTGATTATTTTGATCATGAGGGGGAGGACAATGAGTAGATCAAGTCCGTGTAGATAACCCCAATTCTGCTACACTTATAAAAAATGGTAGCTTATACCCATATTAAAAAATGTATCCCACAAAAACATATTCGAGCCAGCAACCTACTATGTAGGTTTACGTCTTTGACGATTTCAAAGACAACGTTACCCACCAATGGTGGAACATAGTGTGAGAGGTTCAGCCTCAATTACCCTTGCTCGCGAGCACAGCAGTGGGCAATCCGGTGGTGCATCAAAGATGCATGACAAATATGAACAATGAGTGTAAATGTTATTCAAAATGTAAAAAGAGTAGATAGAATAACATATAGCGAATAGATTATCATTATATTGTATAATGATAATATAGTAATCTGGCTAAGGTGTGGCGTGCTATAGAAAATTGAAAAAAATAAATGGCATAAATAGTAGTAAAGAAGAACACTCTAATATCGTATGACTCCTCTATGTATCCCTCGCGTAGATGCATCAGTAACGATAGATTACATAAAAAAAAAGATAAATGGATTAAATATTGGTCATATTCGCGAGATTCGCGAGATTCCATTGAGGAATGATCCAACCCATAAAAGAATATTAATGCGGTTTCATTGGAAAGAACAAAATACACGGTCATTGAAATTGCAACGGCAGATGGAGGAATTGGGTTCATTGAAGGTAGTACATGACATGCCTTGGTATTGGAAATTGGTAGTGGCTCAATAGATTAGTTAGGATTAGGAATCATAAATTTATTAATTGTATCAATTTAAATACTTATTCATTTGGAATACATAAATAGTCTGAGAAAGATATTTTGGTTACAGAATATCCTAATGTTTCAATGTGATGAATTGTATGTAGAATATAATTTCTATTATGGTCATCTGCATTTTCTATAGGTGTTCCACCTAATATTTCTATAATCATTACAGGTTTACACCTTTTAATTGTTTCATAAGCACCCATTAATACTTGATTTTCTAATCCTTCTACATCAATTTTAATCAATGAAATATTTTCAAATTTAAATGAATCAAGCGTTACAATTTCTATAGAGGTTTTTGAAGTATCATTACCGTCTAAATCCAGTCCAAATCCTCCAGGATTTTTGCAAGTATCATAATCAGGCATTTCCATATATATAGTTTTGGTTTCATTACTTAACCCGAGGTTATAATAATGACATTTGTCACAATTTAATTCCATATTATATTTTAAAATATCAAAAATATATGGTTGCGGTTCAAATGCTATAATATTTACATTATAATTTGGAATTTTTTGTTTTAAACCAATACAATGACAACCAATATTCGCTCCTATATCTATAAAAGAACTATTATTTCTTGTGTATTTAACAATTATATCAAGTATGTTTTCTTCCCATATATGATTATTTATAATATGCTGTGATATACCTTCGTCATTTAATAATACCTTAAATTTTCCATATAATCTATGATTATTAATAATATGTTCGGTCATTTTATTATAGGTATAATAAAATATAAAATTAATGTTTATACCATTTAATAGAATTACGAATAATATCATAATCATAAGTAGAAACATACGAATGAGTATCTAACAAACTATAGGAAAGTATTAATCTTTCTTCTTCCATAATAAGCCCAGTACAGAATTCCACCATTTTGTCGCCAAGTTTAAACAGTTCACTATGTCGTTTTAAATTCATATTTAAATCAAACACCGCAAAAAATTGTTGATAATTATAAATCGGACTACGAGTTTTTAATTTTCTATTATTTTGTGCTTTGTGAAGTACAAACCATATTTCATTATCAAAATGACAACCAATCGTAGAACCTCTTGCATTTTGAAAAAATTCAGGCATATCTGTTTTGGTTTCAATAATATCTAGTTCATGCGTATCATAATTAATGCAACCAATTTGTAAAGGATACCAATCATAAACAACTGACAATTTCGTTTTATATTCAAACATAGCCCAATTTTTTTCAGCTTTAATCGTTTTTTTGACATTATAGAACGTAGGATTAATATATGTTTTATTTAAATTGTATTCAGTATCATCAATAATGTATTCATTGCTACATACATACGGGCGTTTTAATATTGGATCAAATCTGGTAGCTAAATAGAAGTGTTTATCATTGAATTTAATAATCCGTATATCTTCAATTCCTCTACTTATAAAATTCTTTTCAATTTCATAATTTTCAGTTAAACCGATTTCATTAGATATTTTTTCAAAAAGGTTATCAACCGTAAAACGGCTATTTAAAGAAATCCATTGTTTTGGTATAATAGATTTGCTTCCATTTTCATTGTAATTATAATTAATCCATCTTAAATTAACAATATATTGATTACTATTGTTAGGGTCTTGTACAATAGTAGGTGTTCCCGAAAAAAATGTATTATATTTAGTTTTGTCAGACTTAGTAAAAGTTTTAGTATATTTTGGTAATAATACAGGATAATTATAAATATTTACATTTTGCCATAACAAACTATAATGTGTATCCGCTTGAGCATTGTTTTGTTCAGACCTATATTCACTGTAACTTGTTAATATTTGTTGTTTGTTCTTTGTATATATTATAATATTCCCAATATTTTCAAGTTTTAATTCATTAAATTCTGTATCCATATTTAATGTATAAATTAATGCAGGTCCAGTAACTGCTAATGAATTAATAAGAGTATAATTATCTAAAAAGCAATTATTAACAATTGTACAAATAGCTTTATATAAAATTTGATTCGTTGGAAGACAAGACATCAATGCTTGATAAATACCATTTGCTTTTTTTATATTTGACATAGTAGTTACATGTGATATATCTTTAACCCAATATTCTTGGTCGGTTAATTGAATTAATGTAAAATTATTTACTGATTTCATTTTAATATCCAAATAAATACCACCGTGTATGTATAAAATACAATATCTCCATAAATCAGCTTTATATGCACCTGGTTTTAATTTATCAAATGCCCAAACAACAGAATCATCAAAATGTTCCCGAATAAAGTCCCTGCACATGTTGTCGTCATATAAATAATGCGTAAATTCGGGGTTTTGTTTTTTTAATAGTTCAACGTTTTGTTTCATTTTTGGTGGCAAATATAATGTATACCATGTTTGAAATATATTTAAGGGAATAATTCTGGGTTTTGTTTTTTCCACAATATCCACATTGTCGTCAGGAACAATAATTTTCGGTTTAATAGACATTGGTAAGGTTTCTCTGTATACTTGTGTAACCACTTGATTCGTTGGACCATCTATATTATTAGGTTTATTTTTACTATTTTTATAAAACTTTGCAAGACGTTTTCGTTTATTTTCTTGAATAGTATTATTTTCATGTTTTTTGACGATTTGAATCATGATAACTATAACTATATTAATAATATAAAATAAAATCATTCATCATCGGTAAAAAGGAAATGAAAATATTTATCTAAAACCGGGTTAATATTTTCTAACCGTTTATAATGAAGCTGTCTTTTCCATAAACAGAATAGCCAAATACAAAAGCGATTCGTTTCTCTCTCAGCGTGTTTAATTTCATTTGTAAAAATATCTTCCATACATCCATATGCAGTACGATAATCATTTAATTCGCCCTTTAATTTTTCTTTAATTTCATATAAAAAATTCAATCGTTTTTGTTCCCGCTGTTTATCTCTCATACGTTGTTGTAGAACATTCGCATTCATAAAATCAATATCAACATCAATTTCTTCTTTTTCCCATTTATGCAATATAAATCGTATTTCATTTTTAATATCTTTGAATTTTAATATCATAATTTGTCTATGATTTTCTAATTTTTTAATAAAAGAAAAAATATTAACATGACAAATGATGGGGAAAAGAGTTTTGATTTCAGCAGGAACAAGAATTTTATTAATTTCTTTCATCTCATTCATTTTCTCTTCAATAATCTTGAGTTGCGACAATGCCAATGCCTTTTTTTCATTATCGGTATCCATAAGAACAAGTTTACTGTTCGTCATTTCAAGAGAAGATTCTAATTTATCATAATGATTCGCTAACTGTAAAAACATATTGGTAGAAGATTCCAGTTTTAAAAAGTGCATAAGAGCAATAAGCAGAGCAACCGATGCGTTTAATATGGTTAATATCAATTTATAATTAATATCATCATAAATTAAATCCGCGAATACAGTGATACCACATGTAATAAAGAGGGATGGAATCATTAAAATATTCAACCTCCACTGAGATAAAATGTTAGATTGTATGTATACATTTTTTTGGCCTTTCATGAACGTAGTCAATATATCAATTTCGCTGGAATATTTATTTTCTAATTCCATATCGTAATATTTATCCAACGTTTTTTCAACATCATGAAAAGCCAATTGTTTAAATTTGGAAGGGCGTTTATGTGTATTATGCTTACGTTCGCGTTTAGTAACTGTGTTCAATGTAATGATAGAATTTGAAATATCGTCTAAAGAAATTTGTTTTCGTAATTTGGAGTTAGTAGAGGTATCGGCCTCACAGTCGCTATTATTAGAACTCCCACTACGACTCCCATAGTTAGATATAGTCATAGGACTATCACAACGAGGAGTATTATTTTGTAGAATAACAGAACAATCCGCATTAGTATGTTTGTAATCATTCCGTAATTTATGCAGGTCATTATTAGTAATATTTGTAAAATGCGAATCAGTATATTGAATTAAGTTAGTTGCCTCTTGAATGGGACCTAAGTCAAGGTCAATTGATTCTCGTACATCAATATGAATATGATAGGGCGAGGTTTCTGGTGCAGAAGAGTCTGATGAAGATTGATTGGAACTGGCATATTGTGAGTTATCCGTGTCGTTATTGGTATCGTTCATAATGATGATAATTATTATATTCGTGATAAAAAATCGTAGAACTACAAACGAAAAATTGATATTTATTGACATCTTTGTATATAAATATAACAACCATGAATATGACAAATATTCCAACAACTAAACAGGTTCTCCGTGCAAATATAAATGATTATAGAAGACAATTGCGTCATTTTATAATGACATCTCGTTTTAATAATACAACATGGAATGAGAATGTTCATTTTCGCGAAAAACAACAAAAGATTGGTTGCATATATTGTTCTCCAAATCCAGTAACTGTAAACATACCCCACGAATCAATATTGTTTATTTTAGAGATGAATAATGATGACAATACGATTTGTGGAGTAGGTATGGTGATGAACAACCCGAGAATAAATAAATATTCGGTTTATGAAAATGGGAATTATAATCGTTATTCATTTATTGGAAAATGTCGTATAGACCGCAGTGAAATGACGGAAGAAGAAAATACAATAATGAAAGTATTTGATATATTATGTTTTACGGGGAATCGTCATATGAAACGTGGACAGGGATTAACGATGTTCCCGGTAGAGATGTTATATAAATGCAATAAACGTCTGGATTTAGTAGAATTCATACGTAATATGTTTAAATCGCGTTTTACAAAACATAATTAGATAAACTATTACAAGATGTAAAATATATAAATGTTTGTATACGGATATATTAAAGGTTATAAAAATGTCAAATACACAACCGTTATATGACATCCAAGGATATTCCGATAATGAATTATATGATATATTAGATTTAGTAAATCCTTCTGACCGTGAGTTGGAAGCGAAAATATTAATGGAGATTCATAAATATGAAAATATAAATACGAAATCTGCCCGAAAATTGGCAATATTTTTTGATGAGATATATAATCATTTTTTTGAGTCAGAAGAAGATGCGGTTGAGGGGTTTGCTGGTGATGGTGATGGTGATGGTGAATACGCTCCAGGTGGTAAAGATGAATCTATTGCAAAAGAAAAATATAGATTACAAGACCAAGATTCAAGAGATGCAGGTCAAGATACAACAAGAATTCAAGATGATGATTTTGAAACAACTGCCGAAGATAGAACATCTATAGAAAATAGATTAGCGAATGCAACAAGTTCAAAAGATTTTTTTGATAGCTTTGACCCTGATAATGCAACCGGAAAAGAAGATGTTGAAAAAACTACAAAATATAGGGGCGACCGTGCAGGTGCAGGTGCAGGTGATAGTTCTAAGAAACAAATCGGCTCTACTGAGGTTTATAAACAATCAAATATTTCGCCCGATAAGATCAAAAAATCTCAAATTGGATATACACGAGCATTAGATTATGCAAGAGGTAAATTAAATCCAATAATGAAGGAAACCATCAAACGTATCATTAGTATAGATAGTCAATATCGTAGCGACAAACGAACTTTTTCAACCGATTTTACGTTTAATTTATCGGAACCATTAAAAGATGTAATATCCTTAAAATTATATTCGGTTCAAATCCCATATACGTGGTATACAATTGGAAAAGCATACGGAAACAACTTTTTTTATTTCAAGGGACGTACACCAGGAATTGATACTGATAGTCATGATATAAAAATAGAAATTCTTGCAGGAAATTACAAGCCAGGCGAATTAATTGATACAGTTAATGGCAGTATTGATGTAATTAAATCAAGTACAACAGACATATCATTGGGAAACACATCTTTGTCATATAATCCGAATACATCGTTAACAACCTCAATAATAGATTTAAAAAAGAGTTACAATGAAAGCAGTTATGTGATAAATTTTGATGAACCAACGATTCCTTCTTATTTGGGGTTTATAGATACAGAATATAATTGCCGTACAATTCGCTCAAAAATAGATACATATGGTCTAACTAATAATTTTAATGTAACTGAAAATAATAATTACTTTACGGTAAATATATATCAGGATAATAGTACAACGATAGATAATAGTTTCGGTATTTCAGTGACTCCAGCCATATATACACGTGCATCTATAATAACTGAGTTAAACACCGTATTAAGTAATGAACCCCGATTAACGAATACCAGTTGTAGTGCGCACATAGATAGTAATGGTAATAATACGTACATAGATATGTCATTACAATTAACTCGTGCTATAAATGGGGTTACATCAAGTACAAAAACCGAAGTCGTTTTTTACGAACAACAACATTATACTGTTGATTTTACTGTCGGATTATTTAACATCATTCTTGGTACTTCAGCTATTATAGATATATCTGGAAATATTGGAGATGAAATAAGTAGTACAATAGGTTTGAGTGGATTGGATGATTCAGTATCAGTTGAAATAAATCAACCAATTTGTACAATAAAAACGAAATTTCATAATGGGGACACAACACAAAATTATAATGACGCAGACGTAATACACACAATCAACTTAGATAATAGTATTGCGACGGATTACTCTAAGGAAGCGTTATACGAAGTTATACAAACTACAATAACAAATTACGAATATAATGGTGTAAAAATATTTGCGGGTACGACGGTAAGTATAGATGGACAAATGACATTGAAAATCAAGGCAGATGATAAAATATGGACAAATGATGGTTCTTGTTTTGGATTTGAAATCGCTGAAAATCGTTTAAATGAAATTCTTGGTGAAACCGAAGCAACTGAACAAAGTGGTAATTATACAATATCTACAACGCCTTATGTGCATTTAATTCCAAATACGGACATATATAATGATGCAGCATTTAATGGTATAAATGATTTATCTTTTAGTATACCGAGATTTGGTAGTAAGAATTTAACACAGTATATTGATGTAATTAATGAAAGTATAAGTACCTATGATTTGACTCATAATAATGAATTTAATAGTCAAGGTAATGCTCCCTTTGAAAAAACGACAGCTTATCCAAATGGTACCTATGCTTATTTGCAAAATCAAATATTTCAAATGTATTTTAATATTGATAAAGTATTTGATGAAACGATGTATATAATTGATTTTTCTGGTAGTATATTTTTTACTATGTTACGTGCAGGTAATTCCACTAATAGTACTATGTTTGCGGAAGTAGATGCAAATAATACATTAACAACTGATATATTGGCACCAATATATACAACATCAACAACTGATTCTAATTTGTATGATATAAATTCAGATACAATAATTTTCACTATTCGGCCGAAATATTCAATAGGGAATATTATATTAAATGGTAATGAGAAAGAGGGTGCTACAATATTTACTATGGGAAATATACCGTATATTGATACAGAGAGCAATAATCAAGTATTAGGTACAGATGATAGGTCTTTCCAAGTAGATGATATAATAAATAAATTTATAAAATATGCAATAACTAATTATAAAGATCCACTATCAGATAGAAATACTTTTGGGAATATAGTTATTAGCGAAGAAACACGTCAAGATAATGTATCTGGATTTAATATTTCTTTGCAAATTAGTATTAAAAAAACATTGAGCGCGAAAAATTATAATATTCATTTTAAAGATACTAACCCAGCTAATTTATCTTGGAATGCAAATTTATACATATCGGACAAGTTAACGGATGATGATTCTATTAATACATCAACATATGAGATTGTTGATATGAATGGAAATTATACAATTTATGATGAAGAAAAAACCGAATATAGTATAGCTAATAATCAAATAGATAGTAGTGGAAATATATTGGATAGTACTGGAAATATATTGGATAGTGATGGAACTATAAATGATACTAATAATGGTAATAAACAAGTGTCTGGCCAAATTATCTATACACTTATTCCAGATGGAAATGTAAAGATATCAGGAACACAAACGTTGATATCTCAAGTCCCATTGGAAATTAACCGATTGAATAATACATTTTCATTTAAAGCAATAGAAGACGGTGTTGCAACGTCTACTGCCCAAAATGATGCAATAATTACATTACCAATCGGTAGTTATTATCGTGATACACTGATGGCCGAAATAAATAGTCAAATCGCTCAGTCATCATCTACCTATTCTAATATATCTGGAACAAGAATAGAATTGCAACGTATAGATACAAAATATCGTGCAAAAATCGTAATGAACATTGCTCGTGAATATGTTACAAGTGATTTTAATCTGGTATTTTTTGATGATGAAAGTTTTGCAACATGTGTATCTGGTGCGTCAAGTATACAAAATACCACATGGGATACAACGATTGGCTGGATAATGGGATTTCGTGAATATACAACATATGATATGTCTGCTCGTGGTACTGTGGAAGATACTGTGGTAGACTCTGTTAATGGAAATGAGATAACTATTATTGGTGATACGGGTCTAAGTACCAATTTGTATAATTATTTTTTGATTTGTTTAGATGATTTTAACCAAAGTCATTTGAATGATGGATTGATAACCATTACAAATAGTGATACAACAATACCGTTACCCTCTTATGCAAATCGTAGTAATTTTGTATGTGATCCAGTAACTGGTGAAAAAGTATATAGTGTAGTCAATGATAATGTAACCAACCGATTAACTGAAAAACAAATATATGCAACACAAGTTGCCGCAAATTCATCGAATCAAGATAGTTCTATTGGAACCTCTGTTAGTACAAAAAATTATGGTACAGGACCATTTGTATCTGATGTATTTGGATTAATACCAATGAAGGTAGCTGGTTTACAAAATGGAAGTTCGTATGTAGAATTTGGTGGAACATTGCAAAATCAAGAACGAAGTTATTTTGGACCAGTAAATATAAACCGTATGTCAGTAAAATTAGTCACTGACCGTGGTAATTTGGTGGATTTAAACAAAGCAAATTGGTCATTTTCGCTTATCTGTGAAACATTGAACAAGTTAGAACCTGGAACATAACCGCGAATTGGGTAAATTTAGTCAACAATCAAACCCTGAAATATATGTGTGTATAATATATCAGTAATAATTATAAGTAAAATGTCTCAAGGTGATTATTTAAAACGAAAACAGGTAGCTCATGCGTTACGTATTGATGGCGGAAATACAAATAACAAACAACCCGCGGTATTTGGCTCACATGATTTGTTGAAATATAAACAGTATCAAATTGTGAACGATGATTCCAGTACAACTGTAAATTATAACTTAATTAAACCAGCTAACACGAAAATAGTTTTCGGTATGGAACGAAAAGTAGCCAATTGTCCTACTTTCGTTGTTTGTAAGGATACCGATACTCGCCCAAATCGCGTATTAACCGCGGATACAAGCTGTAAAGTGCAAATACATCCGTTAACCTGGGAACAACATAAAAATGTACCCAATAAGACGGAATTATGTGTATGTCAATTAAAATTAAAACATATCAATAAAAATGTGTGCAGTTGTGAGGTAAAGAGTAGTTCGTGAATAGTG
>TARA_B110000285_G_scaffold24756_1_pt1 | contig 10496 bp, 7 predicted proteins | sample TARA_B110000285 | Tara Oceans TARA_B110000285 (sample SAMEA4397756) | marine metagenome | biome: Polar Biome; feature: [SRF] surface water layer (ENVO:00010504); material: water (ENVO:00002006), including particulate matter (ENVO:01000060) such as... | depth 5 m
GACCATTGCCGAGGCACCTACCTCCATGTGGCCCGCACCTCTACGCCCGAGCAGTATCAAGCGACGACGCGGCGCTTTGCCGTTCAGGGTTACACCGTCGATCAGCAGGTCGGCCGGCTGATGGCGAAGCTGAAGGAAATGGATGTTTTAGATAACACCATCGTGATCTATACCAGCGACAATGGCCGCTTTCACGGCTCACATGGGCTATTTGATAAGGCGCTCCTTTACGATGAGTCGGTGAAGGAACCTCTGATCATTTTCGATGGAAGAAGCGCTGCCAAGTCACAGCAAGGGCGCAGAGAGAGTGCCATGGTTTCCTCCGTCGACGTGGCTCCGACGATTCTTTCGCTGGCAGGTCTAGAGGTGCCAGAGATCATGAAAGGGTTGGACTTGAGCAACGTCTTGAATGGCACCCAGGACATGTCCCAATGGCGCGATGCGGTTCTAATGGAGAACTTATTTCTACAGGAGCTCCATAAGGCCACCACTAAGAAAATCCCTGATATCCCGGCGCTCAACGATGAGATTATGGCTGAGAACCGATCCTATCGCACCCGCGGCGTGCGGACGGAGCGCTTCAAGTATTTTAAATATTACGAGCACGATCCCGTGATCGAAGAACTCTATGATCTGGAGGCGGATCCAGCCGAGATGAACAATCTGATTTCCAATCCGGAATACGCTGAGGTTTTATCGGATCTCCGTAAGCAGACTGAGGAGCTCTATACTCAGGCAAGTGCAATACATTTAAAGTAAAGGCTGCCATGAAATTATTACATTTAGAAGTCACCATCGTTGCTCTGTTCGCGGCAGCGCTACTGGCATTCAACGATATTGCGGCAGCTAGCCGCCCTAACATCGTCCTCATCCTGTGCGACGATCTCGGTTATGGGGATGTGCAATGCCTCAACCTGGAACACGGCAAAATTCAAACGCCGCACATCGACAAGATCGCCGACCAAGGCATGACTTTCACCGATGCGCATTCTGGTTCCTCGGTGTGCACACCCACGCGCTACGGGCTCCTGACCGGACGCTACAGCTGGCGGACGCGGCTACAGAGCGGCGTGGTGTCGGGATACAAGCCCTGCCTGATCGCGCCCGACCGGCTCACGGTGGCCGGGCTGCTGAAGAAGCAGGGCTACGCCACGGCAATACTCGGCAAATGGCATCTTGATTTCCAGTATCAGGATCCGGTCAGCGGCGAGATGCTGAAACGCCCTCATCGTAAGTTAAAGAAAATGCCACTGGTCGGGGCCAAAATCCCGGATGGACCGGTCAGCCGGGGCTTTGACACCTATCACGGTTTCCATCATGCTGGTGACATGCAGGCGGTGATCGAAGACGACACCGTCATCGTTCACGAAGATGAAATCAATATGCTGCCGCGCCTGACCCGTAAAGCGGTTGAATATATTGATGCGCGCGCCAAGTCGCCCGACCAGCCATTCTTCCTCTACGTGCCGCTCGGCTCACCGCACACCCCGATTGTTCCCTCCAAGGAGTGGCAGGGGGAAAGCGAGCTGGGGCCGTATGGCGACTTTGTGATGCAGACCGACGCCACCGTCGGGGCCATCACCGACGCCCTCGAAAAGAATGGCTTTGCGGATAACACATTGCTGATTTTTACCAGCGACAACGGCTGTTCAAAGGCCGCCAACATTCCTGCTCTGCGCAAGCAGGGCCACACTGTCAGTGCCCAGTACCGCGGTTCTAAGGCCGACCTCTGGGAGGGCGGGCATCGGGTGCCGTTCCTGGTCCGCTGGCCGAGCAAGGTCGAGTCCGGCTCTATGAGCGACCAGCTCATCACGTTGGTGGACGTCTTCGCGACGGTTTCGGACATCACCGGCGAAAAGGCTCCAGCCATGGCCGAAGACAGCGTGAGCTTCCTGCCGGCACTCTCGGGACAAGCCATTCAATCCACCCGCAAAGGCGTGATCCACCACTCGATTTCCGGCCACTTTGCCTATCGTCAGGGTAAATGGAAACTGCTTCTGGCCAAGGCCTCCGGCGGCTGGACATCCCCCAAGGAAAACCAGGCCGGGGCCGATGCACCCCAGGCACAGCTGTACGACATGGAAAACGACCCAGGTGAGAAGAACAACCTGTATCTCTCTCATCCCGAGGTGGCGCAGCGCTTGCTGGCGAACCTCACGGTCGATATTCAGAACGGCCGCAGCACCGACGGGCCGGCGGCCAAGAACGACGTTGAGCAGATTGTGCTCTGGAAGAGCCAGCGTACGAAGGGTGCGAAGCCTAAACGCTGAACCCGCCAGTCGTGCTCGCTCGCGATAAGTGACGACAGCATAAGAGCCGGTGTCACCCAAACGCGTGATAGACAATTTTGTCTAAATTCGTTATGATAAATTCTATCAATCAGCAACTTTCCATTGGTAGCATGCCCCACATAGTTTGTCGCGGACACGCTGGTCGCCAGGTCGGACGTTCGCGACATAAAAGAAAGAGATAAAATGAATACATCTAACATAACAAAAGTCATCAGAGTCGCGGGATCTATCATTCCCAGAGTCGTCTTCGCCATCGCCTTGCTTGCGCTACCCGCGGTTGCCGAACAAGCCAGCACGACCAAGCTCCGAGTGGTGGCGTATAACGTCGCTTGCGGCCAATGGGCCACACCTGAGCAAATCGCCGAGCTGCTCAAGCCCTTGAATCCCGACATTGTATTGCTGAGCGAGGTGCCCATTGCGAACCGAGGAAAAGACGTCAAGGACTGGTCACTTCGGATGGCAGAAGCACTCGACCTGGATCACGTACACGTGGGAACCAGTTCATCTGCGGGGCACAAGGCTCCCAAGGATATAACAGGAAATTACGGCGGCAAATTTAAGTCCATTCTGAGCCGAACCCCTCTCACGAACGGCAAGGACATCACGGTGGAAGGCAGTGGATGGAAACGTGCCAACCCCGTGCGTGTGGAGACAGTCATCGGTGGTAGGAAGTTCGCGATCTACTCAGTGCACATACCAGGATACGCGCACAACAAGAAGCAACCCACCACATCCGATGCCTATGAGAGATCGAAACACAAAAATCTAGCGGAATACATCAAGGCAGAAGATGACAACTGCGAGGTCATTGTCGGCGGCGACTTTAATGATTGGACTGATGGCATTGTCATGCAGTGCCTCTTGAAAGATGCCAAGCTGGAGAACGCGACCAAAGAGAAATCAATCGACCATATCCTCTACAGCACCAAGGGTTCGGTCAAACTCATCGAATCCAAGAGAGACTGGGGCCCTAAGAACCAGAACGATAAGAATGTAAGATACGAGGGCACATGGTCCGACCACCCTTGGGTCTATGCCGAGTTCGAGATCGGCTCGTTGTAACTGAATTAAAAGACACCTTCCCCTTGGCTCGGCGTAGCTCGGTTAGAGCGAAGACGGCTGTTAAGCTTATTTACAAACATAAGGTTCTTCGTCGATCAGAGGGAAAGGCATTGATGGATGCTGAGGGCGGCGAATTTGCTTCTGGCTCTTGGGAGGGACGACCTCCGCGCGGTCCGGTACTCTTGGGAGGGACGACCTCCGCGCGATCCGGTACTCTTGGGAGGGACGACCTCCGCGCGGTCCGGCACTCTTGGGAGGGATGACCTCCGTGTCGTCCGGTACCGATGCGGGAGACGCTGACATGACTACCAGCTTATCGAGAATCTTTGATTTTTATGTGATTTATAAACTGCTCGCGGTCGACACGGAGGTCGACCCTCCGCAGCGGAATTCCCGCTCTTGGATCTTTGAGCCCGAGGGTGTGCGCAAGAGTTTTTTGGAATGCTTAACTTTGACTGCAGCAGCGAAGGGGGGGCGTGTGCACGCTTGGTGCCTGATGAGCAACCATTACCATTTGCTGATCCAGACCCCGGATGCGAATCTTGTTGAGGGGATGAAATGACTGCAAAGCACGTTTGCTGGTGCCAAATGCTTGGCTAGCGGAGCGGCTTCAAATGGGGACGTCGAACTCGGTGAGCAGTCGTGTCAGCCGCTACCGTAGAGAGTCTGTGAGCTCCGATGATGAGTGGAACACGCTGAAAGTGTTAGAATGCGTGGACTGAACCCATTTCCTTCCGTGGACTGACCCCATTTCCTTCATCATCTATGGCAGAAATGGCGGATTATTCAAGCGGGGACCCATCTGATAGTTGAGCACCTTACCTTTTTTAAGGGAAGAATGTCTGTCCACCAGACACGTGATAGACGAATCTTAAAAAATGTGTATAATGGGTGACATCAGAGGTAATTCTAGGCCTTCCTATACCCTTAACCCCAAATAATAAAAAGAATATGAAAAAGTTACACTACATCATAGGAATCGCAGGCATCCTCGGAGCAGCCTTGGCTTCCCAAGCTGCTAATATTGCAAGCTACGATTTTAACGGCGCGGATAGAACTGCTCAGTTACAGGATAAAGCACTATCGGCAGAGGTAGACGCCTCGGTTTTCAGTTTCGGTGCTGGATTGAAGTCCACTACTCCGATTGTAAATACCGGTCCCACCACACAAAGCTTTGTTTACGATGATGTTACTGGCAGCGCAGTGGCAGGGCCACTCAGCGGGGATCAAAATACTCTCATCGGCACCGAAACCACCTTTGGATTTAATGATCGCACTGGTTCTGGTGGTACTACGCAAGCAACAGCAATTACGGATAATGATTACTTGCAATTCTCGTTTACCGTCGAAGCGGGACAAACGGTGGATATGGGTATACTTTCATGGCAGGAGTTTTCAAGGAACACTACCAGAGGTGCATCTGACTGGAGCATATTTGTAAGCTATGACGACTTTGCAAACTCCAGTCTCATGGGCACTGGGGCTACCATCGGTTGGACCCTTAATACTACGCAATACTATGAGCAATCGGTAGATCTCAGCGGTGAAGCCACGCTAATCGCTGGCGAGACCGCTACTATTAGACTCTATATGTATGGAAAAACTAATGCCAACAATTCCAACAGTGAAGTAGGATTCGACTCATTCTCCTTTGCAACCGCCGTCCCCGAGCCGTCCTCGTTCGCCTTGCTCGGTGGTCTGCTTGCTCTCGGCCATGTAATGGTGCGCCGTCGCCGCTAGATTGACTGATTTTTTTCATATAGGGTTACCTATTAGGGGTAAAGGCCGCGCTGGGGAGCGCGGCCTTTTTTGGTTTGGACGATTCGCGGGTAGTCATGCGTGGCACTGGGCGAGAGCGAATCGTGCGCGTAGCGTTTTACGCTGCGGTTGTGAATCATACAGCTTAAGCACAATGCCATTGCATAGTAAATTTTTCTACAACCGCTTCCGTCTTCATTGCATTACGCCGTGACGAGTCGCTAGCACCCAAGGGCATAATAAAGGGGGGAGATTGGGGAGACGGACTTGATGACAGGGACGGTTATTCAGTGTCATCACCCATGAAAACTTTCTGTTCCAAAAGGGGCGAAATTAGGGACAGGCTCTTTTTAATTACTCTGCGGGGCGAAATTAGTGACAGGCTCCTTTTAATTACTCTGCTATTTGTCCGTGGTCAGGATACCGGCGCGGAACGCTTTGCTGACGGCGGCGGGGGCGTTGACGACGTTGAGCTTTTCGTAGATGCGGCGGGTGTAGGTGGCGACGCTGCTATAACCGATATTAAGCCGGTCGCCGATCTCTTTCTTGACGAGTCCTTCGGACAGGAGCGTCAGGATTTCGAGTTCTCGTTGCGAGAGGGTCGATTCCTGGACGTGTTTGGGGACACGTTCATTAAAGGTGGTCACGATGAATTTCGCGACTTTCCCATCCAGCGTGGAGCCTCCGTCCATGACGGAACGGATGGCCTCTTTGATTTGCTTTACAGTGGATGATTTAAGCAGATAGCCCATCGCGCCTTCTTGGATGGCGTGCAAGACATCCGCTTCGGCATCGGACTGGGTGAGCACGATGACATTTGCATCCGGGATGTATTTTTTAAACCAAGGCAACGCTTCCAGCCCGCTCATGCCGGGCAGGTTCAGGTCGAGCAGAACCACATCGGGAATCTTCGCGGGGTCCATCTCCAGTAGGCTTTGGATTGCGATTTCAGCAGTTCCGAACTGATGGGGGAGGTTGATGCCATCCCTGCCGTTCAGTGCATAGCCAATGCTTTTTCGATAGGCCGGGTTGTCTTCGACCAGCATGACGTTGATTCCATTTTTCATAACGATGTATTTCTAGGTTTCTGGCGGCGTAAGCGGCGTCGCGGTCGGAACCACAGGGTAATTTTCGTTCCGCCATCGGCGGGGGTTTCGACGGATAGCTTGGCTTTGAGCAGGCGGGCGCGGCGTTTGAGTGACGGGGGCGGTGCGGCCACCCCGACTCCGTTGTCGTGGATGATCAGACTGATTCTGTTCTTGTCGGCGCTCAGGTGGGTTTCGACGCGGGTGGCTCGGGCGTGGCGAATGATATTGGTGAGGCTCTCTTTATAGAAAAGATAGAGTCCGATGCGTCTGCGGGGGTGGAGCCGTTGCAGCCTGTCCGTGTCCGTGAACGATAGATGATGTTCCAAGTCGGCCAGTAGGCGTTCCCCCGTATTTTTCATTTCCTCAACCAGATTTTCGTGGATTTCGTGTGCCCCTAGCATATTGGTGCAGTGCTGGGCCATTTTTGCGGTCTGTTCGGTGAGGGTGCGGGTTTCATTGATGTAGTGGTTGAGTGTTGCCCACCTTTTATCCGCCCCCGCATCGCTGACTTCCTGTTTTACCAGATCCCCCAAGATCCCGATCGCGTGCAGGTTGGCCCCGAGTTCGTCGTGCAGGTTGGCCGCAATGCGTTCGCGGGTTTGAAAAATGCTGCGTTGACGGAGCATTCGGCTGATCAAAACAGTGAAGAGAATGCCAACGGCGAGCAGTGCGGACAGCCAGATCCAGCGGTGCAAGTTCGTCTGTTGGCGGTCATAGCGTCGGTCGAGTTCGGCGACAACGAGCGGGCGCTCTCTTTCCAGATCGTGGCGCCGGGCGAGTTGATTCATCCACTCCCGCAGCGGCAGGATTTTTCCGTAGTTGTTCAAGCCGTCTGTGATTCGTTCCAGTGCCCCTCTTCGATAGGATAAACCAGAGCTGCCGGTTACCGGAGCGCCCTGTGCGATATTCTGCGAATGGGACAACACTTCTATTTCTGAGAAAGCGAAACCGTTCTCGTATTGATCCAATGAGACGATAGGACGAGGGTCGATGATGGTGAGGCGAATATAACGACAACGCTTTTCCATGAATGGTCGCATCAGAATCGGGCCGTTATCGTAAATCGAATGTTGCTCAAATTCGCACAAAAACATTTCATCTGAGAAATCCGACTCGTTAGCACCTGTGACACGAACGTGCCGTGGCACTGCCCAACAACTGAACTCACGCATCGGAATAGAAAAGGACACATCTGCCGTGTGCAGATTGATCTGATGGACTGGCTGAGAGGTTTTTAGGTCAATGTTGAGCGATGCTTCCGCTTCCAGGGATTTGATCCTGATGACTTGTGTTCGGCTCGATTCCCCATCGCCGGCATCCATGAGATAGGGAGAGAAACCGTCTGTAAGAAAACGGATTGCCCGAGATTCTTTATGATTTTTAACCGAGCTCGTTGTCCCCTCGGATTTCTGCAGTGGCAGAGCGACGTTGTCCTTGCCACTAAAAACCATGATTTCGGAGAGTTCAAGTCGATACACGCGATCAGAATCCAACATGGATGACAAGGTGCTGGCTTCGATGGACACCCATGAAGCCTTGACTGGCGGGAAGGAAATCGTGAGCGGGGCAATGCGCGGCAGCAGCTGGTCTTCCTCAGAGAACGAGGCCACCTCATGAGTGGTCTGTCCAGTTCCAACCAGAACCCGAAAGGCAACAGGGAAGCCTGTGGACTGAAGACCGGTTTTTGCATGATGAAACAGGACGGGCACCAATACGACCTCCTCAATGGTGGATTCTTTAGCCAGCTCGACGCGGATCGATTCCTTGGCGTCAGGGTCTCGGTGGGTGGATGAATAATACCCCACGGAGCCCGTGCCGCCGCGCACGGTGAAGCTGGCGAGCTGCCCGAGTTCGGCGTCGATCTCCGTCAGGTGCTGTTCAAGCTGAGATAAAGACAGCGCTTCCAGCTGCGCATTCGCGGGCGGGACAGACAGAACGCCTGCCACCAGGATGGTTTGTAGAATGCTCGGGATCAAGTGCATCGGTTTTTTATGGCAGAAATGGCGGATTATTCAAGCGGGGACTCATCTGATAGTTGAGCATCTTACCTTTTTTAAGGGAAGAATGTCTGTCCACCAGACACGTGATAGATGGTTTTTTTAAAAGCGTGTATACTCCCCATCGCTAACAGGATATGCTGCTGCACCGCTCCTCCTCTCTAATAGGCAAAAAATATGAAATTGTATCCACTCATTATCGCAGGCATTCTCGGAGCTGCTACGGTTTCGCAAGGAACCGTCACGATTACTAATGCGGGCTTTGAGCTCCCTGCCCATACCGCAAATGACGGCACCAATCCTACAGGTTGGACCGTTTTTGAGACTGCACTTGGTGGTAGCCCTGACAAGCAGATCAGAACAAGAAACAATTATAAAAACACGGGCAGCATGGGGGTGCAAGTGGGCGCTGGTAATTCAACTCACGATGGCGAACTCTACCAGACCGTGGCAACAGTCATCGGCCAAGAATACACTTTCAGTATTTACGCAGCTGCGACCAGTGGCTCTGCATCTCCGGCAACACAAAACTTCACCGTTGAATTGCTTGCTGGCACGGCAGTGGCTGGCGCTCCAGCGACTGGGGCCTCACTCAATGGAAATAGCCTCAGCCAACTGGCGACTGTCAGTGATGGCGGCACTCTCGGCGCTACGTTTCAAGAGTTCACTGTGAACTTCACCGCAACTTCTATAGACACCACTATTTGGATCTATGACAATAGCACCGCTGCTGCAAATGACGTTAATGACATTATTCTTGATGACGTGAGTATCACCGCCGTCGTGCCACCGGCCACGATTACATGGGAGGCGGCTACTTCGGTAAGCGCAAACAGTGACGTCTCCACCGCAGGAGCGCTGGTTGAGGCGTTCAATGCCGGCGACAATGACGTTGCCGATCAGACGGTCAATGGCGTGCTGTTTGCCGGCACGGGGGGCCTGCTCTCGAGTGATGCGGTCGCTGCCGCCTTCACCGGCGATACGGGAGACACGGCGTATAATGCCTTGCTCGGATCGATTGATTATGGGGACGGGGGAGATCTATTTACCATTTCGGTCGGCAGTGGGAATCTCGTAGTCGGTGAGGAATACCTGATCCAGGTCTGGTATGTGGATACGCGCTACAGCGGTGGAGCGCTTCGTGTCATGCAGTTTGGCGACGGGAATGGCAATGCCGTCGGTTTGGCTTCCACTCCAGGGCAGTTTGTCACAGGCACCTTTACCGCCACGGATACGAATCAAGCGCTTTCGTTATATGCCACGAATTTTGGCAATGCGCATATCACGGCCTATCAGATCCGTGACACCACCTCAACACCGGTGCCGACGTTGACCACCGCAACCAATGGAGTCTCCGCTCCTTTCACCGTGGCGGTTGATTTCACCGAAGCCGTGGCCGGTCTGGATGCATCCGATTTTTCCGTTACAAACGGGGCGGTGACGGCGTCCAGCCTTTCCGGCAGCGATGATCACTATACCGTTGAAATTACGCCCACTGCCAATGGCAATGTCACGGTGAGCCTGCCTGCGAATTCCGTCACCGATACGGATGGAGACAGCAACCAGAACTCCGCGTCCGATGTGCTTACGGTCTTTTACCTCGCGCCTGATAGCGACCAGCCGGCCGCAGTTCTTTCGACCGCCGCTTCCGATGTATTTGATTCGTTCACAGTTCAGGTGGATTTTGATGAAGCGGTGGTTGGATTGAGCTTGGATGATTTTGAGGTCGAGAACGGTCACGCAACGAATCTTTTCGGGACGGGCGCGGCGTATTCGGTGGAGATTGTTCCGGCGGTGTCTGGGGATGTAAGCGTGACCCTGCCAGCCAACCGGGTGCTCGACACTGATGGCGACGGCCTGATGAATACGGTTTCCAATCAGCTAGTGACGAACTACCTCGCGCCGTTAACCGTCGCCATTTACGGAGGAGGCACGACGGATACTCCCGAGTTTGATATTAGCCTGACTTTTAGTGAGGCTGTGAGTGGACTGGACAACTCTGATTTCCAAATCACCAACGGCACGCTGATCTCGATCACGGCTGAAGCCCGACGCGAATTTGCCAACCGCTACTTCACCGTTTCGCTCCGTGCCAGTTCTCCCGGTCAAGTTCAGGTGCAACTGCCTGCGGGAACGGTCGCTGCCGTGGCGACGCCTGAGTTGGGCAACGAAGTCTCTGCCGTTTTTTCAACTGTGTGCAGTTCGGATTTTAATGACGTCTGGGAAATCAATGACCACGCGAGCTGGATCGCCAATGAGAAAACCAGCAGCAACCTCACGCTCTCTAACGGATTTGCAGA
>TARA_B110000285_G_scaffold202510_1_pt1 | contig 10483 bp, 9 predicted proteins | sample TARA_B110000285 | Tara Oceans TARA_B110000285 (sample SAMEA4397756) | marine metagenome | biome: Polar Biome; feature: [SRF] surface water layer (ENVO:00010504); material: water (ENVO:00002006), including particulate matter (ENVO:01000060) such as... | depth 5 m
CATTCCATACAGTTAGTTTTACTCCTGACATTGTTCATAATGTTTGGTAATGAAGATGCTTATGGCCAAAATAAAATAGACTCTGTCACCATTAATAGTAATGATTTTGAATCAAAAATCCTTTATAGTGCAAAAGATTCAGTCTATTCTGACTTGAAAAACAAGCAAATTCATCTATTTAATGAGGCGAAAATAGATAATGGTGAAATTACAGTTGAAGCCGGATATATTTTAATTGACCTAGAAAAAAATGAGGTCTATGCAACGTATATTTTAGATGAAGATTCTGCAGAAATACAACATCCAGTCTTCTCAGAAGGTTCGGAAGAAATTATCGCTTCAAGTATCAGGTATAATTTAAATACAGAAAAGGGATACATTGAAGAGATGAAAATAAAGCAGGATGAAAATTATCTATATATGGAAATTGCGAAAAAACATTCCAATGATGAAGTTCATTTTAAAAAAGGACGTTTCACGACATGTGATTTAGATGAGCCTCATTATCACTTTCAACTCTCTAAAGCTGTTATGATTCCTGAAAAAAGAATTGTATCAGGGCCTATGAATCTTTGGGTAAAGGGTGTTCCTACTCCATTGGGACTCCCTTTTATGATTATTCCTCAACAAGAAGATCGAACACATGGCATCGTCTTCCCACAGCTTATTCCATTATCTGCATATGGCTTCGGGCTGCAAGATTTAGGTTACTACTTTCCTATTAATGACAGACTTCAAACCACTGTGTTTGGTACTATATTCAATAGAGGTAGCTGGGGAGTTAGAAACGTAACAGATTACGCTACAAAATATAAATACCGAGGGAATATAAATTTGGGATATCAACGATTTAAGTCTGGATTTCCTGATAGTACTGTTTCAAACAAGGTAACACTACAATGGAAACATCGACAAGACATAAAGGCAAATCCTTATTGGAACTTTTCATCTAGCGTGAATTTTATGTCGGACAATGACTCTAAGACAAACTTAGACCCATTAAATCAAGATTATTTTAAAAATCAATTTAATTCCGACATCAATTTAACACGAAGCTTTCCTGGGAAGCCAATTACAGCAGGAGCTAAAGTTAGATTACTCCAAAATTCAGCACAGACGAATAAGACAATCTCATTATCCAGTCCAATAGTTAATGTTAACATTACAAGATTCTTCCCATTTAAGAAGTTAATGATGAAAAGTTCTGGTTGGCGAGAATTATTTTACCGTTTTGGAGTGAGTTATAGTTTCGAGGGTCAAAATAAGGCAACTTTTGCAGATTCTCTTTTGTCAAATAAGCACTTTTCTTTAATCGGGAATGAATTCCTAAATGGTATCAATCAATCTCTTTCTGTTCAGACAACGTCCAGTTTATTTAAAAACACTTGGAAATTCTCGCCTATCATCCGCTATGGAAACACTATGAATTTTCAGCAGGTTGAAAAATCGTATGACTCGAATTTAAATTCAACTGTAGATAGTTTGGTTCAAAAATTTGGTGTAGCGAATACCTTGAGCTTCACAGCACAACTCAACACAACGGTCTATAGTTATTATCGATTTATTGGAAAGAAAGAGACTCTATTGAGACATATTCTGACGCCATCCTTTGCTTATCAGTATGTCCCGAAATTATCTAGTCCTACTACTGCCCCTGTTGGAATAAACCAAACATCGATTACTTATTCACCTTTTGAACAATCATTATATCGAGTTAGTCAAACGTCGGATATCCAACTTCTTAGATTTAGTGTCAACAATACCTTTGAGCTAAAAAGAAAATCTGACAAAGACACGATTACAGGGTTTAAAAAAACAAGATTAATTGATGCCTTAACCGCTTCTGGGAACTATAACTTATTGAGTGATGGAATTGATGGGAAAGATTCAGCAGCTTTATCAAACATTCGTCTTAGCATGAGAATTAGCCCTATTAAATGGTTGAGTTTTGTTTCAAATGCTAATTTCTCGCCTTACCATTGGAATGATTCAACTGGAGCTACTTTAGGTGAATATGCGGTAAACTATAATAAGCTAGGACGATTTATTCAAAGTAGCTTCTCAACTACAGCAACCTTTACATCAAAAGAAAGTCGTAAAAAATTAAAAGAAAGCACCTCTCAAATTGAAAAAAATGTACGCGATGCTGGTTGGAATGATGATTATAACTATTTCTTATTACATCCTGAATTTATCGTGAATTACGATATCCCTTGGAAAGTTTCATTATCACATATCTACAACATTAATGTAAATCAAAATATATCTGATTTAAATACGGACCGATTAAATCAGACGCAAACACTAATGACAAATGGAGATATTAGTTTTACAAAAAGATGGAAGTTAGCATCTACAATAAATATTGACCTAGAAGATGTTGGGGTAACTAATGCACGATTCTCATTAAGCAGAAATATGCATTGCTGGGCTCTTGCCTTTCACTGGACTCCAGTTGGAGGGAATAAAAGTTTTTTATTCAGTATTCGATCTACATCATCCTTGTTTAAAGATGCTAAAATTGACATCCGAAAACCACCTGCATTCTTATAAAATCAATTAACTTGGTCATCAATGATAGATTTCAACTTTGTCAACAATAATAAATTGGACTCTGGAAGCATTTTAGTTTCAGAACCATTTTTATTGGATGACTATTTTTCTCGTTCTGTTATATTCCTTTGTGACCACAATGCAGATGGTAGCTTTGGTTTTGTTTTAAATAAATATGTTGACACAAAAATTTCTGACTTTGTGGATGGCTTTCCTGAATTAGATACTAAAATAAGTGTTGGTGGACCTGTAGATATGTCCAATCTTTTTTATATTCATACTTTTGGTGAGCAAGTCAAAGGAAGTGTTAAGACCTCAAGAGAATTGTTTATGGGGGGAGATTTTAATGATGTAAAAAGAATTCTAACAGAAGATAATTCAGCGGTTAAAAATATTCGGTTTTTTATAGGATATTCCGGCTGGGACAAAGGACAATTGGCTGCCGAATTAGATACGAAATCATGGATTGTTCTTAATAAAGTTTCTAAAGAGACCATTTTGGATTCTTCAAATGAAGACATCTGGAAAGATATAATGGAGAATTTGGGAGGTAAATTTGAATTGATGTCCAAATTTCCAATTAACCCATCTGATAATTAATTCATAGCGTTAAATGAGTATCCTTGCCCCTTTAGCGGAAAGAATGAGGCCAAAGTCGTTAGACGACTATTCAGGTCAAGACCACTTATTAAAGAAAGGGGCATCACTCAGACGTGCTTTAGATTCAGGGTTAATTCCGTCAATGATATTTTGGGGCCCACCAGGCGTTGGTAAAACTACTTTAGCGTTCTTAATTGCAAAACACCTAGACAGACCAATACATACATTGTCAGCAATCTCTTCGGGAGTAAAAGACGTGAGAGAAATAATTCAGAATGTTGAGAAAGCCGGAATGTTCGATCAGTCTGGAACGATTCTGTTTATTGACGAGATACATCGATTTTCCAAATCACAACAAGATTCTCTTTTGGGAGCTGTAGAAAAAGGAACAGTAACATTAATAGGTGCTACTACTGAAAATCCTTCTTTTGAAGTCATTTCTGCCTTGCTTTCACGTTGTCAAGTTTATACATTAAACGGGCATAGCGAAGAATCACTCTCTGTAATTCTTAATAAAGCTATTCTTGATGATGTAAGCTTGAGTAAAAAGAAAATTACCTTAAAAGAAACGAATGCATTAATGGCTATTTCAGGTGGGGACGCCAGAAAACTATTAAATGTATTCGAAATAATCGTTGGGACGTTTGCAGAAGCAAAAATTATCATCACTAACGATGTTGTGAATGAAAGAGCTCAGCAATCCGTTGCGAGCTATGACAAAGATGGAGAACAACATTATGATATAATCTCAGCATTCATCAAATCTATCCGTGGCAGCGATCCAAACGCAGCGGTTTATTGGTTGGCAAGAATGGTTGAGGGTGGTGAAGATCCTAAGTTTATTGCAAGAAGACTAATTATTTCTGCATCAGAAGATATTGGTCTTGCAAATCCAAATGCTTTACTGATCGCTAACACTTGTTTTCAAGCGGTTCAATTTGTAGGCTGGCCTGAATCAAGGCTCATTCTCTCACAATGTACTATTTACTTGGCAAGTTCTCCAAAAGGGAATGCCGCTTACATCGCGATTAATGAAGCGCAACAAGTTGTTAAGCAAACTGGTAACCTGGGTGTTCCTCTTCCTCTAAGAAACGCTCCAACTAAATTGATGAAACAACTGGGGTATGGAAAAGGATATCAATATTCACATGATTTCCCGGGAAATTTTAAGGCACAAGAGTTTTTACCTGAAGAATTATCTAACATCAATTTTTTTAAAGCAGGAAGTAGTTTGAAGGAACAAGAAATAGAACAGCAAATAAAATCCCAGTGGGGAAAAAAATATAATAAGTAGATGCTACAAATACTATTGTATTACTGCCTTGTTAGGCCATTATCATTACTTCCATTGTCGGTTGGCTATGTACTTACAGATCTCTTTTATTTACTACTTATTTCTTTTGCTCCATATCGATCGAAAGTAATTTTAGGTAATATATCAAGAAGTTTCCCGGAACTTTCCATAAAAGAACAGAAGAAGATTCAGCGGAAATTTTATCGCCATTTTTGTGATATTCTAGCAGAGGGTATTAAAAATATTAGTTTATCTGAGGAAGATTATCGAAAACGCTTCAAAGTGGTTAATCCTGAGTTGATTGAGAAGCTTTACGCCAATAAACAGAGCGTTATACTTGTGTCCGGGCATTATAACAACTGGGAATGGCTCGTGACCGCACAAAGTATATTGTTCCCTCATCAAGCGTATGGAATTGGAATGCCTTTAACGTCAAAGTTTTGGGATAAGAAAATCAATGAAAAGCGTTCTCGATTAGGAATGAAGGTTGTGAATGCTAAAAACTATAAAGAAAGTCTGAACAATACAGAATTGAAATCAGTATTAGTTCTATCTGATCAGTCTCCAAGTGACTCTAAGAAAAGTTACTGGATGAATTTTTTGAATCAGAAAACAGCTGTTCTTTTCGGTGCAGAAATTATGGCGCATCAATTGAATTACGCAGTCGTTTACTTCTCAACCCACAAGGTTAAACGTGGGCATTACGAAATGGAATTGAAATTGATTACAGATAATCCATCCGATATGAATTGGGGTGAAATAACCGAGGCACACACAAGATATTTAGAAGAAGAAATAAAAAACAAACCCGAATACTGGTTATGGTCGCACAAACGATGGAAAAGAGATGTTCCATATGATATTGATGCCTTAAGTGAAAAACAAAAGCAATTTTTCAATGAAAAATTTAATAAATAGTGTACTTATTCTACTTGTCGCAACAAGTGCATTTGGTCAACTAAAAACCAAAAAGTATCTCAGGAAGAATAAAAACATTGAGGCATTCCAATATGGTGTAGAAGGAATATATGCACGTGGAATAGCTTTCGAAAACAATATTTTATTTGTCAGTAATTCAGATGGTTCAGTCTATTTTATTAAAAATAATCTTGAAGAGTCTTCACTTGTTTTTAAAATGGCAAACATTAAGGAATTAAGAGATATTGAGGTTGTTGGCGAGAACATTCTAACAATGCAAAGCGGAGAGAATGGTGTAATTGTAAAAATGGATCTTAACGGGAAGGCTAAAATTATTGAAATCCCAGAATGGAAAGGTGTCTTTTTGGATGGAATGGATTTTGTTGACGACAGAGGATTTCTCATGGGAGATCCCGTTAATGGGAAATTCAGTTTATTTCACACGAATGACGGAGGGAATAGCTGGGTGCCCTGTAGTGGTGTGATTGATGCATATGAAGGAGAAGCTGGATTTGCCGCAAGTGGGACGAATGTTCAAGTCCTAAATGACAGTACTTACACTTTTGTTTCTGGCGGTGAGGAAAGTCGATTTTTCAAATCAACTGACAACGGAGATTCTTGGATAGCTAGTGATCTACCCTACTATCCTGGTGAATCAACAGGTCCGTATTCAATGTGTTTCTCAACAGATTCAACTGGAGTAATTGTAGGCGGCGACTACAAAGACCCTACATTAAAAATGAACGTCTGTTTTTACACCTGTGACGGAGGTAAATTTTGGCTTAATGCAAGCAACCCTACTCGAGGCTACCGTTCTTGTGTTTATCATAAAGGAGGAGTTTTTTATGCCTGCGGCAGAAATGGGATAGATTTCTCTTTAAACAACGGTAAAGATTGGGCAGCATTTGCTGAAGGGGCTTTTTTCAGCTTAACATCGAATGAGTCACAACTTATTGCAACAATGAAAGATGGATCAATAAAAACCTTTAATCTGATTGATGTAAAATGAACAAAGTAGAAAACATTATCAACGAAATCAAAGGGCAGTTTGAGAATGATACAAGCGGTCACGATTGGCATCATATCAATAGAGTTCTCAATATCTCAAGGTACCTGCACTCTATTGAAGGTGGGGATTTGGAAGTAATTGAACTCGCTGCTATACTTCATGATATATCTGATCATAAATTCAATGGCGGAAAATTAGATGAAGGTGGAAAAGTTAGTCAAGACATCTTAACTAAGCATGGAGTAGATCGTAAAACGATTGCAGAAGTTCGTTACATTGTCGATAATGTCAGCTATAAGGGAGCAAAAACTAAAGCTGAAATGAACACGATTGAAGGCCAAATAGTTCAAGACGCAGATCGGATTGATGCTATTGGAGCCATAGGAATTGCACGCACCTTTGCATATGGAGGAAATACAAATCAAGCTATTTACGACCCCGAACTCCCCGTTAATATGCATGAATCTTTTGAAGATTACGCAAGTACAAAGACATGTACGATAAATCACTTCTATGAAAAACTTTTACTATTAAAAGATAGGTTGAATACTAATGCTGGGAAAAAATTAGGGCAAGAAAGGCATGAGTTAATGGAAAATTATTTAAATTCATTCCTTCATGAATGGAATTTCTTTGAAGAAAAATAAAAATGGACAAGAAGCTTGCTTTAGGAGTAGATATAGGTGGAACAAATACTGCATTTGGACTCGTTGATGAAAATGGTATTGTTCATTTTAATGACAGTCTTTTGACGGCTGATTATAATAACGCTTCGCTATTGGTTGACGCAATTTATAATATTCTACAAAAAACTAAATTTAATTCCATGGTCATGGGGGTTGGAATTGGAGCTCCGAACGGGAATCTTTTTACAGGGTGTATTGAATTCGCACCAAACCTTACTTGGAAAGGAACGATTCCAATCGCTAAAATGTTTTCCAATAGATTTAATGTCGCTTCATTCCTAACTAATGATGCGAATGCAGCAGCAATTGGGGAAAAAACATACGGAGCTGCAAAGGATTTAACAGACTTTGTCTCAATCACTCTTGGGACAGGTCTCGGAAGTGGAGTGGTTATTAATAACGAATTGATATACGGAGCCAATGGTCTCGCTGGAGAGTTTGGGCATGTTCGAACCGTAAACAATGGTAGAGATTGTGCTTGTGGTAGAAAAGGATGCTTAGAGACTTATGCATCGTCTACAGGAATTGTTCGATCTATTGATCTACTTGCTTCCTCAAACAAGAAGAAGTCGATACTGAACTCTATTTCATCTCCAACACCAATTGATATTTTTAGTTCTGCTGAAAAAGGAGATCAATTCAGTATTGAGATTATTGATTTTACTGCTCAGAAACTTGGGAGTGCACTTGCTGATTTTGCTTGTTTTTCCAACCCAGAAGCTTTTATACTATTTGGCGGAATCGCTCAAAGTGGAGAAGATTTTAGGGTTAAAGTACAAGGGTATATGGAAGATGAATTATTGTCGATATACAAGAGTAAAATTGAAATTAGATTGTCAAAATTACATGGAGACAACGCTGCTATCTTAGGAGCTTCCTCACTTGTTTGGAGTATGACTAGCGGCAAATAAGGTTGAGCGGAGAATAATGTGGTTCAACAAGTGACTTACGATCCAAAAGACATTTTAATCAAGGAAGGGGAATAACATCATTGTGTCTTCTTGAGGATTATATAATGCTCAAACTTGTCTTGAATAAAAGTAATCAGTTCCATTTCAGAAGCCGTTTTTAGAAAGTTTTCGTCAATGTTTAAAAAGTCTACGAACTTCTCAAATTCTTCAGGCGTTAATTCAATGATGTTAAATACGACATATGTTCTTAACAGCTCCTGAACAATCCTATTTTGATTGTCTGCATGCTCCCACTCAGCGACTGTTCGCTTAGATCGTTCCTTCTTCGAAAATGCTTGATATAGAGCAGTAATTGGACTTTGTAGAACTTCAATTCCAGTAACCATCCTTGTCTCCCGCATTGCTAAGGTAGACCGTTCTTCCCTTATTTGCGCCAACGACTTGATCGGCCTAACGGTTACTTCTTCAATCTCCTGTGCTTTCCCAGAAACATAAGCCTTTATAATGTGCTGACAATTTGAATCAGGCTTCACTACTTCCGAAAAAACAGAATATCCTTTACATGACAATGAAATTGTATCTCCAGGAGAAGCATAGACATAGAAAGAACCATTAGGTTGTCCAAATACCCCTCGACCAGTTGTTTTATTAATTACCATTAGATTATAAAAGGATTGAGGTCTCAAAGTGTCTGAAACTTTCCCTCTAAATAATACCTTCTCACAATCTTGCCCAAATGAATTGGAGATAAAAAATGTGAAAAGAATAAAAATGATTTTGTTCATACGAGCGAATTTACAAAAAATGTACCATAGGAAATGTCATACAACACCAAACAAATGTTAATACATAAATGTTACATATGTAAATTACATTTGTGTACGGTAAATAAATCGGATTTTGAATAAATATGTGTTAATTTTGTAACATGAAACGAGTAGTAGTTGGATTGTCAGGCGGTGTTGATTCTAGTGTAACAGCCTTACTCTTGAAGCAGCAAGGGTATGAGGTGATTGGTATGTTTATGAAGAATTGGCACGACGAAAGCGTTACGCTATCTGACGACTGCCCCTGGATAGATGATTCTAACGATGCCTTACTTATAGCACAGCAACTTGACATACCTTTCCAGGTGATTGATTTAAGTGAAGAATACAAGGAAAGAATCGTTGATTACATGTTTGAAGAATACCAAAACGGTAGAACGCCAAATCCTGATGTGCTCTGTAATAGAGAAATTAAATTCGATGCTTTTCTTAAAGCCGCTTTAGAACTTGATGCAGACTATGTGGCAACAGGACATTACTGTAGAAAGATTCAACATGATGATGGTAGTTTTGGCCTTTTGACTGGGTTAGACCCTAACAAGGATCAATCATACTTTCTATGTCAGTTAAACCAGGATCAACTGTCAAAAGCTCTATTTCCAATTGGAGAATTACAGAAAGAAGAAGTTAGAAGGATTGCAGCTGAAAACGGTCTAGTAACGGCAGAAAAGAAGGATTCACAAGGCTTGTGCTTTGTTGGAAAGATAAGTTTGCCAACTTTCCTACAACAGAAGCTAGATCCTATTCAAGGAGATGTTATTGAAATCCCCAGAGATTTAGAACAGTTCAGTGCTTATCAAGACATACCAGTCACTGGAGAGAATATAAAAAAACTAGCTGAACCATTCCATTACACAAGAGAAATGGGTGATGTAGTGACTACACATGATGGTGCGCATTATTACACTATTGGACAGCGTAAAGGGTTGAAAATTGGAGGAAGACCTTTACCTTCTTTTGTAATCGGACTGGATGTAGTGAATAATCTTGTTTTTTCAGGGATGACCGATGAACATCAAGGATTGAATCGATTCGCTCTTAAAATTGAATTGGATGACATACATATGGTATCTAGTCGTTTGAAAATTAAAGATTTAAATGAGCTTAATTCAAGTGTAAGAATAAGGTATAGGCAAGCTTTTCAAAATGGGACACTTTACTTGAAGGGTGATGGATTGTATGTGTTGTTTGAGGAAATTCAACGTGGCATCACTTCAGGACAGTTTGCTGCGTTCTATATTGATAATGAATTAGTTGCTTCTGGAGTAATTAACTAGCCGTGTAGGAGCTAAAAGTTCCGTTAGTATAAAAAACTACTATCTTCTCTATTTCACCATCTACAGAACTTCCTTCAGTTGTAGGTTTAATAGACTCTTGAGTGTTATTAATGGGCTCTTTTAACTCTCCATCGCGCGTAGTACCAGTAATCAGCCATGATGCGTTTACTTTTGGGTAGTTGTCAATAATTTTCGCTAAGAAATCTAAACTAGGCTTGTTTCTACCACTCAGCACATGAGAAAGATTAGATCGTTTTATATCTATCTTGTCTGCAAAAGAGGACGAAGATTCGTTATTTGCTTTAATGATTAACTTGACTCGATCTTGAATTAACATTTGTAAACCGTTTTATTTGTTACAAATGTACATAATAGTTTACGTTTAATTCAAGTTGTAAACAAAAAAAA
>TARA_B110000285_G_scaffold102568_1_pt1 | contig 10475 bp, 9 predicted proteins | sample TARA_B110000285 | Tara Oceans TARA_B110000285 (sample SAMEA4397756) | marine metagenome | biome: Polar Biome; feature: [SRF] surface water layer (ENVO:00010504); material: water (ENVO:00002006), including particulate matter (ENVO:01000060) such as... | depth 5 m
AGCACATATGATTACTGGTTTATTAAAATCCAGCTTGATTTTTTTTATAGAAATACCAAGTGTTAATCTAAATACCATAAAATTATTTTTATAGTTTTGTTGGTGATTCACCTAATTTATGTTGAATCTGATTCATCATACTAGTCTTTTCAGTTTCCATAAACTTGATTAGGGCCTCCATGTATTTATCAGCACCTTATTATGGCTCGCGCACGTTACAAATCGATTTTAAAGATACTTTAGCCTTACTTTTCGTTTATTTTAACTAGGGCAGTTTTATAAGGCTCATCACTAAGTATATAGGAATTGTACCCGCCGAAAAATCCCTTATTATTTTCATCGCCAATAATGATTGATTTAAAAGATTTACAATAAAGTAATAAGGTTGCCTTTGACTCATCCTCCACTATCATTTTATTAATTAAATCATCTAACAAATTATTGTAAAAGGTAACCTCTTCATTATAAGGTAAGTTTAGCTCATCATCATCAGTGCTTAGAGTATATTTTGCTTCTATAACAAACTCTTGTAGTATATTAAATGCTTTTACATAATTCTTATCTTTCGTCCAATAAGACAACTGGCTGGATGTCAACTGTTTATTCATAAATAATTTTTCTGTAGAAGTGGCCTGAGACATGTAATAATATCCACCTTCAAACTTATATTTGGCTATACAATCGTCAAAGTTCTCACAACCATATTTTTTTGTAATAGCTGCTTGTTCATTTGTTGAGCTTTTAACCAAACTTATAATTCCAATTACTATAATCATGACAGTAAGAAGCACCGCCATTATGTGCCACAATCGTATAGTTATTTTTTGTACAGGAACATTTTCATATTCTTTTTCTCCTGTAATTAGGCTTCCAAATACATTTTTAACTCCTTGTTTTTCCTGTTTCTTAGTACCTTTTTCTCTGTGATAGATAACTCGATTCAAATGTTGTGAAAAGCTCTTTTTATTCATTTTATTGAATCTCCTAGCTTCTAGTATTATTTCAAATTCAGCAGGATCCTTCCCTAATTCTTTAGCTTTCTTTAGGATTACTTCCATTTCTTTACCTGATAATTTATTATCAGAAAGTGCTGAAGCAATCAAGTCATTAAGAGCTTGCTCCTTTTCTCTACTTAATTGCTCGTCTTGCTTTAAGCTTGATTTTTTTTCGGACATAATGTTTTTTTATTAAATATAACTCTATTCAATCAAATCAATTATTTTGATTTATTCTCCAAATATATAAACTTAACTCTAATTAGTTTTAAGATTCACAATGATGAGGTTTAAATGATTAAGTCTAAATAGTTATATTTGAAAAAAATATAACCTAACTTTTATGAAAAACATTTTTATTCCTACTATCAGTTTATTACTTCTTCTATCGTCTTGCGGGTCTGATGACTCTATGATACCTACTTCAGCTGATGCTCAATCTGCAAAAAGAGAGTCAAATGCTATTAACCAAAGTATGCCTAGTGTAATGGTGGTTCCATCGGATGCTATGCTAAAAAGGATGAATTGTTTAAAAGAAGTAGAAAATCAAGGAACAACCTCTTATGCAAGAGATTATGCAAAATCATTTATTCAAGATTCAGAATTAAAGTTTGTCATTGCAGAAATAGAAAGTCAATTTTCAGCGAAAGGTTTTTCATTAGAAAACATGGAGCAAACATTGAAAATGATTAATAATAACAATGCCATGGATGAAATGGAGGGGGTTGCTAGAGACTTGAGGGCAGAGTTGATGAACACTGCTAGACCAGATTATATCATTGAATTAGATTACGAGTTAAAGCAAGATCCTAAGTCTAGAAACATCAACAAAACGCTTACATACATTGTAAAATGCATGGACGTATATACGAATAAGTCAGTAGCTTCAATTACAAGAGCAAATGTTGGGCAAACTTCAGAGAATAATGATGTACCAGGTTTAGTTAAAGAAGATTTTTCAGATGCTATTGGTGAACTATCTACTGGAATAACAAATCATTTTAAAGATTTATTAGCTAATGGTATAGAAATCACTTTAAGATTGGCTGTTCTTAACACTTCTACAATTGCACTAGATGATGATTGTGGAGATGAAGAAATCGGAGAAAAAGTAATTACATGGCTAAAAGAGAATACTGTCAATTCAACCTATAAAATGGCAAAGAATACAGAAACTGAAATGTACTTCACTAATGTTAGAATTCTCACACAAGATGAATCAGGAAATTCTTATACTGCATATGACTTTGCAAAAGACCTTAAGAAAGGTTTGAAAAAAGGATGTGGCCTTAGTATTAGTAATAAGACACAGAGTTTAGGTGATTCATTTCTTCAAATTAAATAAAAATCACCTATGAATATATTTAAATCAATTACCAGTTTAGTACTTATTTCACTTATTAGTGCTTGTTCTTCTGGAGAAGAAGTAAAAGAAAAAACTGTTGGAGTATTTGATACTGCTGAAACAACAGAGGGTACTAATATTAAAGAATCTAGTGAAAATTTAGATTTGAGTAATAAAATGACAATTAAATTAACTCCTTTTGTGCCGAGTTACGAAGGAGTTGGAGAGTCGGGTGGTAAATTGCTTAAGGATAGGTTAAATGCTGCGATTACTAAAATAGGATTTGGTGGAGAAGGATCTAATCCTAGGTTTGTAGTAGGTCCAAGCATCAATATCATTTCGCAGAACATGACCTCTACTTCACCTACCAAGTATGCAAATACGTATGAAATTAACTTCATGGTGGTAGATGTAGTTAGTGAAACAGTATTTAATAATTATAAATCAGAATTTAAGGGAGTTGGTGACTCACCAGAAAAGGCTTTTATTAGTGGTATTCGAAATGTTAGTTTCGAAAACCAAGAATTCATGGACTTTTTGTTAGAGTCAGAGAAAAAGATGGTTGAATATTTTGAAAATAATTGTGCTGCTTTATTAAGCGAGTCAGATGCAGAAGCAGGAATGAGAAATTACGATAATGCATTTGCAATATTAAAATCTGTACCAACAGAAGCTGCTGTTTGTTTTAAGGAAATTCAAACCAAAAAAGTGGAATACTTTCAATTGTCACTAAACACTACTTGTAATGATTTATTAGCTAAGATGAGAGCTGAACTAGGTAAGTTTAATGACCCAAGTGCAGCTGGATTTAACTCTGAAGCTATGAATTACTATTCTATGATTGATAGTCAATCAGAATGTTATGCTGATGCACAAAAAGAATACAAGAGCTATAAATCAAAGTTGAATCCTACTGCAAAAAGAGATTGGGAGCAAAAAATGGCAGTATATAATGATGAAATTGATATGGTTAAAGCTGATAAAGAATTTGCAAGAGAAGAGGCTAAGCAAGCATATGATTATAAAGTTAAGGTGGCTGAACTTGAATCCAAAACTCAAATTGAGGGCAACCAAAAGTTATTAGCAAAATACAAACATGATGAGTCACCATGGTTAATTAGATTATTTTCTTCAGGAAGCAAATTATTTAAAGGTGAAATGAAAACCAATTAATAAAAAAGTACAAAGAACTAATTAATGAAAAATATTTTAACAATAGCATTAGTATCAGTGATGCTATATAGTTGCGGCAATAATGAGCGAGAAGAGTCGATGGAGAGAACTATAGAGTGCCTTGAAAGCAAGGTTGATGATGGTTCATCTAAGTTTAAAACAATTAATGATGCTTTGACAGCTTACGACTTTGAATCTGCTCGAACTTTATTAAGTTGCTATGAAGATGCTTGTTATAGAAACAACATGAGGCAGAGTTCTTGTCCGGAATTATATCTGGAAACAAAAACAGAATGGGCTAATAAAAAAAGTCAGGAAAATGAGCATTTCAAAATGATGTATAAAATTGTACAAACAGAAGTGACCTATTTTCTAAATAATGGAGAATATGCGAAAGCTCGTGCTTCTGCTAATGAATCGGATTTGTTTTTTATATTTAAGAAACAGCTTCCATCTGCTGTAAATAAATGGGTAGATCAAAGTAAACTTGATTTAGCTTTGAAGGTTTTGTCAACATATACTTTTACTACGACATTTAAAAAAGAAGATAGTAATAGTCGTTATATTAGTGAAATAAGTGCTTATAATGATATGCTATATTCAGTTCTAAATAGTGCAATATTTGACTCAAATAAAAGTGCTATTAAGAAAGTGCTTTTACTTGTTAAACCTATAGCAATTGGCGATAAAAATGGCCCTAAATATTCAGCTGGAAGCCTTAAGCACTCTATATTAGTTGAAACACCAAAAAAAGATATGAAAAAGAAAATAAAAGAAGCAGGGATAATTTTATAATTTATGTTTGGCTTCGGAAAAAAACTAGGTATATCTTTTTCCTTAAAAAGGCTTATTGGTATAACTGGTTTAAAAAGTTCAATTGCTAGTAAAACAGGTATTCCACTTACAAAAGGTGGTGTAGAACGTAAAGTTGGTCGAGGATTAATAAGAAAATTATTTAGTAAACTTTTTAAGTGGTAAAATTGGTAAATTCATCAAAGGGAATGGAATTTTGGTATTCTATAAGGCTGAAAAAATGCAATCAATTTATATAAGAAAACCGGATTTATTATAGAACCTGAATTCACGATTGAATTCTAATATTCTAATGAAGAATTTTGGACAAATCTATATCTGACCAAACAACTTTAAAAAAGAAAATGAAAGTCGAATTGGTTTAAAGTTTGGTGGTGATCAGAACTTAATTGTAGGCATTGCATTTGAGACAGATTATGGAGCTGTTTGATTCTTCTATAGAAAATTGTTTCTATTTATAATTGAAATTTGAAACAATGAAAACTACATTGCTCTCTCCGTAAACTAGTGCTAGAATTCGTGCCTTTTTATTCTTAATTCACAAATAATTTGATGCTTAGGCCGATAGCAACTAGTATCAAAAGAATATTAAACGCTAATCGTAAGAATTTTCCAGTAAAGCGTTTCTGCAAATACGTTCCGATGAGTACACCTCCTATGGTCATTGCAGTCAAGGTTAAAAGCATAGGCCAATTAATACCATCAAGTACTTCTTGGTTACTGCTATCACCTAATAAAGCAACGAATGACTGAATACTAATTATAAACATTGAAGTCCCAACCGCCTTTTTCATTTCTAGCCCCATTCTAAGTAAAATAGGCACAATGATGAAACCACCTCCAGCTCCAATAAATCCACTTAATGCGCCCGTTAGGACCCCAAAAAGAAGAACAATAATAAGCGAAGTTTTATCTCTTGATACTGTTTTTTTGGATGTAAATGATTTGATAGCGACGAATAAAATCACAAGTATTAATAATATTGAAATTGCCGTATCCAATGAAAGAGCCAAATCTCCAACCATTAAATTACCAGGAAAGTTAGGCATGATTGATTTTCGAATAAAAAATGCCACCAACATACTAGGGAACACAAAAATAAGACCCTGCTTAAAATCAATGTTCCCTGTTTTTATATTTCGAACGACGCCAACTCCTGAAGCAGCAGTGACAATAAAGAGTGAATACGTAGTAGCCAACATCATCGATGTTCCGAAGAAAACGTTGACCAACGGAACCGTTAGAATAGATCCTCCTCCACCAACTAGACCAAGGACAATTCCTATTAAAACAGATATTATTAAACCAATTATGTACAAATTAATTCTGTGTTACTTTTAATATTCTACTTCTATACACGACCATTGTCAGTATTCCAAAAATAATAGTTGCAAAAATTAAATGACTTGTTTGAACCAGTCCGGGGATATCATAGTGTGCTAACAACACTCCTGATAGTAGCTCCAACACCAAAAAAATAAAGACAAAACGTATTGAAGGGTATTTGTTCGTTTTTTCATTTTTCCAAGCCACAATTGTTAAAAACACTAAAACCAACCATGAAAAACTTCTGTGTATGTAAAAAATCAACCCAAGCTCTGCTGTCCAATGTTCCCTTCCTACTCCTGAAACAGTTAATTCATCAATAGCTTCTCTCACTTGCGTCCCCAAAAACATTTGATAAAACGTCACGCCAAAACAAAACCAAATAAGGTAAAGGATCCATTTTGATTGAGGCAATGTCTTTTTCTGTGAAGGGCTAATCTCTCGGATAAAATAAATTTGTAAAGCTATGATGACAAGCGCAAGCAACATATGAATTGTAATTGTCCATGGGACTAAATTCGAAGCAACAACGATGGAGCCAAACCAAGCTTGTGCACCCATTAGAATTAGGTTGAATCCTGTGAGTAAAATCAATTTTCTCTTCCTATATCGCCAGATTAACCATATAAAACTTAATAACATTGCGTTTCCTGCAAGAAAACCAAACAATCGATTTGCATATTCTATCCATGTTTTTCTGCTGTTAAAGTCTTGTTCAACTCTTAAGTTTGGATCGTTTTTAAGGTTTTCTGAGATTTTTTTAAAACCCACTTTTTTAAGAAGCAAAGCAAATTTCTCAATTTTAGCCGCTCTTTTTTCAGAATAAACATCTTTGTAATTTTCAGGCAATTCTGATTGAGAAGTTGGTGGAACCCATTGACCAAAGCATTTTGGCCAATCAGGACAACCCATACCGGAACCAGTAATCCTCACAAAACTCCCCGCAATAACCACTAAATAAATGAAAACCAGTGTTAACCAGTTAAAACGAATATAGGTCTTTGAAAAGTTCATTATTCAAAGATAACTATTCTTTAAGAATAGTTATTAACGAAGATTAGGTTCGTTTTTTGTAATTTCATACTTTAAATTATTCTAGAAAGAAAAAAATCAATGAGAATTATTCTAATTCTTCTTATCACATTAAGTTCGAGTAGTTTAAAAGCTTCTCACATTGTTGGTGGTGAAATTTATTACGACTATCTAGGGAATAATAATTATCGTTTTTTTATTTCCGTTTATAGAGATTGTCTATCTGATGGTGCGAGTTTCGATAGTCCATTAAGTCTTGGTGTTTTTAATGGAAATAATCTAATTCAAGATATTCAAGTCCCCTTTAATGGTAGTTCTCTTGTCCCTGTTGTTTTTAATAACCCTTGTGTTACGCCACCAACGAATATTTGTACGGAGCATTCCTTATATTCTGTTGTCTTAACATTACCACCATCAGCGAATGGCTATACTATTGCATATCAACGATGCTGTCGTGGTCCAAACATTAATAATCTTATTAATCCAGATGATACTGGTTTTACTTTAAGTTGTTTTGTGCCCTCAGGATCGAATAACAACTTTGTCAACAGTAGCCCTCGTTTTGTAGACTATCCCCCACTCTTATTATGCAACAACGAAGACTTAGTTTTTGATCATAGCGCAACAGATCCAGATGGTGATCAGTTAATATATTCATTCACCACTCCGTTTTCTGGAGCAACTAGTATTAACCCAGCCCCAAACCCACCACCGGGACCACCATATGCCAATGTAATATGGAGTGGAGTTGTCGCCTCGAATCCACTAGGAGCTGGAGCATCTATAAGTATTGACCCAACCACTGGCATATTGACAGCTTCACCCAATCTTCTTGGAAGATTCGTTGTTGGGATTCAAGTTCAAGAATTAAGAAATGGCGTTGTTATAAATAGAACTCTTCGTGATTTTATATTCAGGGTTTTTAATTGTCAACTACAACTTGAAAGTATTTTACCCGCTCAAGAAGATTTACCCGATTTTATCTCATACTGTCAGGGACTCGAAGTTAACTTCGTTAACAATTCTTATAATGGAACTAACTATGCTTGGGATTTTGGAGTGGTTGATGAAATTACTGATGTTAGCACAGTATTTGAACCCTCGTTCACTTACCCAGAGGATGGAATTTACGAAGTAACTTTAATTGTGAATCCCGGTTGGCCTTGTACCGATACTGCTTATATGGATATCAATGTGAATAATGAAATTTTAGTGTCCTACACATCAAATGATTCTCTCTGTATCTTCAATAATAGCTTTGATTTTGTTGGAACGACCAATGGACCAGCAGGAAGCGAATTAGTTTGGGATTTTGGCTCATCCGCTAATATTGAAACCACAAACGGTAACATTATTAACAATATCGAGTTTTCAGAAACAGGTTTCATCCCCATTGAATTAAGCGTTTCTTTTGGGCTATGCACAACAAATTATATTGACTCCATTTATATATTCCCAGAACCTGTTGCTGAAATTATTCTCCCTGACAATATAGAATGTGGTGGTTTAGAAATAAACTTTGGAAACAACTCTCTCGCGTCCATTAATTACAATTGGGATTTTGGTGTTACCGAAATTAGTACAGACGTAAGTAACGAATTCTCTCCAACATTTAATTTTGTCAATTCAGGTACTTATACTGTTACTCTCATGGCAGGGTCTACTGACGTATGTGTCGATACTACTCAAGCTACAATAACGGTCAACAAACCACTGGTTGTTGATTTCACTTCGCAAGATTCCATGTGCGTAACAGATAATTCCTTTGATTTTATAAGCTCAGTCAGTGGGCCGTCTTCTTCTGTTTTTACGTGGGACTTTGGTAATTTGGCGTCGGTTACTAGCTCTACTAACACCAATGAATTAGGAGTTAGTTTTTTAGGAACAGGTCAACTACCGATTACCTTAACAGGTGCCTTTGAAAACTGCATTGAAACGATAACGCATACTATTTATATCTATCAAGAACCTCAAATTAATTTTATTCTTATAGATGAATTACAATGCGAGCCATATCTAGCACACTTCACCGATTTAAGTTTTGCTGAAACCGGTATTTCTTATATTTGGGATTTTGGGAACAATGAGAACTCTACAGAACAAAATCCATCAACTACATATCAAGATACTGGTTCTTACCCCGTTACATTAACTATTTCTACAAGCGCTGGTTGTATACGAACATTATCTTTAACTCAACCTGATCTTGTTACAGTTCGCCCTAGTCCAATTGCGGGATTCTCAATTGACCCAAGCATTACCGATATTTGTAATTCTAGCGTTAACTTTACAGATGAATCGTCTTTAGCAATGAACTATTACTATTATTTTGATGATGGCACCTTCAATAGTAATGAAAGTAATCCTTCTCATCTTTATCACACCTCAGGTACTCATCGTCCTTCTCAATTGGTCATATCAGAATTTGGATGTAGAGATTCTATCTCTTCAGAATTATACATTGAACCCTTCAACTTATTCGTACCCAATACGTTTACTCCTGATGGAAACGAATTTAATAGCCGATTTCTACCTGTCGTAGATTTGTCTGTAGAAGAATGGAAATTGGAGATTTTTAATCGTTGGGGAGAATTGGTCTTTGTTTCTAATGATGTTAATATCGGTTGGAATGGCACCAACAAAAAAGGAGTAATTTCACAGGATGGAACCTATGTTTGGAAAGTGACTTACACTTCTTGTGCACCAATAAATCCAGAAGAAATTTTTACCGGTACCATTAACCTCCTTAGATAAATAATTGTGGCAAGATTCAATGATTCAATAAATATTCTTAAACACCTTTCCTTTAAAAGGGTCGCTAATTTATTTAGTCTTAAAACAAGTTACCTCCAGTCTAAATGGACGAAGAGAGCTAACCACCGAGGAATGCCATTTTCATTGAGTATAGAGCCGACAACAGCTTGTAATCTAGGTTGCCCAGAATGTCCTAGTGGATTAAAACAATTCACCCGACCGACCGGTAAATTAGATCTTGATTTACATAAAAGAATGATTGATCAAGTAAAAAAATCTGTATTCTACATCAATTACTATTTTCAAGGAGAACCTTTTATTCACCCGCAATTTTTAGCTTTAATAGAAGAAGCAAAACAGAATAAAATTTATACTTCAACTTCAACGAATGCGCATTTCATTACCAAAGAAATGGCCGATAAAATAATTGAGTCAGGATTGGACCGTTTGATTATATCCATAGATGGTTTGACTCAAGAAACGTATGAAAACTATCGGGTGAATGGTGAGCTTAATAAAGTAATTCAAGGAACAGAGTTTCTTCTAAAGGCAAAAAAAGAAAAGAATTCGAAGACACCCCATTTGATTTTTCAATTTTTAGCGGTAAAACCTAATGAACATGAAATCAATGATGTTTTCAAACTTGGGGCTAAAATGGGTATTGATGAAGTAAGAATTAAATCTGCTCAACTCTACAATTATAAAAATGGGAATCCATTAATGCCTGAAAATGAAAAATATTCTAGGTATAAGTTGAAGAAGGACGGAACCTACAAATTGAAGTATGAAACAGGAGATCATTGTTGGAGAATGTGGTCTTCAAGTGTTTTCACATGGGATGGGAAAGTTGTACCTTGCTGTTTTGATAAAGACGCAAAGCATATTTTGGGCACATTGGAAGACAACGATTTTAAATCGATATGGACAAGCCAACAATACACTTCATTCCGTCAGGCCATTCTTACGAATAGAAATGAAATCGATATTTGCCAAAATTGTTCTGAAGGAGCAAAAGTTTGGGTATAAAAAAAGCCATC
>TARA_B110000285_G_scaffold167551_1_pt1 | contig 10472 bp, 7 predicted proteins | sample TARA_B110000285 | Tara Oceans TARA_B110000285 (sample SAMEA4397756) | marine metagenome | biome: Polar Biome; feature: [SRF] surface water layer (ENVO:00010504); material: water (ENVO:00002006), including particulate matter (ENVO:01000060) such as... | depth 5 m
TACAATCAATAAGTCAATAACGCACCTATCTGTAAGATAGTTTAACAAACACCCTCAACCTCTTCACTGGCAAAACATTTATTATGAAAAAACCGACAACTAAACCATCCAGTGTGTCACCAACACAAAGAAAAAGAATAGAAAATGCTATAGCAAGACAAATATTAAAACCACTATATCGAATAAAGCCTTCAGATTAAACAAAGACTTTTTACCTTCAAATATAATTAATCAAAGAGAAAGTAGTCAAAAGCCAGATTCCACAAGACACCGAAAAAAAGGTCGAGAAGGAATATATATACCTCATGGAGGTCAAGTTACTGATCTTAAGAGCAAGCAACAGAAGTGTTCAACTAATTGGGGAAATTAATTAATTAAGTTTTACTTTAGCAGCAGGTTATCACGACTTATTCAGGATATTATACCAAAAATAAATATAGTTTATTGATAATCAGAGTTTTAAAATTATAAATAACTGGCCCAGTAGTTCAACTGGATAGAATATCAGATTTCGGCTCTGACGGTTAGGGGTTCGAATCCCTTCTGGGTCACTTTTTCTGCTATTGTTAGTTATGAAAAAAACATTTTTTTTACTTCTCCTCTTTCTATATCAATGTCAAAAAAACATTCAGCAAAATCATTCACAAACTTCAAGAATTAGTAACGGTGGATTGATTTTGCCTACAGGCTTTAAAGCGTCAGTTTTAGCAGACAGTATTGGCCCTTCTCGTCACTTGGCGGTTAATGATATTGGTGATATATACGTTAAATTGAGTATAGAAAACGGAACCCAAGGTAATGAGCCCTGCGTGATGAGGATGGAGATGGTGAAGCCGATATCATAAAACGATTTGGTAATTATCCAAACGACGGAAAGTTTGCAACAGAAATGCGTATTCACAAGGGCTATTTGTATTACAGCTCAGAGTTAGTTGTATATCGTCAAAAACTTAAAGAGGGCCAATTAATCCCTAAAGGGGATCCAGAGGTTATAATGGTTGATGAATTCCCTATTCGATGGCACAATGCTAAATCGTTAGCGTTTGATAATTTAGGGGGTATGTACGTTACCTTTAGTGCTCCTACAAATGTTTGTGAAGATCAATCCATTACCTATACTGATGCAACTTCTGTTGTAAAAGTAGAGTATCCTTGTTCACAGCTAGAAATATTAGGAGGAATTTGGAAATTTGACGATGCTACACCTAATCAAAAGCAAGCAGATAGAGAACTTTTTGCTACAGGTTTAAGAAGTATTGTTGCCATATCATGGAACATGGAAGACAATCAATTGTACGCCTTAAATCATGGCCGAGATTATTTGCATAACCATGCACCTATGTATTATTCAGAATGGGAAAATTCTGTTTTACCCACTGAAGAATTTCTAATAATTAAAAAAGGCAAACATTATGGCTGGCCATATACTTATTATGATCCTTTTAAAAAGAAGCGAATGTTAGCACCTGAATATGGTGGTAATGGTGTTCAAGAATCCGAAGAAGTTTATGAAAATCCTATTATGGCTCTGCCTGCGCACTGGGCCCCAAATGATTTATTATTTTACAAAGGCGATCAGTTTCCTGCATACTATAAAAAAGGTGCATTTGTTGCATTTCATGGTTCTACAAATAGAACACCTTATCCACAAGCTGGTTATATAATTGCCTTTATCCCTTTTGAAAACGGAAAACCATTTGGTCGTTGGGAAGTCTTTGCCGATGGTTTTGCACAACAAGTGGTGATTAAAAAAATGGGAGATACTACTTACCGCCCCATGGGATTAGCTGAAGGTCCCGACGGTTCATTGTATATTTCAGATTCTAAAAAAGGGAAAATTTGGAAAGTTTTTTTTCAAGGAAAACGTTCCACTTTTGGAATTAAAGATCGAATAGTTGTGGAACGAAGAAAAGCTAGAAGCCATTTAAGGACACCCAATATTCAAAGAGATTTTATTCCTTCAAACTAGCATTTCTTGCTATTTTAGTAATATTTGTTTATCTTATTTTTTTAAATAAATAGTCCTAAACGTTGACGATAAGCCTAACATTCGCAAAAAATATATTAAAAGACCTTTATTGTATAGAAGGAATACTTTCTTTTCTTCCGGGAGAAGTAGACTTTAATTTTAAAGTTGAAACAAATGAAGGGTCTAGGTTTGTTTTAAAGATAGGTCGTCCCAATATTCAACTTGAATATTTACAATTTCAACAAAACATTTTACAACACCTTGAAGGTGATTCAACACAAAAGAATCTTCCTAAGGTCATTTTAAGTAAAGAAGGCAAAGGAATTTCTTTTTTTAATGATCAAAATGGAGTATTAAGAGCCGTACGCCTTCTTTCTTGGACTTCTGGAAGAGTTTGGAGTACTGTTAATCCAAAAACAGATTCTCTTCGCTATAGTTTAGGAGAAAAAGCAGGGAAGCTCACAAAAAATTTACAAAAATACGATCACTCTGCTGCCCATCGTTTTTTTGATTGGGATATCGCAAAGGCAGAATGGATTAGGGAGTATTTGCAATTGTTTACCAAAGAGCAAGCATCAATAGCTACTCATTTTTTAACTATTTTTTCTTCGCTACAGCCGCAATATGAAACCTTAAGGAAAAGTATTGTCCATAATGATGTAAGCGATAATAATTGTCTTGTTTCAAATGACTTAGATCACCCTTCTGTTATCGCAATTATAGATTTTGGAGATGCAATTTATACTCAAATTATTAATGATTTATCCATTTGTTGTGCATATGCTATTATGCATCATAATGATCCATTAGCGGCCTCCTTACCAATAGTTGAAGGATATCACAAAGCTTTTCCTGTTTCAGAGAAAGAACTATCTTTTTTATATGCCTGTATAGCAATGCGCTTACTCATTTCGGTGACTAAATCTGCCCTTAATAAAAAATCAGAACCTGAAAATGAGTACTTGTTAATTAGTGAAAAACCTGCTTGGGAATTATTACATAAGTGGATAGCAATTGATTCGGATTTTGCTAATTTTAGTTTTAGAACAGCTTGTGATTTTTCAGCCCATCCTAATTCTGAACACTTTACTGATTGGGCAACTCAACAGTCAATAAGTCTTACTGAACTGTTCCCTGGGTTAAAAAAGCATGAAGTTCATCTTTTAAATTTGAGTGTTTCTAGCACGTGGATTGGTCAACAACCTGAATTTAATGACTTAGACCTTTTTCAATTTAAACTTGAGCAACTTCAAAAGCAACAGCCTAATTCTATTCTCGCGGGGGGGTATTTAGAACCACGACCTCTATACACTTCTTCTAATTATGACAAAATAGGGAATGCCGGGTCCGAAAGTCGTTCCATTCATTTAGGGATTGATTTTTGGGTGTCAGAAACTACGCCTGTTTACAGTTTTCTTGAAGGTCATGTAATGATGGCAGTAAACGATCAGGGTGAAAAAGCATATGGAGGAATGTTAGTCTTAAAACATAAAGCTGCAGGCTTTTGTTTTTTCACGCTCTATGGGCATTTGGATGTTGCTGGTGTATTACAACACGCACCGGGTGATTATATTAAAAAAGGTCAAGAACTTGCTAGAATTGGAGCTTCTTCTGAAAATGGAAATTGGGCACCCCACTTACATTTTCAGTTAATGTTATCTCTTTTAGATTTTATAGATGATTTTCCCGGAGTATGTTTTCCAAATCAAGAAAAGGTTTGGAGCGGAATCTGTCCTGATCCTAATTTACTATTTAAGCGAAATGTTTTAAATACTCATTTTACTTCTAAAGAAAGTGAAATAAAGGTTGATCGTGCGACCTATTTAGGGAAAGGAATGAGTTTACAATACAATACACCAATTCATATTGTTAGGGGGCAAGGGGTATATTTAATTGACAATAAGGGAAGGAAATTTCTTGATACTGTAAATAATGTGGCACATGTAGGACATGAGCATCCTAAGGTTGTAAAAGCAGGTCAGTTACAAATGGGCCTGCTAAATACCAACACCCGATATTTACATGAACATATAACCAACTTAGCAAAAACACTTACTAAAAAATTACCACCAGGATTAAGTGTTTTACATTTTGTAAATTCAGGTAGTGAGGCAAATGAATTGGCAATGCGAATGGTTAAAACGTTCACAAACTCTCAAGAAATTATAGTTTCTGAAGCAGGGTATCATGGAAACACAAATATGTGTGTTGATATTAGTTCCTATAAATTTGATGGCAAGGGAGGAACAGGAGCACCCAAAAATGTACATGTTTTTCCATTACCTGATTCTTTTAGAGGAAAATTTACAGGAGAAAATACAGGGCCTTTATATGCTAATGAAATTCAACTTTTAATAGATCAAATTAAAGCTTCTAATAATCATGTTGGTGCATTTATTGTTGAACCTATTATTAGTTGTGGAGGTCAAATTGAGTTGCCAAAGAATTTTTTAAAAAAGGCCTATGAGTTAGTTAGGAATGCGGGTGGTTTATGTATTTCTGATGAAATTCAAACAGGCTGTGGAAGAATGGGAAGCACTTACTGGGGATTTCAACTGCATGATGTAGTACCTGATATTATTACTATAGGAAAACCATTAGGAAATGGACATCCCATTGCTGCTGTGGCTTGTACGATTGAAGTTGCTGAAAAATTCGTGAATGGAATGGAATTTTTTAATACTTTTGGAGGGAATCCAGTTTCCTCTATTATAGCGCAAAATGTGTTAGAGGTCATAGAAGAAGAAAAGTTACAGCACAATGCATTAAATGTTGGTGAATTTTTAAAGAAAGAATTACAAACACTTTCAACCAAACATCCAATCATGGGATCTATTCGTGGGCAAGGTTTGTTTTTAGGGATAGAATTAGTAGATTCAAAATTAAATCCACTGGAGAAGCAGGCTTCTTATTTGGTAAACCGGATGAAAGAGCACGGTGTTTTAATGAGTTCAGATGGTCCTGGACATAATATTTTGAAGATAAAGCCCCCTCTGGTATTTTCAATAGAAAACGCAAAAGAGTTACTTTTTTACATTAAAAAAATACTTGGAGAGGATATGATGAAGAATTTCAAGACATAAAAAGTAATTTGTTTTTTTTTTGTACATTAACTTGATTAAAATAGGTATAATGAATGAAATAACAATAATAATTATTGGTGTCGTATTACTGTTTGGTGGAGTTATCCTATATGCAGTAATATCAACTGCAACAGGCTTAGAAGAAGATAAAAATAAAAATTATGTTCCGGATTGGATTGAGAAAAAATTTCCTAAAATATTCAAGTCTGGTAAGGATTTAGAATAATTAATTAACTCAAAATACTGTTTATTATGTTTAAAGAATTATTTCTTTACGCAATAATTATACAATTTTTGAGTTAATTAATTGTTGTAAATATCCTGCAGATGAATCGTAACATGAAAATATTTTCTAGTCTAGTTTTATTATTATTTTTCCAATTAGGGATTTCTCAGAATTTTGATAAACCTTGGGCAATTGCTGTTGGAGTTGACCTGATTAATATTCAAGATGATGATGTAGACTCAGGATTGAATTTCGGTGCCCCCGCCTTGAGCTTATCTCGTTACTTAGGTGCAGGATTCTCCTTAGGCGCACAATACTCTCTTAATAATGTAAAAAATACTCTTGGAGATTTTGGCTATTCATCTATAGATGGTGTTGCTAAATACAACCTTTCTAATGGTAAAATATTACCCTATTTATTCGTTGGATTTGGAGTCTCAAAATTCTCTACTGATGTTGATAAAGTAGGTTTACTTCCATCAAATGAAACCAGCAGAACTGGACTTGGTGGTATTGGAGTGAACTTTGGTTTAAATGATAAACTTGCGATTAATGTAAGTACTTCTTACAGATTAGACATAGAGGGAGATGGCTTTAACCATCTTCAACACATAGTTGGATTACATTATAGTTTTGGTTCCGGAGATTCTGATAAAGATGGCGTACCAGACAAGAAAGATGAATGTCCAGAAATACCTGGTTTAAAAGAATTTAATGGTTGTCCAGATACTGATGGCGATACTGTAATGGATAAAGAAGATTCGTGTCCAGAAGTTGCCGGTTTGGTTGAAATGAATGGCTGTCCTGATTCGGATGGTGATGGAATTCCTGATCCAGATGATGCTTGTGTTGAAATTCCAGGAAGCTTAGAAATGAATGGCTGTCCTGATTTGGATGGTGATGGCGTTGCAGACAATATAGATCAATGTATTGAAACGGCTGGTCCTTTGGAAAATAATGGCTGCCCTTGGCCTGATATCGATGGTGATGGTGTTCCAGATAATATAGACGCCTGTAAGGATCAAGCTGGAACAATCCTAAATAATGGTTGTCCTGAGTTATCAGAGGAGATTTTGGCTACTCTAAATCAGTTTAGTTCACGAATTAATTTTCCAGCAAATAGCGATAAGATTTTTGGAAAAAAAATACGGGACATACTTAATAAAATTAAAGTATTGTTAAATCAAAATCCTGAGGGCGGTCTAATTATTGAGGGCTATGCTTCTTCAGATGGAGACGATATATATAATACTGAACTATCAGTTAAACGTGCTCGATCAGTAAAAGCGTATCTTATTGAAATTGGTGTTTCAGGAGAAAGATTAGAAGTTAGAGGTTTAGGAGAGACTTCGCCTATAAGTGATAATGAATCTCCCGAAGGACGGGCAGAAAACAGAAGGGTACAATTTATACCTAAACGGAACTAAAAGAATAATACTCTAATAGTTTAAAGCGCTTTTTTAGCGGTATTATACTTCTTTTAGACGCTTAATTTTTTCTTCAGGATTATTTGCTTTAAAAACGTAGCTACCTGCTACTAATATATTTGCGCCACAAGATATTAGTTGTGCTGCATTTGCATCTGTTACTCCACCATCTATTTCTATTAGACAAGTTGATTTATGAAGTTTTATGAGTTCTTTTAACTCTTTTACTTTGCTGTACGTATTTTCAATAAAAAATTGCCCACCAAAACCTGGATTAACACTCATAATGCAAACTAGGTCTAGGTCTTTAATGATATTAGATAAGCTGTTAATAGGTGTGTGAGGGTTTAGTGCTACCCCAGCTTTCATACCACACGATTTAATTTTTTGTACGGTTCTATGTAAATGATTACATGCTTCAAAATGCACCGTTAGTATAGTCGCTCCAAGGTCTGCAAATGTATCGATATAGCGATCCGGATCTACGATCATCAAATGTACATCTAGAGGCTTAGCTGCATGTTTTTGTATTGCCGCTAACACAGGCATTCCAAAGGAGATGTTGGGAACAAAAACCCCATCCATGATATCAATATGAAACCAATCCGCATCACTATTATTTACCATTTTTGAATCACGTTCAAGGTTGGAAAAATCTGCTGCTAGAATTGAGGGGGCTATAAGTACTGACATTTTTGTTGTTTTAAAATATAAAGATACAAAAAAGGCAACCCTCGGGTTGCCTTTTAATTTTAACCTAAATAGGTTTTCAGAATTTTACTTCGCGAGGTGTGTTTTAATCTGCGAATTGCTTTTTCTTTAATTTGTCTGACACGTTCTCTGGTGAGATCAAATGTTTCTCCAATTTCTTCTAAAGTCATTGCGTGCTGATTTCCTAGTCCAAAATACAAACGAACTACATCTGCTTCTCTAGGTGTAAGCGTTTCTAATGCACGTTCTATTTCAGTACGAAGAGATTCTTGTAATAGTGCTTTGTCTGGATTAGGAGACTCCCCACTATTAAGAACATCATATAAATTAGAATCCTCTCCTTCTACTAAAGGTGCATCCATTGAAACGTGTCTTCCAGAGTTTTTGAGCGATTCTTTTACGTCATTTATAGTCATATCCAACTCTTTTGCAATCTCTTCTGCAGAGGGAGCACGTTCATGTGCTTGTTCCAAAAAGGCGTACGTTTTATTAATTTTATTGATCGATCCAATTTTATTTAGCGGCAGCCTTACAATTCGAGATTGTTCAGCGAGTGCTTGTAAAATAGATTGTCGAATCCACCATACCGCATAAGATATAAACTTAAAACCACGAGTTTCATCAAAACGTTGTGCAGCTTTAATTAAACCCAAATTTCCTTCATTTATTAAGTCAGGAAGAGTGAGCCCCTGGTTTTGATATTGTTTTGCAACAGATACTACAAATCGCAGGTTGGCTTTAGTTAATTTTTCAAGAGCAATTTGATCTCCTGCCTTAATAAGTTGTGCCAATTCTACTTCTTCTTCAGCAGTAATTAAATCTACTTTACCAATTTCTTGAAGGTATTTGTCCAAGGAAGCAGTTTCGCGATTGGTTACTTGCTTTGTAATTTTTAGTTGTCTCATATCTTAAAGCGATGTCTTTATATAATGGATACGTTTAAAACGCAGAAATGTTACAGAAAATTGATTAAATAATTAATCTTTTTTTTCAGGTCTTGGCAATAAAGCCTTGCGGGACACTTTCTCTTTACGAGTTCTAGAGTCAATACCAAAATATTTAACTTCTAGGGTGTCACCCATGCTAACAACATCAGCTACATTTTCAGTACGTTCCCAAGCTAATTCACTAACGTGTAAAAGCACTTCATTTCCTGGTGCATCAAGATATTCTACTACTGCTCCAAAATCAAGCATCTTAATTACTTTTACTTGGTAGGTATTTCCTACAATTGGTTTAAAAGTAACCGAATCAATTTTAGCTTCTACCATTGCAATTCCCTCTGGTGAAGTTCCTAATATCTCTATAATTCCCTCTTCAGTTACAGGATCTTCTGTAATAACAATTGTACAACCTGATTGTTTTTGAAGTTCTTGAATTACTTTTCCACCAGGACCTATCATAGCACCAATGAAATCATTAGGAATTCTTCTGTTAATCATTTTAGGCGCATGCGCTTTAACATCCTTATTTGGAGTTTTAATGGTTTTAATAAGTTCTTCTAAAATATGTAATCTACCATTTCTAGCTTGATTTAGCGCTTGTGTCATTATATCAAATCGCAAACCTTTTATTTTTATATCCATTTGGCACGCTGTAATTCCATCAGCAGTTCCGGTTACTTTAAAATCCATATCTCCTAGGTGATCTTCATCTCCTAAAATATCTGAAAGTACTGCAAAGCGATCACCATCTGTAATTAATCCCATAGCAATTCCAGATACAGGCTTTTTGATTTGAATTCCAGCATCCATTAATGCCATAGTGCCAGCACATACTGTTGCCATAGAAGATGAACCGTTAGATTCAAGAACTTCTGACACAATTCGTACAGTATAAGGGCAGTTGTCTGGCATTACTTTTTTCAAAGCACGTTGCGCTAAGTTACCATGTCCAACTTCACGTCTTGAAGTTCCACGAAGTGGTCTGGCTTCACCAGTACAGAAAGGAGGGAAATTATAGTGTAGATAAAACGTTTCCTCTCCTTCATGAGAAGGGGAATCAATTTTGTTTGCTTCTCTAGAAGTTCCTAGCGTTGTTGTTGCTAAGGCTTGTGTTTCTCCACGTGTAAAAAGAGCAGAACCATGGGTAGAAGGTAAATAATCTACTTCACACCATATTGGTCGAATTTCATTTGTTTTTCTACCGTCCAAGCGAATTCCTTCTTCAAGGACTAGATCACGAACTGCTTTTTTCTGTGAACTGTTATGGTAGCGAGATACTAAATCACCTTTTTCATTAACTATTTCTTCGCTAAGTTTAGCGACAGAAGCTTCTTTTATTTCAGAAAATTGCTCAGAACGGTCTGCTTTAGAAAGCCCTTTTTTAGCTACTTCATAGTATTTTTGGTAAGTTGCATCATGGATTTCTTTTTCCAGTGCTTCATTCTTTTCTTCTTCTTCGTACGAACGCACTACTTTTTTACCAACAGCTTCAGCTAACGCAATTTGTGCTTTTACCTGATCTTTGATCGCTTTATGTCCAAAAGCAATAGCGTCAAGCATTTCTTCTTCAGAAATCTCATCAAACTCACCTTCAACCATGGCAACAGAGTCTGCACTAGCTCCAACCATGATATCAATATCAGAAGTTGCCAATTGCTCTTTACTAGGGTTAACGATAAACATTCCGTCCACACGTGCAACACGTACTTCGGAAATAGGATATTCAAACGGGATGTCCGAAAGTTGAATTGCTGTAGAGGCAGCTAAACCAGCTAAAGCATCTGGCATTACATTTTCATCATGAGACATTAATTGAATCATAACTTGTGTTTCAGCATGGTAGTCTTTTGGAAAAAGCGGACGTAATACGCGGTCTACAAGTCTCATCGTAAGAACCTCTCCATCACTAGGACGTGCTTCTCTCTTAAAAAAACCTCCAGGGAATTTTCCAGCTGCAGCAAATTTCTCACGATAATCAACCGTAAGAGGCAGGAAGTCAACCGGGCTTTGCTTTCGAGCAGATACTGCAGTTGCTAGTAACATACAGTCACCCATACGAACGACTACGGAACCATCAGCTTGCTTGGCTAGTTTACCAGTTTCAAGGGTGAT
>TARA_B110000285_G_scaffold10813_1_pt1 | contig 10464 bp, 11 predicted proteins | sample TARA_B110000285 | Tara Oceans TARA_B110000285 (sample SAMEA4397756) | marine metagenome | biome: Polar Biome; feature: [SRF] surface water layer (ENVO:00010504); material: water (ENVO:00002006), including particulate matter (ENVO:01000060) such as... | depth 5 m
GCGATAAAAGACATCATTTGATTTGATGTAAAAGTAATCAAATTCAACAATTCATCGAGCATCCGTCGGCATCTCTTCTTCAGTGTTGTGTTCACAATCTGGACACGTTATAGTTGACTTCAGTTCTACTTTCATTACTTTACATTTATACTTGTCACTGTATATCCAGTCGAGTTTATAGCGGATTCTATTACTTTAACATCCGTTTTAGTCTTATCAAATTCTACTATAGCATCGCCAGACGTAATAGGACACCTTTGCATTACCTATTCCTTCAAGAAGATTAATTTCAGTGAAATATGTTCTTCACAACTTTCACAGGTCATCCCCTCAATCACAAACTCAGGCTTATAAAGGCTCTCCTGTAAAATAATAACAGATGATTTACTATCAGTGGAATAAAACACAGACAAATAGTATGGAAAAGAAAGCATAAGAGCTGCAAATACTGTAATGATACCAAGGAATAATTTGGTTTGTATAAATCTGATCTTCTCTTCAGTATCGCAATCATAGTCATCATCTTTACTTACTTTAGCAAATGCTTAAATACAAGAATGGACTAATCAATTTTCTCTTATAAAAACGTCTCGAAACGTTCAAAATGACAAGTATACCCATTAGGGTAACGCGTTAAATAATTTTGGTGTTCTGGTTCAGCTGGCCAAAATTTAACAAATGGCTCTAACCTTGTCACAACTTTATTTTGCCATTTCTCAGATTGATCAACAAGATTAATTACCTCTTGTGCCGCGATTTTTTCTAGTTCATCTTGAAAAAATATTACAGATCTATAAGCCGTACCATGATCGTTTCCTTGCTGATTCAATGTAGTTGGATTGTGTATTCTAAAAAAATAATCTAAAATTTCTTTGAACGAAGTTAGTTCAGGGTCGTAAGTCAATTCAATACCTTCAGCATGTCCTTCATGATTAGGATAAGTTGGAAATTCATTTTGTCCACCCATATATCCAACTTCAGAATCAATAATCCCAGTACGTAGACAAAATAAATCTTCTATACCCCAAAAACATCCTCCAGCGAAATATGCTTTTTTATAACTCATCCTAACTACTTCTTTATTTTCTTAGAAACAAAATTAACAAAATCATCTATGAACTACAAGACAACATAGAACATCCTACCTTACTTTTGGCCCAATCGGGTCGTTTTGAGAACCATTTTTCCATTTCTGGCTGTTCATCATATGGTTTTAGTAAAAGCTGATATAATTCATCGACAAGTGTGTTGTCTCCAGTTTCAGCAGATTCAATGGCTAATTGAGCCATATAATTACGTAATACATACTTAGGGTTAACCAACTTCATATTTTCGCTTCTTTCAGCTGAAGAAATATTTTCTCCCGCTAAATGCAATGTATATTCTTTGAACCATTTTTTCCAGTCACTTCCCGAAATATCATTAGGCTTGTAACTTGACATTTCTAAAGAAGTCTTAAAAATATCCCAACTTTCTAAATAGGTTGAAGAAGAAATATATCTATAAAACAAAGTCATATCCACCTCATCTTTCTCCATCAAATCTTCCAAATCATTTAAAAAAGTTTCTGGAATTTCAACATTATATAATCCCAGTTTTGACAATTTCATTTCATGGAATTCTGTTAAAAATTCTTTCCCATAGTTTTTGAGTACTTCTTGAAAAGGCTCGACTTCTAAAACCAATGGGTATAGTGCATTGGCCAATTTACTTAAGTTCCATAAAGAGATTTGAGCTTGATTTCCAAAACGATATCTTCGATGGCTTTTATCCGTAGTATTAGGCGTCCAACCTCTATCATAGTTTTCCAACCATCCATAAGGTCCATAATCTATTGTTAAGCCTAAAATAGACATGTTATCCGTATTCATAACACCGTGAACAAAGCCTACTCGTTGCCAATGAAGAATCATTTCACGTGTTTTTTTGGCTACAGTCTTAAAAAACTGGATATAAACATCCTTTGATGGTTTTCCTAAATCAGGGTAATGATTTGTAATTGTATAATCAACCAATTGCTTTAAGATTTTTGAATCATTCCTTGCGGCCAGTAATTCAAAACTTCCAAATCGAATAAAACTTGGCGACATTCTACAAACTACAGCTCCTAATTCATCTTTTTTATTTCCATCATACAAAATATCTCGAGTGACTAAGTCTCCCGTTTTTACTAAAGAAAGAGCTCTTGTAGAAGGAACACCCAAATGATACATTGCTTCACTACACAGATATTCTCGAATAGAGGACCTCAAAACAGCTAATCCATCTGACCCTCTTGAATATGGAGTGGGGCCTGATCCTTTCAGTTGCAATTTCCAATTTTGATTCTCAATATCTAATTCGGCGATATTAATTGCTCGTCCATCACCCAATTGCCCTGCCCAATTTCCAAATTGGTGTCCACCATAACACATCGCATATGGCTTAAAGCCATTAAAGGTCTTAGAACCACTCATCACTTGTAAAAACTCCTTTTTATCATCAATTGATAAATTTAGTTCTTCCAAAAGTGAATCTGAAACATGCACCATTTCAGGGTTTCCAGGAACCTTCGTTTCTACATCAGAAAAACACGCTCCAACTACCTGTCGAGAGAAATTATTTTCTTCAGAATCCTTTGGAAGTTCAGCCGAAAAATTTTTACGATGTTGTATGGAAAATATATCTTTCATTTATTTAAAATTCTTATCATAAGAAGTACAAATGTATTTGTTTTTATGTTTAGGAGTCACCTTTATGTAGTTATCTGCTATTTTTCAGGCACAATTGTCGCTCCGATTACCATCTGTTGTTAAATACGTGTCCTTAATCACATCTATTTCAGTCCTCTACATTCGACAATCACTTCAAAAAAAAATACTCTTAAACAGAATTAATTCAAATGCAACTAATTACGAATACTGGTGTATCTTTAGAAAAAAATATAGCTTTATCTACAAACGCGCATTATGAAGACATCCCTTATCATCCTTTTATTTCTTGGCATTCAGTTAGCCGTTCATGGTCAATCTAAGGAGGCAGAAGTTCGAGAAATGGCGGAGAGTAGTATTGAGAAAGAAACATTAATTTCAGACCTTGACACTAAAATTAGTATCTCAGAGGACACTTTAGATTTAGACACGGTATTTGTTACAGACTATCCGGATCTAGAGTTCATCCATTACTTCGCATACAATAAGAATAAATTGATCACGAATAAAGGAGACTTGAAAGACTTCGTTAAAGCCGTTGACGCACAGTTAGAAGAAGGTCGATCAAACATTACTATAACCATCTACTCTTCAGCGTCACAAGTTCCAACCAAAACATATGACACAAATGAAACCTTGACAAAAATTAGAGCTGAAAACATGAAGTATGATTTGATTATTTACTTTGAAAATCGAGAAGAATTTAAAGGGCGGGTCACTGTTGTAACTGAAACTACAATTGTTCAAGGCCCTGAATACATTAAGGATGCTCGAAATAAAGAAAAATACTTCCCTTTTCAATATGTTGGAATGAAAACAGAATAAGAAAAAAACTGTTTTACCGGAGTTTTTGTTTTGTGATATACTCCCCTATCCTTATATTTGAAGCATGAATATTTCACTTAAAAAGTCTTTGGCTATATTTGACATTGAAGCCACAGGATTAAGCATTACCAATGATCGAATTGTTGAAATTGCAATTGTTAAAATTGCCCCAGATGGTTCTCGTACGGATTTCTTAAAAAGAGTTAATCCTCAGATTCCTATCCCAAAAGAAGTGAGTGAAATTCATGGAATCTATCAAGAAGATATTGCTGATGAACCAACCATGGAAGGAATATTACCAGAATTAGAGGCTTTTATTGAAAATGCTGATTTTGCAGGTTATAACTCTAATAAATTTGACCTTCCAATGTTAGCAGAAGAACTTCTTCGTGTAGGAAGTAAAGTTGATTTATCAGAAAAGCTCCATATTGATGTTCAAAATATTTTTCACAAGATGGAGCAACGTACGTTAATCGCTGCCTATTCATTCTACTGTCAGAAAGACCTAAAAAATGCCCATACTGCTCTCGCTGATGCCGAAGCAACATGGGAAGTTCTTGATGCACAAATTGATAAATACGAAGAGTTAGACTCTGATGTTGAATCATTAGCAATATTCTCACAATACGGAAACGTTTCTCGATTAGATTTTGCAGGTAGATTAGCCATCAATGAAGACAAAGACGTTATCTATAATTTTGGAAAGCAAAAAGGTCGCACCGTTGCTGAAGTAATGGAAACAGAACCTGGATATAGCGGCTGGTTACTCAATGCGGATTTTCCTCTATACACGAAACAATGCTTACGTAAAGAGGTTGAAAGAATTAAAGATTCAAAAGTGCAACAATCATTAGGGAATTTTGACAATAAATTAGATGCTTTAAAAAATAAATTTAAATAATGAAAATTTTTTGTATCGGTAGAAATTACGCAGATCATGCGAAAGAAATGAACTCTGAAGTAACTTCTTCTCCTATGTTTTTCATGAAAGCAGACACGTCACTTTTGAGACCAGGTACGCCTTTCTTTTACCCAGGATTTACTAAAGATATCCATTATGAATGTGAACTCGTCGTTAAAATTAATAAAGTAGGAAAGAATATTTCTGAGAAATTTGCCCATAAATATTATTCAGAAATAGGTTTAGGTATTGACTTTACTGCGAGGGACCTTCAGCAGAAATGTAAAGAAAAAGGTCACCCTTGGGAAATTGCCAAATCATTTGAAGGAAGTGCCCCTATATCAAAAGAATTTCTTTCTAAAGAAGAATTAGACATTGATAATATTGATTTTACTTTAAAGCAAAACGACAAAATTGTTCAAAGAGGAAATTCAAAAGATATGATTTTTAAAATCGACCAATTGATTTCATATCTATCTCAATTCATGACTTTGAAAAAAGGAGACTTGATATATACTGGAACACCTGCAGGTGTCGGACCAATAGCAATTGGAGATACTTTAGATGGGTTTATAGGGGAAAGAAAGCTGTTCTCAGTCAACGTTAAATAACTACTTCCCTGAGCCTTTAAAAATAATAAGAATCGTAAATAACATTATTTTTACATCCAACGAAATACTTCTATTTTTTAGATAAATAAGATCGTATTTCATTCTAGACAACATTTGTTCTACATTCTCAGCGTATCCATACTTAACTTGTCCCCAAGATGTTATTCCAGGACGAACCTTTGTTAATTCTAAAAACTGTGGTTCGATAGCGGCAATTTTATCAATATAGAATTGTCTTTCAGGACGCGGTCCAACAAGAGACATGTCCCCTTTAATTACATTCCAAAACTGCGGAAACTCATCCAATCTCGTTTTTCGCATGAATCTTCCAACCCCTGTGATTCTCACATCATCGGTTGATGACAATTGCGGACCATTTTTCTCAGAATCAAGAAACATTGTTCTAAATTTAACAATTCTAAAAACTCTACCATTCTTCCCTATTCTATCTTGCAGAAAGAAAACAGGGCCTTTAGATGAAAACTTAACAAATACTGACAGAATAATAAAAACAGGTATTAAAAGAAGTAGAGAAACGATAGAAATCGACAAATCAAGAATTCTTTTCAGAGTGATTTGCCAGACAGACAGCGCCTGTGAATTTATCTCTATCAATAGAGCCCCAAAAATATTGTTCATTTCTACTGATCCAGAAAGAATATCGTACATATCGGGTAACGCGTTGATCACCACGTCACCTCCTTCTAACCTAGAGACAATGTTCTTAATCTTATCATGCTCCACACTCTCGACAGCAATGATTACTTCTTCAATTTGATGCTCACGCAAGATCTGCTCAACGTTGTCAATATGTCCAAGGTAAGGTAGCTTATTTTCCAAATCCTTATCGACACCATTGATGTTAATAAAGCCTTCGAACAAATGACCCGTCCCCTTTGGCAGTTCTCTTATTTCATTATATATATCCACGGCACGTTGACTTCCTCCAATAATCAAAGTTTTAAATCCGGCCTGTCTTCTGTGTACACGATATACAATCCATGAGACTAAAATAAATCTAGGTATTATGGATAGAATAAATTGGAGTCCAAAAAGGAGCATGAGTGCTGTATAATACTGCTGATACCCATTGATTTCATCATCCAAAAGAAAGACAAAGAAAATACCTATTGTTCCCATTACCGTTGCTACAAAGGTTAGATAAATAATTCTGGATCGATGAAGTCTTCTGATATCTTGATAAGTTCCTTGAAGTAAGTATATAAATAACCAAGCAACAGGAATGATAAGGACTCCCAAATAAAATACTTCGCTCACATCAAAAGGTACTTTCTCAATTTCAGTTTTTCTAAGATAATAGAACATAGCCCAAGCAACACCAGCCGAGGCCCAATCAATAAAGAACAGTAAAATAGTAAGTAAACGCTGATTCATCTAGAAATAGACCGCTTTTAAATTATCAATATTAATTTGTCCTGAAGACTCATTTTCATCCAGTGTAGCTTGAAAGGAAAATTCATAATAGTCTTTATCTTGCATTCCTGAAACAATCTCTCTCAGATCAATATATATCTTTTTCCATACCGCGCTTCCTGGCTCAGAAGCAGAAACCGTGACATTGGGATTATCAGTCAAACCATTAGATCCGAGACCTAACAGACCACTTGTAAATTTATTTGTCGTATGATAATCTATTTCCAAATAAACATCTTTACCAATAGGTAACGGCATATTTAAAACTGATCCACCACCGTTAAAAATGGTAGACGCAATCCAAAGGTTATTCGTTTCATTCAAATCAATCTGTAAAAACTCACCACCATTAATTTCCAAGTCAAAAATTGCGGGATCGGAAGAATAAGTTATTAAGGCAGATGAAGTTGAACCCTCTTGAACAACAGATGTTCCTCCATTTTCAAAATCTTCTACATTGAATTTCGCGGATGAATAATATTGAGTTACTGGATTAATTGTCACTCCATCATTCTGAACCAAGTTCATCGTAATAGTATATGGCTCCAAAAAAGGGTAAATTTTCTTTGTAGAAGCAATACCATTATTTCGGATGGCAGGATAAATTTTTATTTCGTTATTCCCTGAAATTAAAACGGGTATTGTTATTGGCAATTCAAATACACCCATCAGTTCATTATCAACATACACCCAAGCTTCTGATAAGTTATGTGTTAAAACTCCCGTATTTACAATTAAATTATTTGGGTTTTCTATCAACTGCCAACCATTGATTGTAATCCATGATGGATCAGGGTTATTCTTTACACAAGAACTTAACAAAGAAATGCTGACAATAAGAAATAAAATTTTCATCATTAGTAAGTAATTAAAAGGATAACGGAGAAATTATTTAATTATTTTAAACTATAGTGGAAGTCGTTGGTTTTAATTTATCAACGATTTTTTGAGCCACCTCAAGTGCACTGTAACCATCTTCCAATGAGACAATTGGAGTAGTATCATTGATAATTGCTTCACCAAAAGAAAATAACTCTTCTTTGATAGCATTGCTTTCTTCAATATCGGGTTTATCAAAAAGTATTTTTTTCGATGTCTTTCCTTCTCCTAGATCAAAAACAACATCAAAAGGATTTGATTCGCCTTGTACATCTTCCATTCTAACAACTTCCAATTCTTTGTTTAAAAAATTAACGCTGATGTAGGCATCTTTTTGAAAGAACCTAGATTTACGCATGTTCTTCATTGAAATACGTGAGGCGGTAAGATTTGCAACACAGCCATTATCAAATTCAATCCTTGCATTAGCAATGTCAGGAGTATCGCTAATCACAGCAACTCCGGATGCCGAAATTCTCTTTATTCCGGAATCTACCACACTTAAAATAGCGTCAATATCATGAATCATTAAATCCAAAACGACCGGCACATCTGTACCACGGGGATTAAATTGTGCCAATCGATGGGTCTCGATAAACATTGGTGTTTTTATGTATGGTAAAGCAGCTTGAAATGCTGGATTAAATCGTTCGACATGACCAACTTGTACTTTAACACCGGCCTCTTGTGCCAAATTGATTAAGGCTTTGGCCTCATCTACTGTTTGCGTCACGGGTTTCTCAATAAATACATGCTTACTTTTCCTCAATGCTTTTGTCGCACATTCAAAATGTGAAAGCGTAGGTGTAACGATATCAATACAGTCAACTGCATCTATCAATGAGTCTACAGAGTCAAATTTCTTTATCCCAAACTCTTCAGTAATTTCATTTGCAGTTTGTACAATCGGATCAAAGAATCCCACAAGTTCAAACATATCAGACAGTTCAAGTAACAAACGAATGTGAACCCTACCTAAATGACCTGCTCCTAAAACACCTACTTTTAACATAATTGTAAATTTTTCGTAAAAATACAAGGTAAAGTAATGTATCCCTCCTGTTTGACACAATGTTTATTAACAATAATATCAACGCAAAAGTAAGAACAGGTTTAGTTTAAACGATTATTGACATTTAAATCTAGTCCAGAATAATAATTTGTTTGCTTATTCGCGTACAATTTTGTTAGTGTCGTAATCTGTCCCGTATGGTATGAAAAATGCTCCAAAACATGTGAAATTGCAGAATAACCAGACACATCAAAGCCTTGAATATTGAATCGTTCACTTATTAAATAATCATCCATTTCTTCAAAACAATCGATAAGTTGCGATTTCATATTTTCTAACAAAAAGATAAAATCACTTTTCCTGATGTTTCGATGGATAACAAATTCATCGTCTCTATTTCTATTGTCTTTTTTTCCTCCCAGCCCAGAAAGAATCCATTGTCTTGCATTTCCACAAAGATGGAGCATTAGACATCCAACTGAAGGAATACTCCCATTTGGTGATTCCCACAATTGTTCTTCATCAAGAATTCTTAAACATTTGTATATCCGCTCATATGACTCGTCAAAAACGCGAAATTTAAATTCTGCAATTATCTCTTTCTTGCCTATCATAATTCACTCAAATTGACCTAATTACTAATAAAGTTAAAAAAAAATGAGCGGAAGATGAAATTATTTAAAGAAATACGTATCTTTGCGCCCACAACATGGTAGTTGTAGCTCAGCTGGTTAGAGCATCGGTTTGTGGTACCGAGGGTCGTGGGTTCGAGCCCCATCTTCTACCCTAAAAGGTCTTGATATATCAAGACCTTTTTTTTGTGCTTTAAATCTCATTTTTTTATTGATCCTTCACTTTATTTATGAAGTTTTGATAAATTGACCAATAAATGTAAATGAGTAAAATATTGATAACGAATAAACGCTAAGGAAAGGTTGTTTACTCAACCATTAGCACTAATTAAAGAAACATGAATGATTCATTAAACATCTGCTTGTCCTGTGGACTCTGCTGTGACGGCACTTTGATTGGTTACGTGCAGCTTGAACCTGAAGAATTACCTACACTGAGAGAATTAATGGAGATCGAGGATGAAAAAGGCAACGGTTTTTTTCTTCAACCTTGTGACAACTATTGTGATGGCTGTAATATTTACTCAAAAAGACCAAAACAATGTGACAATTTTAAGTGTGGACTTTTAAACTCTGTCGAACAGAAGGAATTGGATTTTGATTCCGCTAATGAAACAATCAATGCGGTTAAACAAAAAAAGAACGATATAGAAAAAAAGCTAGCTGTACTACAGTTTGAATTAAAATCCCAATCATTTCACTTTAAAATGGTAGAATTGAAAACGTTATTACAGAAAAAAAAAACTGAATCATTATTAACGCAAAATCAATTAGATTTAATCTTGGATCTTGAGCAACTCGACAGGCTTCTAATACAAAATTTTGGAGTCTCTTTATTTTAAAAAAAAATATACCATTAAGGAAAAGTGGATGTGATATAAAAAGTTGGACACTGAGTTAAGGTATAATTGTATAAAATTATCTTAGCAAAATATGTCAAGAAGAAAATTTACAGCACGTTTTAAGTAAAATGCCATAAAGCTGGGCGAAGAAAAACAAAACGTTTCACAAGCGAGAAGAAAGCGAAAGTTTAAACACACAACTGATTCCAATCATAATTATCCGATTGCTCCAAATAGGTTAAATCGCAGATTTTCAACAAAAAGGCGTAACGCAGTTTGGATGTCTGATATTACATCTATTGAAACATCTCAAGGTTGGCTGTATTTAACAGTTATCATTGACTTATTCGACAGGAAAGTGATTGGCTGGGTAATTAGTGAAGATATGACTACTGAATCAACTGTAGTAAAAGCTTGGTATATGGCAGTTGGAAATAGACCAATTAAAAATACGTTGATTTTCCATTCTGATAGAGGTTCTCAATATGCTTGCACAAAATTTAAAACTATACTTAAAAGTTGCGATTTTGTTCAGTAAAGCATGAGTAGAAAAGGAAAATGCTGGGACAATGCTGTAGCTGAGAGTTTTTTAAGAGCTTAAAAACAGAATGGGTTTATAAAAATGAGTACATTCGAAA
>TARA_B110000285_G_scaffold51879_1_pt1 | contig 10438 bp, 8 predicted proteins | sample TARA_B110000285 | Tara Oceans TARA_B110000285 (sample SAMEA4397756) | marine metagenome | biome: Polar Biome; feature: [SRF] surface water layer (ENVO:00010504); material: water (ENVO:00002006), including particulate matter (ENVO:01000060) such as... | depth 5 m
GAAGAGGTTCGTCCAATTAATGGGGCCCTTAATGGACTATGGCAGCGCATTCAGCCATTTGATATGGATAGCGACGGTGATGTTGATTACCTCCTTGGAAATTGGGGGACAAACTCTAAATTCAAAGCTTCGGCAAAGTATCCTTTAAAAATGTACTATCACGACTTTGATGAAAACGGTTCAACAGAGACAATCGTTTGTGTTGAAAAGGACAAACGCTATTATCCATTATTAGGACTTGACAACTTGGCACAACAGTTAGTTGTTCTAAGAAAAACCTTTCCGAAATATGAAGATTTTGCAGGAAAGACCATAGAACAACTATTTGATAAAAAGCGACTCCAAAATGCAACGGTGTTGGAGGTTCACGAGTTGCGCTCGGGCTATCTAAAAAATGAGGAGGGCGTATTTCGTTTTGTGCCTTTTCAAAATGAAATGCAGGTTGCCCCAATAAGAACGTTTTTAGAATACGATTTTGATGCTGATGGCAAAAGCGAAGTCCTTGCTGCAGGTAATTACTTCGGAATAGCGCCCATTCAAGGCCGATTGGATTCATTTTCTGGAGCCTTAATTAAATCTGACGCAGAAACTGTTTTAGGCCCTAAACTCGGAATTGACCTTAGCAATAAGGCAGTTAAAAATCTAAATATCATTCAGTTGAAGAATAAACCTTATCTTTTGGTCACAATTAACAATGACGCAGCCGAGGTTTATGAAATTAAAATAAAACCCTAATTTTTAAAATGAAATACATTAAAATTCTAGTCGTAACAATTTGTGTTCTTCTAAGCGCGTGCAAGCAAGCGGAGCCTCTAATAATAGAGGCAGATGAGTTGCATCATTCTATTGACCATGTCATTAAGGTAATGATCCACGACATTTTTTCACCACCAGTAGCCAGTCGAATATTTGCATATCCGAATATTGCTGCCTATGAAATTGTTGCTCTCAACAATTCAAAGTACACCTCATTGGTTGGGCAATTGAAAGGATTAACCCCAATTCCAGCTTCAGAAACGCCTGTGAACTATCAGTTAGCCGCTCTAATTTCACATATTGAATTGAGTAAACAATTGGTTTTTTCCGAAGAAAAAATTGAGATCTACAGAGACAGTTTATACACTAGCTGGAAGAAAAAAAACCGAAATGAATTTCTAAATGCTGAAACCTATGGTCTGCAAGTGGCTGATCATATATCACAATGGATGGATGGCGATAATTATAAGCAAACCCGGACCATGTCCAAATTCCATGTAATCTCTGAAGACGAAGGCAGGTGGCAGCCTACCCCACCGTCTTATATGGATGGCCTAGAACCACATTGGAATAAAATTCGCCCCTTTGTTATTGACTCTGCTGCTCAATTTAAACCCACTCCTCCTCCAGCATTTTCAATGGAAGAAGGCAGTGACTTCTATAAAGAATTACAAGAGGTATATGACATTAGCAACCGAATCACGGCCGAAGGGGATGCATCTGAAGAAGTACAAGTAGCTCAGTTTTGGGACTGCAATCCGTATGTTTCGGTGACCAGAGGTCATTTAATGTTCGCTACTAAAAAGATTACTCCAGGAGCCCATTGGATAGGGATAACGAAAATTGCGTGTAAAAAAAGTGAATCCAATTTCGACGACTCTGTTTTTACCTATGCAAAAACTTCCTTAGCAATCGCTGATGCTTTTATTAGTTGCTGGGATGAAAAGTATAGATCGAATTTAGTGCGTCCGGAAACCTTGATCAACACCTATTTCAATGACAACTGGAAACCGATTTTACAAACACCTCCTTTTCCGGAGTATTCAAGCGGTCACTCTGTGGTTTCGGGTGCAGCCTCTATTGCCCTAAATTCTATTTTTGGCAATGAATTTTCGTTTGACGACACTTCAGAACTGGCATATGGCCTGCCTATGAGACATTTTGAATCCTTCGATGCCGCTGCCGATGAGGCGGCTATAAGCAGAATGTATGGTGGAATTCATTATAGGTCTGCTGTAGAAATAGGCATTCAACAAGGAAGATCACTAGGAGACTATGTGGTTGCAAATCTTAATATGAAAAGCAAATAAAAAGATAATATGCGAAAATGGATTCTCGGCTTTGCCTTTGTATTTTTTGGAGTAATCATTTGGTTTCTGTTTATCAGACCATACGATTTTACTGTTTCTTTTACAGCAAAAACACTCCCAGAAATTGTAAATCAATCTGTAAAAGTTTGGAACAAAAAGATAGACGGTACGCTAGAACGGCAGCCGAACGAGGACCTTGTTCAAAAGGTTGAATTAGACGACAGAGCGCTTTCCTATCAGTGGCACGCTGAACAACTTAGCGATTCCACCTCTAGGGTTACCGTATCCATAGTCAATGACAGCCTAAGCGTTTTAGAGAAGCTTAGCATACCATTTAGTGACACCCCTTATGAAGAGGCGGTCAAAAACAATCTCACCGAGTACCTGACCCTATTAAACGATCAGTTGAAGAACATTAAGATAGAGGTCGTTGGTGCCTCTTCTATTGAAGGGACTTATTGTGCGTACATTCCAATAAAAGGCAAGCAATTTGCAAAAGCCAGAGGCATGATGGAAAATTATGGCCTTTTAAGCACCTTTTTTATCGATACGGATATTAAACTGAACGGGCAGCCATTTATTGAAATCACAAAATGGGATCGTGAGACCGACAGCATTTTTTATAACTTCTGCTATCCGATCATAAAAAAAGACAGCCTTCCACAAAATAAAAAAATAAAATACAAGCAATTTGATGCTAGAAACGCCATTAAGGCCATTTATAATGGCAATTATATGACATCAGACAGGGCTTGGTATACGCTAAAAAATTACGCTGATAATAATGGCATAGAAGTAATAGATACGCCAATTGAAGTTTTTTTAAGCAATCCTAATATGGGAGGAAATGAACTCGAATGGGTAACACATGTGTATCTGCCGATAAAAAAATAATTATGACGATAAAGAAACCTGCACTCTCCTTTTGGCAAATTTTCAATATGAATGTTGGGTTTCTTGGAATTCAATATAGCTTCGGTTTACAGCAAACGGCTATAAATCCAATATTTCTGTATTTAGGAGCCCCTGAAGACATGCTGCCTATTTTAAATATAGCCGGCCCAGTAACAGGATTAATTGTACAGCCTATTATTGGAGCAATGTCAGACAAAACTTGGTCAAATCGATGGGGCAGACGCAAACCCTATTTTTTAATTGGCGCCTTGTTAGGTAGTTTGTGTTTGTTCGCATTCCCCCACAGTCCTGTGCTTTGGTTTGCAGTTGGGTTGCTTTGGATTTTAGATGTAGGTAATAATATGGCCATGGAGCCTTATAGAGCTTTTGTTGGCGATAAATTGCCTGAAAAGCAATTGAGTTTAGGGTTTCAAATGCAAAGTTTGTTTGTTGGAGCAGGTATTCTATTAGCGAATGGATCGATTGTCTTATTCCAATATTTATTTGGAGGCGAATCTGTCGAAGCAGCAGGAACAATACCGCATTGGCTCTATTATTCTTTTTTCATTGGAGCCTTCCTTTCTTTGGCAACAATTTTATGGTCCGTATTTAAAACACCTGAGATTCCTCCATCTGAAAAAGAACTTGTCGCTATTATTAAAATAAAAAAGCTGCCATTCACTCAGCGTGTAATCACTCCTTTTAAAGAAATTGTTGATGCCATAAAAGAAATGCCAAAATTTATGTGGCGAGTTGGCGCCGTTTATTTATTTCAATGGTACGCCCTTTTTATTTATTGGCAGTTTTCAACACCTCTTTTTAAACTCACAATGGGCTTTACGACGTCTGAGGCAGCTTCTCAAGCTGCTAAAATGAGTTTAACCTACAATATTGTTACCATGGTTATAGCGCTTGCGTTAGTGCCATTAACCCTTCGTTTTGGTGGTAAAAAAATATATGCCCTTAGCCTCTTTGGTACGGCAATAGCCTTATTTACAATTCCATACATTACGGATCCAAATCTTGTATTAGTGCCCATGATATTATTTGGTGTCGGTTGGGCCGCGATGATGGGAATTCCTTACACGATGGTTTCAAAAGTGGTTCCTGAAGAAAGGCGCGGTGTCTATATGGGGATTTTAAACATGATGATTGTAATACCTATGTTTATTCAAACCTTATCATTTGGACCTATATATAAATACCTTTTAGGGAATAGCGCCATTAATGCAATGCTCTTTGCAGGTGCGTTCTTTGGTATTTCAGCGCTACTTGCAATGAGATTAAATGTTGCAAAAACTGCTTAGAGAAGAATACACTTGATGAATCATTAAATTATTTTTAAAATGAAAAAATGCGGGTCTTAAAATATCATGAGATATGACCCCGCGAATAAAGAGTTGATTCGAGATACATGCTAAAAGCGCAAATGATTCGTCCTAACATTTTGTGTGTTTAATTCTCTCCTAAATAGAGTGCCAGTTTAATTTTCCAATAAGGGATCTGTTCTTCAAAATATTCGAAGTAGGACCTTAATGCCTCAGGGTTTTCTACTTTTTCTCGAGCATTTTGAATTTTCTCCAGCTCTTCGGAAAGGATTAGTTTGTGTAAATCGATTTCACTTCCCAACTCGTGTATCTTCATTAAATGGCCGTAAATCGTGGTCTCGGCTAAATCTCTTTTTTCTGAAATCTCTTTTATTGAAAGTCCATCCTGAAATAATTCGAAACTCTTTTTATAGGTATCTCCCTTTTTACCAGCTGCTTTTTTTTTAGGCTTTTTAATTCTTGAAACTTGGGGTTTTTGGTACGCCGCGATGCGCTTTAAAAACGATGCTGCGTACTTCTCTAATTTCGCTTGCCCCACCCCAATAATCTGTGAAAATTCATCTTCATTCGACGGAAGCTTTTCTACCATATCTTTTATACTCGCATCGCTAAATACAACATAGGCCGGAACCCCCGTTTCTTTTGCGACCTCATACCGATAGGCTTTCAATTTTTCGAATAAACCCTCCGCTGGGGTTTGTTCTTTATCGGCTGTTTTAATGTCTGCTGTTTTTTGATTTAAATGTGCAAGCTGTATTTTTTGACCTTCAAATAAAATTTTATCTGCCAAAGGGGTTAACAACAATCTTCCGTTTTCGTGAAACCAAATTTCCAAAACCCCTTGGTTTAATAACTGAATAACATACTGCTGTAAATCGAGCCAGGCAACATCTTTGGCGGCACCATAAGTCTTAATGTTTTGATAGCCCTTATCGTATACTCCAGCATTCTTAGCCCCTCGTAAAACATCTAAAACCATCCCCAACGCCTCTTGCTCCTTTAAACGCTTTATGACAGAACATACTTTTTGAGCCAGTAGGGTTCCATCAAAATAAGTCGGGGGAGATTTACAAACATCACAATTCCCACAATCTTCAAAAATAGATTCTCCAAAATAGGAAAGTAATGCTTTTCGTCTGCAGCTTAATGCTTCAGCAAATTGCTGCATACGTTCCAATTTCGCCAGCTGAAATTCCTCAGTTGCTGTGCCTTGTGTAAATTTCCGAAGCTGTATTACATCTGCAAAACTATAAAACAACAAGGTGTGTGCGGGCAAGCCATCTCTCCCACTACGTCCAATTTCTTGATAATAGCCTTCGATGTTTTTTGGCATGTTGTAATGAATAACCCAGCGTACGTTGCTTTTATCGATTCCCATTCCAAAGGCAATGGTAGCCACAATAATTGAGGTCGTATCATTTACAAAACCATCTTGAATTTCTGTTCGGTCTTGGGCGCTCAAACCCGCGTGATAGGCCTTTGCATCTAAACCCGCTGCTCTTAATTTAGTTGCCAAACTTTCGGTGCTCTTTCTACTTAAACAATAGATAATTCCACTTTCGGTCTTTTTACTCTTTAAAAAATCAAGAATTTGTTTGATACGATTCTGGCCAGATCGTACATCTAAATACAAATTTTTACGATCAAAAGAAGAAATGTATTTTTTTGCTTTCGGAATCGCCAATTGGGCAATTATGTCATCTTGTGTCGCCTTATCTGCTGTTGCAGTAAGTGCAATAACAGGCACCTTTGGAAATTGTGTTTTTAATATCCCAAGTTTGGTATAGGCAGGTCGAAAATCATGACCCCAAGAAGAAATGCAATGCGCCTCATCTATCGCAAATAAATTGATTTTAATTTCTAATAAAGTCGACTCTAGTAAAAAGAGGCTTTCTGGTGCGACATAAAATAAATCTAAAACATTATTCTTTAAATCGCGAAGCGTCTGCTCTTGCTCCTCTTGTGGTTGACTGCTATTAAAAAAGGCCGTCTTTATGCCATTTACACGCAGGGCGTCCACCTGATCTTTCATCAATGCAATCAAAGGAGAAATAACGATTGCCGTGCCTTCCAAATAAATTGCAGGAAGCTGAAAACAAAGGGATTTTCCACCGCCAGTTGGCATAATGGCAAGTGTATCCTTACCGTCTAATAGATTTTGAATGACTTCCCTTTGATTCGGGCGAAAGCTATCATATCCGAAATGCGTTTTTAATAAACTATGTATGCTAGGGGTTTCGATCATTGGCGCAAAATTAGGAATTATAATCGTGAATTGAGGAGCGATCTAGACAGATAATAAGGCGCATTCAACTTCTTCTTTCCGGGCCTGAAAATTATAAAATACTCCCCCTCTATGCAAGAAGAGGAGCTTAGAATGGTCCTATTTACTCCCTAACATTAACAACTCATTACAAACCACTTCAGTTGTATAACGCTTATTACCTTCTTTGTCATCATAAGAACGGCTGGTTAATTTGCCCTCAACGGCTACCTCTTTCCCTTTGGTCACATATTCCTCTATGATCTCTGCGGTTTTCCCCCAGGCAACGACGTTGTGCCACTGGGTGTCTGTAACACGCTCCCCTTGTTGGTTTTTATAGGTTTCATTTGTTGCAATACTAAACTTGGCTAATTTCTTGCCCGAATCCATGGTGATGATTTCTGGGTCATTTCCTAAGTTTCCAATCAACTGTACTTTGTTTCTAAGTGTACTCATAATACTAAAATTTTAATTAAACAGTTAAGAATTGTCCTCGAACTCGTGTCGAGGATCTATCGAACTGAACCGCTCTAACGATTCAACGTTGCAAACATATAACTGAATAGGAATCTTAGTTGGTTGCTACACATTTACTATCGTTTATAGTTGTTTACAATCATTTGTAACCATTTAAAATCACTTAATAAAACCTAAATTATGCTTGGAATATTAATGCATACGCTGCATTCGCGAACTTTTTATGTATTTTTAACATTACTAGTAAGAAACCGTTGTATGAATATTAAAAAAGACAATGCCACTGCGTATTGGAGAGAAAATATAAAATATGTGCTTGTATTATTAAGCATCTGGTTTTTGGTTTCCTTTGGCGCTGGAATCATTTTTAAGGAATTTCTCGATCAATTCCAGATGGGCGGTTTTAAACTTGGCTTCTGGTTTGCCCAACAAGGAGCAATATATGTTTTTGTTGTCTTAATTTTTGTCTACATCTACTTAATGAATAGATTAGACAAAAAACACGGCTACGATCACGATAGTAAAAACAACAGTTTATGAGCGTTCAAACTTGGACCTATATCATAGTAGGTATTACTTTCACACTCTATATTGGGATTGCCATCTGGTCAAGAGCAAGTTCAACCAAAGATTTTTATATCGCAGGAGGTCATGTTTCTCCATGGGCAAATGGTATGGCTACAGCTGCCGATTGGATGTCGGCCGCATCGTTTATTTCCATGGCGGGGATCATTGCTTTTGCAGGATATGATGGTTCGGTATATCTGATGGGATGGACTGGAGGATATGTACTCCTGGCCTTGTTGTTAGCTCCTTATTTGAGAAAATTCGGGAAGTTCACCGTCCCCGATTTTATAGGCGAGCGTTATTATTCAGATAAAGCAAGAATCGTCGCTGTTGTTTGTGCTTTACTGGTGTCTTTCACCTATGTCGCAGGTCAAATGCGAGGCGTAGGCGTTGTTTTTTCAAGATTTTTAGAAGTAGATATTAATACCGGCGTCATTATCGGCATGGTGATCGTTTTATTCTATGCAGTGCTCGGTGGCATGAAAGGCATCACCTATACTCAAGTTGCACAATATTGTGTGCTCATTTTTGCCTTCATGGTGCCGGCCATTTTTATATCCATTCAAATGACAGGCAACCCAATACCCCAACTCGGAATGGGTTCCACTATTAATGATGGTTCGGGAGCCTATTTAATCGACAAGTTGAATGGACTATCAACAGAACTAGGTTTCACAGCCTATACAAGTGGTACAAAGAGCACACTAGACATCTTTGCCATAACGCTGGCACTCATGGTTGGCACCGCAGGCTTGCCTCATGTCATCGTTCGTTTCTTTACTGTTAAAAAAGTAAAGGATGCTCGTAAATCGGCAGGAATTGCTCTTTTACTAATCGCAATACTCTATACAACAGCTCCCGCCGTTGCTGTTTTTGCTAAAACCAATTTATTAAATACTGTTAGCAATAAACCCTATATGGAAATGCCACCTTGGTTCAAGAATTGGGAGGATACAGGTCTCCTTGTCTATACTGACAAAAACAAAGATGGAATGATACAATATGTCGCCAACGAAGATCAAAATGAACTTACGGTAGATCGCGACATCATGGTGCTTGCCAATCCTGAAATTGCCAATCTTCCAGCCTGGGTAATTGCCTTGGTAGCCGCTGGAGGTCTTGCAGCTGCTTTATCTACAGCCGCCGGTTTACTACTTGTAATCTCTTCCTCGATCTCTCACGATTTAATTAAGAGTGTTATCAACCCCTCTATCTCGGAAAAAGGTGAATTGATAGCTGCTCGTATTTCAGCCACAGTCGCCGTTATAATTGCTGGTTACTTCGGTATTAATCCTCCTGGTTTTGTTGCCGCTGTTGTTGCACTAGCTTTTGGTTTGGCTGCCGCGTCATTCTTTCCGGCCATTGTTTTAGGGATTTTCTATAAAAAGATGAACAAAGAAGGCGCTATAACGGGAATGGTTGTAGGTATTTCTCTGATGGTTTTTTATATTCTGAAGTTTAAGTTTGGAGTTTTCGACGGGGGTACATCTGCAGTAACGGGTTTGACTCAAAAGTGGTGGTTTGGCATTTCTCCTGAAGGATTTGGCGCAGTTGCCATGGCGGTAAATTTTATTGTGGCATTAGCAGTGAATAGAGTCACTCCTCCTCCCTCGGAAAAGATTCAAGAACTCGTGGAACGTATTCGACTACCAAACAATGCAGGAGAGGCTGGCGGGCATTAAGCTTCGTCATTTTCGCCCTCTTTTTGAGCCTTCGATTTTTTGATAATAGCTTTCAATTTTTCAGCGCGGGTATCTTTTTCCTTGCGTTTTTTGTCAAATTTTTGATCCATCAACCGAGCGTGTTTTGCCTTGTTTTTGGTATTCTTCGCCTTGCCTTTTTTTGCCATCACTTTTATTTTGTCTGCTATCTCACCAATCGCTCCTAGGCAATGTACAGTTCATGCCTACTTAAAAGGCATACGTAGCCGCGAGAATAAAATTTCTACCAGCAGAAGCCAAACCACTAGAATAAGGCCTGTAGCGTTTATCACTAATATTCTCTAAAGTCGCATTAAGATGAAGCGCCTTTGTAATACTGTATTGAGCTCTAAAATTTAAGGTATACCATCCTGGTGAATATGGATTCCCGTCTTCATCTTTAGCATATAAATAATCATTGTTTTGCTGAGAAGGTGCTAATTCATTAAAATCAAACGACCCATTATAATCGACAAAGGCATCTAGTTTTAATCGCTGGGCTTTAAAAATTAAATGACCATTTCCGTACATTGGAGGCGCACTGCGCAGTGGATAACTAACACCGCTATCGTCTTCCTCGAAACCATCGGTAATACTATATTGCGAAGTGAGTTGCAGATGTTCGCTAAAATTGATTTCAATGCTAGCTTCAAAACCATATACCTCCGCTTTGGCAGCATTTTGTATGGCTTGAACATTGCTCAATTCTCCTTGGTAAAGAATTTGTGACTCCCCATTTATTTCGTAGTCGCGGCGCACCAGTGCATCCTTTAAGCTGGTAAAATAAGTCCCTACATCGAGTTTGACAACATTCTCAAAATTAAAAGCAATTCCTATTTCCGCTGTTTTGGCATATTCAGGTTTTAAATCGGGATTTGGAACAACAACACTTCCAGGTTCACTATCAAATATTTTACCTACGTCGTCAATGTTTGGCGCTCTAAAAGCTGTTCCAAAATTAAGGCGCCAACTTAAAATATCGTTTGGATACCAAGCCAATCCTGCACTTCCTGTAAGGGCACCTGTATCGATATTTGCTTCGGAAAAGGGGAGGTCATAAAATCCATCTTCAAAACTGGCATCCACCAATATATGATTGTAACGCAATCCTCCTTGAAACGACAATTTATCCGCCAATTTAAA
>TARA_B110000285_G_scaffold32793_1_pt1 | contig 10394 bp, 8 predicted proteins | sample TARA_B110000285 | Tara Oceans TARA_B110000285 (sample SAMEA4397756) | marine metagenome | biome: Polar Biome; feature: [SRF] surface water layer (ENVO:00010504); material: water (ENVO:00002006), including particulate matter (ENVO:01000060) such as... | depth 5 m
TGCACAAAGTCAGTGTTGCGTTCCCCATGATACATAAAGCCATGAACGTCTAGATCTCCCCCTTCCTTGGCAGGCTTGTAGGGTATAACTGCATAACTACTGCACTTCAAACATCGCTCTTGGCCAGTTTGTGCTTCAGCCAACTCAATGTATTTCGCGTAACTATTAATGGTCTCAATAGTCGAATCCAACCACTCCCGACGTGATTTGAATAACACATTAAGAATGTTCGCCCAGACTGCAGCCATTTTAAGGTTAATCAACTCCAATTTAGATCTAATTTCAGAAGCTACCTTAGACGCCTTATCAAAATTTTCAATGGCAGTGATGCTCTGACAGCCATTACACCAACCTAGTTGCCTTTCAAGGTCAAACTCACCTTCGTCATCTTTATAGTAGTAGCTCCCATGACTTGCGCGACTAGACGAGTCATAGTCACATTGGGTACACAGTATGGAATAAGATGGGAATGACATTAATCGACCCTTGGTTGTCTAAATTATTCCTCACTCCATGGAGTGCACTTTGGTGGTTCAGATCGGTGTCGTTAGCCATCGCCAAAATATCCCTATAAGTCTTAGCTAAATAGTATGTGGCTCAGGAAGCGTGCTCCTTCGGGCGCTTGGACACCTCACCATTTGAAGGCGCAGATCTTATGCCTTTCGTACCATTAATCCACATTTTGTAATTCGGTGGCAATGCAATCACCACTGCATATAACCCTCATTGAGCAGATAGGTGCAGGTTAACGATAAAAGTAAGCGCCTTAATGGGCTGTTTTATTGGGTAGGCTATTCAATTGGACATTTATTGTTGTTGGATCAACAGGAAATCAACGGCTCATATAGTATGAAGTTTGCTTTTGTAAACCATTTATTTAATTTTATACTTCATCCTGTAAGTCATTTATTTTATCAAACATTAATGAGATTATAGGATATAGGCATCGCAACTTAGAGGGTTTTTATGGACCTCAAGGAGTTGGCATTGAAGGTACTTTTAGGTGCATGGTTATCGTGGCTTTAACCACATTATTAGGCGAGACTTTATATATATTTATATGGTCGTGACCTTTGGTTTTCTACCTTTACAACATGGTAGTCCTTTTTATTCGGGTCTCTCTTGGTAAAGATAGAGTATGGTATATTCGCTGCGGTTACCACGCCAAATACCATAAAATCCCTACCTATATTCTTAAAGACAAAATCACCGTCTCTGCGGTCCTCATACGGTTTGAAACTATTTATTTCGGTGTTTAAATCTAAAAGTTTCTTCATTACGTCTTTGCAGTCGTTTGGTTCGCCTGCATGAACATGAGCTACACGTCGCTTATCACCTACTTTATACGTAGACATTATACAGCCAGTAAACATACCGCTCATAACATCGTCATTTCCACTTGTTTCACAATAATTAATATTGCCACCCATATAAGGTACAAAAGTTACTTTCGCCGCGCGAGTTAAATTACCGGCGATGATATGAAATGCCAATGGCTTTGCCATAACAGAACACTCTTTACGTGTTCTAGGGGAAGGTTCTTGTTCCTTGAAATTCAGCGGGAACCTAAGTATTACTCCCTCTTTAATTATGTCCATCAACACAACATATCTCCTGTAACTAGTATTTTGGTAAGCAGTTACATCAGCTTCGATTGTTAAAAAAAATAACCAAGCTTCCGTAATTCATCTACCTATTCATGTATGTTCTGGAGTGACCACGAAAGTTGTCATTCTTAATTAAAATAACGCCACCTTGATATGCAATAGCAAGTCATACTTGCGAAGTATAATGCGATGACAATGCAACTACCACGGTATATACCCCACAATTTCTGTTGCCACAAAAAGAACCTTTGAGTCTCCCTTACCAGTAATATAAAAAGAATAACCTCACCCTTTAAGTACACTTAAGAAAGACGGAACGGAATTTAAGCCATTTAGAGGAACCTTCAAAGACGGTGTGAAGAATAGGGATTGAGTGCACAGTAAGTTGTTCGAAGGTTAACGCAAGAGATAGTGTAAAAGGTAAAATCACTTTCTAAAATATCTCACAAACTGCCACAGTTAACAGCAGGAACTTGCAGACCTGCCACCCCCTAAATCGGCTAATCTGTCTAATTTAGTAGCTCTAGGCCACTAAGCTCATTCCTCATTGCACTGAAAAATGTTCTTTGGGTGAGTGGTATCAAGGGGCTTAAAACAGGGAATAGACCCTCTTTAGGGGATTAACTCTGTGACTTGCCCTGGTGAGGTGATTGAAATTACCCCAGCCCAGTTACACATCAATTTACTAGAAGCGTTGAGTGCTGGTATTTTGCCGAGCAGAACCGTAGGCGAGCCAGGAAGCCAGGGGGCGGTTGTCACAGGGATACAAGGCATTGGCGTTAGCACTCCCAGAGCCGCAGCCGTGGCGGCGGCAACCATCGGATTGGCAGGCGATGTGCACATGCTAAAGGGAAGGACGTTGACCAAAGGAATGTGGTCCATGATCGTTGCCGCTGGCATCTTTGAGGTCATCACCATTTTGGTCGGTAGAACGCACAGCGACGAAGGCGCCATGCCAAAAGAACACTGCATCATTGCTCCCATGCACACTTGTTGACCCATGCCTCTGCTCCTGATTGCCGGTAAAATGTTACTAGATCGGATTGATCTTGCCTACAAACTCTAGCATATTCTTTAGCCTCGCTGCTAGATCGAGGTCTTCTTAGATGGAGTGCGACAGGTCTCCAGCCTTGCGGTGAGTGGTGAACCAACTGAAGCGCACAGCACAAGGAAGCGACATACACCTAGGTCTGGGTCAAGAGAAACATCTGCCACATGAATTGGGGCATGTAGTGCATACCCCGTGATTACTACTGCGACAAAAATTGAGGTTTTGCGCACCCTAGTGTCAAAACACTTTATTTTACTTTGCTTAGCATAGCATTGCTTAGCTAAACTGACTCTATGCATCCGCAAAGCATGAGCAACTGTAAAACGCCTCACCCAGTGGTTTGCCTCAACACCAATCAATCTTTACCAAGATTACTTTATTGTGGTGACTTAGCAACGCCCGCATTTGACCATGTGCAGGGTTCAGAATGTCTGTGTAACATGAGAACTTATTATCACATGGGTTGAAGTCATAGGAGCTTACAACTACCGTGTATGGCCTTTAGTTTATTTTAGCCGTTGGTTAGTCTTGTTATCAGATAGGCAGTCAACAACAGAGTTGATATTGCACCTTTATCAGGTGCCTATTGGTGGCTATAACGTTATCCTGAAAATTGAAGCTAAGGACCAGTGATCTAAATAAACTTCAACAATACCTTTGCCCCAAATTAAATTTGGGTGGCTGTAACCCAAACGCACGGGTCTAAATGAACAACAGCTAATTTGGTCAGCCCTTTTCATTGCATGTTCCCAGTCAACAAAAACAATTTTTTTACCTATAATAATGTGCTCTTCAGCAAGATCACCATGCACGAAGTTTAAGTGATGAATTGGGTTTAAAGCAGTGCGTATTCGATGCTGCAAATCTGTTGTCAATTGCACATCTTTGAGGTTTTTGCCCTGACAATATTGCATGAACAACGACGCTGTACCGTCCTCACTTTCGTAGTGCAAGACTTCTGGAACGGCTAAACCTTTAAGTTGGGTCAGCACACTATACTCATGCCACAACCGGCTGCATTCCGCATGACCTTGGGCACGTTTTTTTACTTCCAACATGCCTGACCTATAGCCTAGTTCAGTTCGCCGACCCAACACCATAGTAGGCCTAAAGTCGGTTTCCTTTATCACTTTTTATACCTTCATCATTGGGTTTCAAATAGACGATGGGGCAATAATGCACTAGAAAAGTAACTTGCTCCAAAAGGATTCACAATATTAGGGGTTGTGACCTGGAGAACCAAATTGCTTCCCCCTATGTGTTTTTGAGATTCGAGCAATCCATTGTCTAAATCGAGTTGGTGCACTTTTTCATTTAACAATCGAAACCAAGCCCAAAAACCATCCAGCGATTGCCGGATTAAAATTCGATTGTGGCGTGACAAATAAAGGGCTAACCCTGTTTGTGTTTGGCTTGCCCCGGGCCAAGATTGTTCCTGCCATATGACAGGGCCATGGCTAAACCGGTAAAGTGTCTTTCCAGCATTAATTCTTAATTGACTATATTGACTATCTAAATCAATTGTTCGGATTTGAAATTTAAGATTGGGTTGCCCCTGTGAAAATAACGCACTAGCTATGCGTGCATATTGACTAAACTTAAGCGTAGTTGATTCAGACAAGCCTACTTGACGCTCCGACGTAAACGTATTGACATAACTACTGACCCCAGACGCAGAAATAAATTTAGAAAGGTGTGCAAGCTTGAATTGCTCAATTGCACCACCTGGACCATATATTCGCGCAAAGTCTATGGCACTCAAGTCTTTTGAGCTGCTGGGGTCGAATGGATAACTGGTTGCGATAAGATCGGCATACTGAGCTTCCAACTCACGCTGCCACAGTCTATTAATTTGCCCATAAACTTGGTTCATCGAATAAGAATTTGCTGCTAAAGATACCTTTTTAGCAATATCCCTAATGATCATGATTGAGGCGTTGTTGGCAAAGGTGGTTAACTTCGAAATTGGATTGTTCAAGCCATTATTATTCCACTGTGTGACCAAATATGCCCCTGCACCGCCAGCGTCGTTTGCTGCCATATCAATCCACTGATTCAATGCCCTTATTTCTTTTACTAATAAGTCAAAATGTCCGTCATTTGTGTCGTTAGCTGGAAATGCGATTGCCCAGAAACTAAAAGCCCCACTAATATTAGCAGCCACTAAGTTTTTTTGCTCAAAAGAAGGTATTTTAGTAGGTTGTTTAGATTGGCTATCAGACGATTCCAAACTTTTTGGCGCAGCATCCTTTGTGCCTAAAACCAAGTGAGTGCGAGTTATATTTACTAACTTTTTAAGGGGGTTATTTTCAGGCGCAGCCAAATCCTCGATTAATGCCAATAGCTCAGCATCACCTTCGAACTCTCTTAAGGATAAGGAGCTTATAAAGCTTGTCCAAACTCCAATATAATCCTGAGCATATTGTTGTGATATTTGTCTAATAATAGTATTTTTACGGGACTCAGTTAGTGGTCCAGTAACTTTTTCATAATCGTTGATCAGCCCATCTATACCAAATAATTCGCCATTCTTATAAATGTCGTCAAACCCCTCACGTGTATAGACTAAAGGAATTAGGTAATTTGCACTTTCTGTATCTATATCAAATACTTGAGCAAACCTAGGACCCAACAAGGCGCCCAGATCAAGGCGCTCTGTATATTTAGGCTGATTCACCAAGGCCTGATACAATATTTCAGAAGCAGGGAGATTTTTTATTGTTTTAGCAATCACTTGCTGTAGTTTTACATTCTTGTCGACAGGTGGCTGATTCAGTCGGAATAGGTCATCTAGTAAACCTGAAAAAGCTGACTGAAATTCCTGTAAGACTTGTCCTTGTTCAGCTAGAGATGTGGTGAAATAATGGATTAAGGTGGCCTTGTTTTTTTCTTGATCAGTGTGAAAGGCGCGTTCAATTGCGGACAAACGAACTAAATCCGCTCCCCACCCTAAGGCATTATAGGCAGACAGATCTTTAGCAAGATATTCAATCAATGCGGGTTGAAACCCATGTAATAACTCCAACTCAAATTGATTAACAAACGTAGTCTCTTGTGACCAGGTGGGTAACCAGTGGTGCAATCGTGAAGCGTATTCCACAGAGTACTCTTCAAATGTGCCTTTAAGTTGCTTGAGTAGTATCACTCGTTCAGGTAAGCCATCAGCACCTTTTGATAGCTGCTTAGCTTCGCTGTAATATTGCTCAAAAGCAGATTTTACCGATTTATTTATTCCATCAAAATGCTGGTAGTTTTGCCAACTGCCAATTAAGGTTAAAGCGGCTAGGCTGATCAGTGACAAATTGACTAATAATTTATTCCATCGACGTCGCACTTTATATTTTTGATTAGCCTTTAGCGAAAAGCTTTGCTTATCATAAGCACTGGCATATTCATGAGTTTGATTATTAATTACATTCGAACTTAAATCTGACCTATCTAAAAGTTCTGCCTCACTAAAAAAGAGTTGCTGGTCACAAGCCAATAGCAATGGATCAATGACTGGACCAGTTTGGCAGGCCCCAATAAACACTAAACTGCGCAATGATAATGGCTGTTTTCGTGGTGGAGTTGGGTTGGTTAGTAGCCTTAGACTTTGATCCAGGGGTTGATACAGGCAAGCCAATTGCATAGGTGCATTGATAATGGATACACAAAATTCTTGCGATAGTTGGTTTCTCAAAGCTTGGAATTGTACCGATTCAAGGTTGCTAATCATTTCTTTAAACAGGTTAGTGACTGTGCTTTCACTGTCCTCATTACCTAGCTCAAGAAAGCCACCAAAACCTGATTTTGCTCCCAACTTTTGGGCTAAAAAAATGGCTCTAGACAAATCAGGGATCCGCTCTAAGCCTAAAAGCAATATATGTATTGGCAAATCTAGTCCCAATTTAAAGTTAGCCTTGTTGATCATGCGGCTAACAATGATTTCATAGGAAGTAGCAGCTTCTAACTTACGAACTACCGCACTGAGATTTAATTCAACAAATATGCCATTTAATGCTAACTGGGGCCTTTGGAAACTTAGCTGATCCAACAACAAAGACAATAGCTCATCACTGATTTCAACTTCAACTTCAACTTCAACTTCACCTTCACCTTCAGTATTTGCACTGTGTTTCACGTCTACACGATAGGCAAGACTGGTTCCAGATGACCATACAGAAACATGTAAATTAGCATATTGCAAAACATCGCCATGTTGAGAATACCCCAAGTCATGCATCGCCGTAGATCCACTCAAGTGATGACCAATGAAAAGTTGTCGAGGTACGGCCAATAAATTTTTATTTATTAGCTTCTCCTTACGTTCAAGCAAATTTAACAGCGTAATTAATTCTCGTGCGACGGTGGCAAGCACCTCTTTTTTGCTAGTGTCTGACGGGGTATTGGATCGCTGCCACCAGATTAACAGGGCAGCATTAATTATTATCAGTAATACCGAAGTAGCCATCATACTTGAGAAGCTAATAAACTTTAGCCAAGCTAAGTAACTCAATATACTAGTGAGCAATATGCTAAAAATGACAAACAAAGCAGTTAGTAACTTAAATCGTGCTGTTTTTTTCATCTTAATCAGCATCCGTTGAACTGCTTCATAGCTCATTACCTTGCATTTTTTTAACCGTTTTATCGGTCACACTAGAGTAGATATATTCTTGCAGAGGCTCTGACTGCGCGCGCTCTTGCCTTAGAGTCAGTTCCTCTTTCAGCATGCCACTTTGCATTACTGAGAGCCCATATTCTGTGCCATAAAGTAATACAACGAGCATTATTACAATGCTTAATTTTGACAGCATCGAGTATTCGAAAGATGGTGCCTGAGCTTGCGCTAGACTTTCCATCACAGAACGCTGTAGCACCTTTGACTCTGTCGCGCTCAAAGTTACTTCCAGTTGTTTAATCAGGCTACTCCTCAAATGATCTTTACCGGCTGAATAACTGCCACGAAAGCCTAACTTTAATAATGCATGGGCTATAAATAGGAATTCTGCGAGTGCCTTTGGTTGTAACATTGCTCGTTCAACAATGCTGTAGAACCTCTGCCCACCATTACGAAACCCAAATAAGTCAGCAACTAAACTACGATTTTCCCAACCACTAGCTAGCCCCCACTCACTAGTTAGTGCGGCTTCATCTAAAAATATTGCATACATCAAGCACAGATTTTCAGCCACTGAAGGTGGGTAATCTTGCGCTACAATGCGGTATTTGAGATCAATGAGTGAGGTACATAATTGTTGCTGTGTTACTTGCACTTGATTTAACTGAGGCACACGCCCTAAGGTTCCACACGCAGCCATAATATGTGCTGATATTTTTAACAACTGATTAGAGTCACTATTAAACTGACCCATAGTCTCAGTGAGCTCGTGCCATTCCAGCATCGACCCCGTTTCAGGCCTCTGAAAATCTCTCAGCGATTGTAAGTTCTCAACACCTGAAGCTGTAATGGTAAGTGTGCGAGGGTTTTCATTACTTTTAGTCATGATTAGTCTACTAGATAAAGTGTCACTTCAACTTCAGAAATACGGTCATCAATATGCAGTGCTAAAGCTTCACGGCTATTAACATACTTAAGCCAAGCAGAACATTGAGTATCAATAGAGAAAAATGTAGCATCAGATCTGTGTCTGAGCTCTGGTGGAGCGTAGCTCAAACTCTGTATAGGGATGCCTTCTAAACCACGTGAAATTAACTCTGGCATGGAGGATAGTGACGCTAGCTTGCAAGCTAAAGGACCAATTTTTTGTAAATTATCAGTTCCATTGATCTGTCTTAAGGCCAACACTGGTCGACGATTTTGCGCTAACAGTGTTGCAGCCACTACCAAGCGCATCAACCTACGTTTCTCAAATAACTCAGTATTCCATTCTAAAGCGAGTACATTGGGAGATTTTTCAAGAGTTAACCGTTGGCGCAAAGCCGCAAATAAGGGGTTAAAACAGGCTGTTAAATCTGATAGGTCAAAGAGCAGCTGATGATCAGTTGTTTGGGCTCCAATGGCTTCAAGATCTACCAATAAGCTTGCTAAGTTGATAAATAAATCACGGGGTGAGGTATGCTCACTGTTATATGCATTTTGTAATACCAATAGCGCTTTATTGAGCGTCTGAAGTTCCAGACGCTCGGTCCACAAACTGGTCTCACTTAAGGTATCAACATCAGCCATAATTCGAGCTGAGGCATTATTTGCTCTTAAACGGGTCAAGGCGATGATTTCTTCTAGTCGCTGCATTATTAACGTTGAGGCCCCTATTCGCACCACCTGTGGTATATAATTTTGATCTAGTATCAGTCGCCCATCTGATGATTTCTCTAATATTCGAGCTACAGCAATCTGAGAATAGCCTGTAGCATCATCTTGTTGTAACATCAGTCTAAGGTTTAAACGCCCGACGTTGGTGGCCACTCGATCATTGTTACAGTTATGCTGGTCCTGTAACTGTCGTTCGCTAATGACAAAACGCCGGCCATCAACTATGTCACCAAACTGTTCCACTCCTCTTTGAACTATCGGCAATGCCAGATATATTATTTGATCAACAACGCCGTCGGGAACGCTCAATTGAACTTCAGTATCTGCGTTAAAATATGTTCTGTCGGTAAGAATACCTGCGCTGTTAATGAGGCTAAAATCTCCCAGCGCAGTGACTTTTAAGTTGATTTCTAATTGACTAAAACCCACTGCTCCATGAACAAGATTGAGTTGGATTAACTGATCAGCGTAGGTTTGACCCAGGTCATCAGCATACTGAAAATGTTGGGGGGCAATAAACATCCCCTCACTCCAAACAATACGTGAGGTCATTGGCTTTCTCCAATTACAGACTGTTCAACGATTGCAGATACCGCAACGCCAAACTGATCAATGGTAACAAGTAAGCCAGCATCAAGAACTTGTTTGTCGATAGCGGTGATGGCTGAAAAACGAGGTGATTGAGGATCATTAAATTCTCCAAAAACACCCAAATATCGTGTCTGAGGCAGCAAATCTAAGCTGACCTGCCTAACTTCATTTGGATACACAGCATCAAGTCTATATCGCTGTAAAATACTAGCTGCTACGGGCGCAGATTGATCATTTTCTAGCAATTGCCAAAATCCAGAAGTGACAAAATCTGCACTACTAGACAACTGATAAATGCTCAAAACCAGAGGATTAGCTGAACTATTATAATAGTTGACCATAGACCCAGCGCGGATTTCCAAAGTATTACTTAATGGCTTTTGTGGTTCCAATATGGGCGCTTCAATGAATGCTTGTGGTGGTTCCAATAGGGGCACTTCAATGGTGGGTGTTTTGCTACAACCAACCAGAAGTGTGATCGCACTGACAATAAAAAATATCGACGGTTTGCTGGGTTGAGCACAATTATGGACCATCATCGTTTTTGTACCTCTTCTGACACCAAGGCCAAAAATAAACGCCTATATTCGCCAGAAGTTTGCTTTTTAGCGAACTGTTTTTTATAGATTTCCCAATAGCGCTTTTTACGGCTACTCCAAGCTGACATATACGAGTCATATTCTCTTTGTAATTCTTGCGGTTCTAATTCACAGAGAAAACGATCAATAGCTTGGGACATGGCATAATTCAAATTCCGCCTAACACTTTCCTCTAGGTCTGGCTTTTGTACCATTAAATTTCCAGTTTCCACATTATCCAATGGGGCAATTTTTGCCGCCTTGAACTTTCTTGAATGATTAATGTTTTCAGTCATTCCAGAGGTATC
>TARA_B110000285_G_scaffold22773_1_pt1 | contig 10391 bp, 22 predicted proteins | sample TARA_B110000285 | Tara Oceans TARA_B110000285 (sample SAMEA4397756) | marine metagenome | biome: Polar Biome; feature: [SRF] surface water layer (ENVO:00010504); material: water (ENVO:00002006), including particulate matter (ENVO:01000060) such as... | depth 5 m
ATATCAACATTAAACCCCAATGTATAAGCGGCTTCTTCAAATGTAGGAAAGTAAATGTCTCTTATAGCTGGATAGGTAGGGGCGAAATAACCTTGTATCGTTTTAGGGTTTCGTGATGCAAATAATAGCTGGTCAACACAGCCTATATAAGTTTTACCAGAACCAAGCCCGCCAATATATGCTTTAAACTTAGAGTTTAGCCTGTTAAGAAATATATCTTGAGGCCTGCTAAGCTCAAGCATTCGTTACTTTAATATCTTTAACCGCGTCGTTAACTTTAAAAGTAATATTTAAAGGTGGTGCTTCAGCATCGTTTTCTGCTTTAGCTTCTGACCATCCTGCTTGTGTTTTTAGGTAAAATATAGCGGCTGATACATTTCCGCCTTTTGCTTGTTTAATTAAGTTACCGCCTATTGAGCCTATGGCTTTTGCTTTCCCTCTTTTATAAGACCTAAAAACCTCTGGATCTCGTTTACGTATAGCGACAAAAGTTTCAGCATCAATGCCAAAATAATCAGCTATTTGTTGTTGGTTTAAAACAGCAGCTAAAGTTTCTACTTCTTTTATTTGCTCTGGTGTTAGCTTTTTTTTAGGCCGCGCCATCTTGCACCGCCAATAATTCGTTATATGTCTTGCCTGTTTCTTCTTGTGTTGCTTCTTTGCCTGTAAACTCTTGCCAGCGTTTAATGATTACGTCACAGTATTTAGGATCTAGCTCATTAATAAAGCACTTTCTACCATGCTTCTCACAAGCAATTAAAGTTGAACCGCTACCACCAAATAAGTCCAAAACAAGGTCGCGCTTGTCGCTCACGATTTGCAATTGATTCTCGATTAGCTCTATCGGCTTCATTGTTGGATGCAATCCTGTTTCCCGCTTGCACTCTAAAACCTTTGAATACCTTACGCTTTCAATGCGAGTATTAAATTTTGCCGACTTACGAAAAACAAGCATGTACTCAATGTCAGGCATATACGACACGCCCAGCGGGATTGCGCTCGGCTTTTTCCATATTAATATATTGAATGAATACCCACTATCAACAGCCCAGTTTAAATACCGTGGAATTAAATCTTTATTGCAAAAAACGGTCGCGTTCAACTTGTTTTTGCTGTGCGTTAATGGGAGGACTGATAAAAAATCTTCTGGTTCAAAATTGCATAAATGCTCAATCTCAGCGCTCTGTTTTCCCAAGCTCTTGCCAATCTCACCTTTAATGCCACCATCAGTTTCTTGGTTGTAAGGCGGGTCAGTTATAACGCAATCAGCCTTCTGCCCATTCATTAACCTTTCAACAGTATCTATACTGGTACTGTCGCCGCACATTAATCGATGGTTGCCTAGTATCCATATATCACCTAATACGCTAACGGGTGTTTCTGGCAATTTTGGAACAGCATCCTCATCTGTTAAGCCTTCAACCTGTTCAGGCTCTAACAGTAAAGCTAGCTCATCAACATCAAAGCCTGTAAAGGACAGATCAAAATCTTCATCTTTTAAAGAGGCCAGTTCCAAAGCTAACAGCTCATCGTCCCATCCCGCGTTTAACGCTAGTTTATTATCAGCAATAATATAGGCTTTACGCTGAACATTTGTAAGGCCTTTTAGTGTAATGGTTGGCACTTCTTTCAGGCTTAATTGTTTAGCGGCTTGCAATCTACCGTGGCCAGCAATAATGCCATTTTGCTCATCTAGTAGTAATGGATTGGTAAAGCCAAATTCTTTAATGCTTGCTGCAACCTGGGTTACTTGTTCTTGGCTGTGGGTTCTTGAATTGCTTATATAGGGGATAAGTTTATCTGTAGCTTGGTATTTAATTTCCAACATTTTTAACACTCCACGGGAGTTCAATGCCGAGCCACAGGCTCAGCTATTCTTTTAATAATTGTTTTTTTAATAATTTAATTTGAAGCTTGTTTTTACGGTGTGAGGACATAGCTGTAAAAATAGCTAAAGCGATGGATAATACTACCCCTATGATCGACACTATCGATTGCATAGCTGCTAAAGAAGTCGCTGCAAGAATAGTTGATGAAGCATAGGCTAGCTTAGTTTGCAGCGTAGTCATGCCCAGATCGATAATCTCTTGCAAATTCATACATCCCCACTAAAAAGAACGCCAATACTCAACCGCTTTGGTTTAAGCTGTAAGCTGAGTTGGCGGCAAAAAAAAACCCCTACCAATTGGCAGGAGCTATAAACATAATATCTAATGTTTTATGTATAACAATAAAAAAACCGCTTAGAAATAATCCCAAGCGGCCTCTTTAAATATGGACATATAAATTCACTTCTCTCCTATTACTTAACCTGCTCCGACAAAAAATAAATTAAGTAATTTGAATAATAGCCCCATAAACTTGCTACCTAGTAAACTTCTTTTGTTTTGGGTTACACCCAAGCTTGGCACTATATTAACTTATATTTGCCCTGTTTTTTCTCAATCTTTGTGAATTATGTGGTTGCGATATAAACACTGCCTTACAATATGCCCTACAACCGCATCAACTCTGGTTCTTACCATTTTAACGGTAATGTTTTCCCTAGCAGATATCTCTTGAACAGTTAGGCCAAAATCGAATTTTAACCTTACTATTCGTCTAATTTGTGCGGCCATGCCCGCCATAACAGTGAAAGTGTTTTGATCGCTAAGATGCGTTTCGTAGTCACCTGTTGAACTACCCCCCACAATTGATTGCTCAACTGACATTTTTGGATAGCCAAGATAAGGCAGCCCGTTTCTAGAGAGCCAGCAATATCGCCGTATAAGTTTAATGGCTCTAGTCTTCTCCTCCTTGCTGATATGCAAAGATTGTTGCATTGCAGTCTGCTCTGATCCTGTCGGCTGATGCCTTGGGTATATGTCGTGTCTCGCCCTTGTCCTTGCCTTTTGCGACTGTAATGGTTTGGCCATTTCTATAAACTCCAATAAAAAATTCCACGCTGTGAACAGATACATCCTTGTAATGGCTGTTACCATCAATTTGAGCTTGCATTTTTTTCTTTAATTTTTTTAAAGCCGTACTGCCTTGTCTATAAGAAAAAAGCTTTAGAGTTTGGGGGTCATAAAACACCCAAGCTTGCCCTCCACCCTGTATATCTGCGTTCACTTTTCTTACAAACTTATCCATATCTTTATTTTGCATCGGTAACAGCCTTCCCATTTATTTTTATTTTAAAGGTGTCCTTACTTTTATCTCTTTTATTCCACATAACCTGATCAAGCTTTTCTCTAACTTTACTAGTGTTTTCACGACGCCTCTCACTACCTTTGCCACTCACTTATAATGTTCTCCGCTATTTCCATTCGAGCCGATAATATCTATTCTGGATTCATTTTTTGGCCATGTCATTGGCTTGTTGTTTAGCTTTAACATGTGCGCATCACAGCAATCTAAAACTTCTGTCGTTTGCGTAAATGAATCAAAAATTCCCACCGTGTTTTCACTATTAGCCCCAACCGCTAGGCTTTGTTTTATAGCTATAAAAGAAGCTTCTGATTTAGGCCAGAAAACCACAATGTTTTCACTCCCTGCTGTAGCAAAAGCATGGTTTATTGCAACCCGAGTTTTGTACTTGCTATAGCTTTTATCCACGTTTAATTTCCTCATCTATAAGCTCTATTTTTCTGTTTATGTAGTGAGCACCTTTCAATAAATCTTCCTTTTGCTGTTCTAAGCTTTCTACTTTGTTAGTAGGGCCGTTTTTATTTTTAGGCTTTATTCTTAAAATGTATTTAATGCAGCAGCCTAAATAAAAATCTAAACCATATTCATCGATAATGTGCCAAGGCTGAATCTTATGTTTTACGTAATGATCACCGCCCACCTGTGTTTCCATTGTAGATTTCATTATGCAATCCTTATGTCTGGTTCATTTACACTTTTATCTAGCTCATAAATTAACGTGGAATGTTTGCCGCCTTGCTTCTTAAATGTGATCATTTCCATCACTGAATTTGAACCATAGCCCTGCCCCGCATGCCACGAATCTGGAGGAGTTAAAGCTCCAAATTTCTGCACAATACAACCATCCAACTCTAAAGTATTCTGATGGTGAAAATGACCTAACGCCCACATTCTATGGCTACATTCTCCCCACGCTTTTGCCATGTCTCTCGCCATGACAGATACGAGCTTTGATGGTTTAATTTTATCGCCATGATTAACGCCGATAAGCCACTTGCCCCATTGCAAATAATGGAAAAAACCTTCCGTAGGTAACACCTCAACCCGTGGCTCATTCTTATAATAAAATTCCAGTATTAACTGAACAGCTTGCGCAGCATCGGGATTATGATTGCCACGCGCTACTACGACGATAACTTTGTTAAATTTTTCTAACATGCGACCAATGGCGTAGCACATAATGTCCGCTGATGTTCTTAAGGTCTTACCTTGCCTTGTATCTACATCAACTTGTGTGCCAGAGTAAGTAGCGCCATGCGAATCATTGGCGTGTTGAAAATCACCGACATCGACCAGCAGGCCAATGTCACTGTCAGGCGATCGAGAGACCAAATTATCCACTGCGCCACGCAGCAACCCCTCATTGATTTTTGTGTCAAAGTTCATTCCCCGAGTGTCGTGAGACCAAGCTCTCATGCCCACGTGAGCGTCGCCGATGAAAATACCGCTCATCAATTCATCGTCTAGCTTGTAGTTGTTTTCGATTGGCTTAGGTTCTGCTGGGTCAAAGCTGCAGAGAGATTCCACATACTCGTGCAGCAATTCGTTTTGGTTCTGTTTCTCAATGTCAGTCTTTACCCATTGAATTTTTACATTACCAGCCTCATCGTAAAGAATCGACTTGCCTTTTATAAGGTAAGATTCATCAACAGATTCTGTAGAACCGTCACCATGAGTGATTGTTTTTTGGCTGGCTCTTTCTTTAAGCATCTTTAAAGTTCTGCGGCCATGCGCTCCGTCAATACCACCATCGCGCCACGCTTGGTTTTTTTTGCCTCCTGATTTTTGCAGGGCATCTAGAATGTCGTGATGTCTCATTGTTGTGCAAAATTCTCTCAGATACTCAAATTCATCAGTCATTGTTTAATGTCCTCAAGGATCTGTTCAAATGTAGTGACAATTGAATAATGGCCTTTCCAGTTTTTTTTAAGTTCCACCTGGCTTGGTTTTATTGTTCCAGCTTTAAAGTTTCCGTCTTTTTTTAAAGTTTTTGGATCTTTAATTTCAAACTGAAAATTCTTACCTTTATAGCCCACCAAAATATCATCCATGTTGGTTTGCACAGATATACCGCAGCTTCTTAATTTTTTGACGATTGCCTGCTGATTGCTGTCGACGCGGCTAGCTGTTCTATTTTTGTACATAATTACCTTTAGTGAAGCTTGCTGGTTTCTGAACTCATAAAATCAATAAAGTTACTGCTGCAATTTACAAGATAAAAATCAATATCTACGTCGTATTGAAAAGCCAACGCTACAATAACTCTATGAAGAATTTCATTATCTTCTTCTAGCTCATCCCTTTGCGCTTCTGTCATAAGTGAAGTTTGATCGTCAAGCTTGGCTTGCTGAGTCTGTGATAAAGTTATTTGCAGGCTCAAATAAATTAGAGCTTCTCGTTCTGACATTGGATGCTTAAAGATCATTTTTTCACCTTTAGCCTTTTCCACATCAAAAAATGCCTATAACCTTTTACACGCATCTCATGCGGAAACTTTTCAACAACTTTTTCAAAACAATTAAAATCACCACTACACCTTGTGATTCTTCCATTTAATATCCCTTGAGAAGTCATTTAATTAAACCTTTTTTAATCATCAGGTCTTGAGTTCTAACCATTCCCTCAAGGTGAGCAAGTCGCAGTTCGTTTTGCGTATAAACGCTTGGTAGTTGACCGTCTACAGTCATATGACATTTGTAGCATGCGTAAGATCCTTGTATGTCGTAACCTTTCATCGCTAAACCAGCCCCGCCAAGATGCGCAAGAACGGTAGTTGATGGATCAAAATTGCAAACCCCATAAAGCCTGATTTGGCAATCCTCGCCCTGTGCGCTTTTGCGTATTTTATTGGTCATTAAAAGTCTCCCTAGAAGGAAAAGCTATATGAATTTTTCTGGTAGTTGATAAATGCAAATTGATAATGTCGTAAACATTACTGACGTCGTGTTTTGTAAGCTGAGTTGTAGATTTTTTGCCTAACGACGCTAGCTGTACTGGCTTCCAAATTAACTGCTCAAACAATATCTCAGTCCAAGGCATCTCCAGACCTTTGTTGAGTGTTTTGGCAACTGTAAAACCCGCATCATTTAAGGAGGTGCTTGCATTCCGAAAATAAAGGTGAAGCGCGTTATTTTGTAGAGACGTTCTTTGTTTTGCATTACCCAATTCAACCTGAATAACTTCACCAGCAGCAACAGAATTGAACGCATTATCTATTGGCAAAAAATGACCTTTATCAGTTTTAACAAGCATTGCTTTACTCATGCGTAACATCCATATAAGCACTTATGAATTCTCTGGCTACGTCAGCATTAATTGCGTTGCCGTAGCCTTTTAGCCTTGTTGCTTTGGCGTAAGATGTGGCATTTGCGTCGATTGAACCGCCGCGATACACCACGCCTCTGGCAAGCCCATTAACCAGCGGCTTAATGCTGGATTTAATTGGCCTGCGCTTTCCGTCTTTGCAGTAGAGCCACTTGATGCTCCCCAACCCGCTAGCTTTGCGATGTTTGGTAGTTCCTTCTTGCCTTTTCCCGCGCTGCCTCTTTTGTCGCTTGCTAATGGAGTTGGCCACCCAGAACAATCTCTGTCTTTGGTGCGCGGCGTTGATGCTGTGTGCGCCCAGAACAACATGCCCAACGGCGTAGCCTTCTCCTTCCATTGTTGTTTGTAGATCATCGAGCCACCCATGCCTAATTGCTGCTTCAACCTGCTCACCAAAGATTGTGTTAAATCCACACTCTCTGACAAGCTCGAGGAAGTGTGCGAGCAAATGTCGTTCATCTTTTTTTCCTAAGTTCTTTCCTGCAACTGAGAATGGCTGGCAAGGGAGTGAGGCGGTACATACAGGGGTATCATCTGACCATCCAGCGTTTCTCAGAGCGTATGACCAAACTCCAATGCCCGCAAAAAAATGGTGCTGTGTATAGCTTTTAAGGTCAATGGCCTGAACGTCGGTAACACTTCTTTCGTCTACGATTCCCTCGGCAATATCTCCGTTGTTAATCAACTGCCTTAACCATGCTGCGGCCTTGGGATCAAATTCATTGTAATAAGCGGTCATTTGCGCAGCATCTCTTTAATTGTTTTTAATTTATCTTTTGCAAATGTGGGGTCAGCTTTGTGTTCCAGCGCCCTTGATTTGTTAAAGGGACTATAAGCTGCGCTTTGATGAGTAGAGTCTTTTGAAAAACACCACGTTCTAAATGTTTCAGGTGATGGTGGAAAATTACCTTTCAAATTGTTGCAGCCATAGACAATCTGCTCGGTAGTTAAATCTCGGCAATGAAACATGTAAAGCTCTTTTTGGCTTTCGTACTTAGCATCACCAGCCGCTAAATTTTCCTCAAGCGCACCAAACCGCGAGTGAATTGTTGTGTCATAAAAATCAAGTAATTTGCCAGCCATAAACTGCCAAAGTGATTCATGGTCGCTACGCTGGTTAGCCGAGGCGTTTGATTCGATCTCGAACCGTGGATCTGCTTTTGCCCGACTTAACATTTCTGTTAAAGTTTTTTGAGTCTGCGTCATCTGTTGTCCTCGCTTCATCGTTCCATAACTCCCCATTTAAATACCGCGCTGGGGAGGAAATATATTTTTTTTCTTTGTGCAAAATAAAACCAGCAATACCCTCAATGGCTGACTGCTGTTTTTTTGCGCTAAGTTTGTTCCATTTCTTTTCACAATCACGCTTAGTAGTTTTAACGGGATATTTAGAATAAAAGTCCTCAAATGTAATACTCTCTCTGGTGGTTAAAGAGAGTGATGGTTCTATACGCACTTTTTGGGGGTGCTTAATACCTACCTTTTTGGGGGTGCTTATTAAGCTGGGCACTTTTTGGGGGTGCTTAATAGTGACCTTCCAAACTGTAACAGCGCTGGTTCTTCCAACTTTACGTCCCGTTCGTTCAATGTAACCAAGGCTTTCAAGCTCAAGCAACCCCGCGTTTATGGTTTTGTAATGGAGAGCCGTCTTGCAGGTTAATGTCTGTATTGATGGGTAGGCCTCGCCTTCTTCGTTTGCGTAATCAGCCAAGGCAACCAAGATGAATTTAAGTGAAGATTTTTTGACATCACACTTAAAGGCATTGTTAAGCTGCTCAATGCTCATTGTTTGATTTTATTGTTAATAAACACATTACCCGTAAGTTTAGTGAGAATTGATTCCTGATGCAACTGTTTTTTTTGTTTATTTTATTGGAAAGTAATTATAAATAATCTCTTGCATATCACTCGGCCAAATGCTAGGGTCAGTTTATGGAAAATTCCTTTACACTTTTGCGAATGAATATAAATAAACGTGAGCTGTGGCAGGAAAAAGCAAAAAGGCTTTTTCGTGAAAGGAAGATTTTCCATAAAGACATTGCTGTTGAGCTTGGCTTAAAAAAGGCCACGATTAGTTTAAAGTTAAACGGCAAAATAACTACGGAGGTAGGTGAGATGATAAAAATGTCAAATATGCTCGATATGACAGTTGATCAGTTGATCATGGATGATCCAGCTTATGACGAAGAAAAGAACTTAAGTATTCAATTTATGAAAGAGTACGACAATCTGAATGAAGTGCAAAAGGAAATGGTTATAAAATTGATGAAGACGCTGCAAGGCTAAAACCTGCAAGCGCACAGATAATAATAATAACTCTAAATAGGTGCGCATAATTTATGAAGCTAACAACTGAAACTTTAATTGAGAAACGACAGCAAGATTTAATAGTTAAATATACATTTACCGAGAAAGCGGAGGTTTTAATGCTATACAACAATATGGATCTTAATATTCGTGAGGCTTTTCTTGACTGTGTAAGCGCTATGGCCTGCAAAGAATCTAAAAAGCATTCATAGCTAATTTAATTTAACCCATGAGAGCCCGCGTTTGCGGGCTTTTTTATGCCTAAAATTTAACAAAGCCCATTATTTTGGGTTTTTTTATGCCCGCAAAACTCGTAAATTTTGCGCATAAGTTACTTTTTTTAACTACAAACCACATTTATAGTCATTGCTTAAAGTCAAGTATAGCTCAACTCTTGGTCTTTTTGTAAGCAAGACACCCAAAATTACTTGCGTAAATTGATTAGCCAAAATAAACTTTAGTCATGTAAGCAACCGAGTAAAGAGGTAAATTAAATGAAAACAGGTCACGGCACTATAGAGATCAAAACCACAAAAAAGAGCAAAGCCCACCTGGTTAATGTTTTTGCTTTTATGTTTGCTGCTGTTTTGTTTGGATCAACTTTTTCACTAGCAATTTTAGGGGGTTTTTAACATGAACTACCAACAAGCGGTACAAAATGAAAACTTATACGACTACGAATACGACAGGCTTGATGAGCTGGAAAATGCGCGTGAATTTGCACGAGAGCAGATGGTGCAGACATTGCTAGCCGATGAGCCAGTTATATTAGATGGCCAAAAATGGACGCTGGAGGAGCTAATTGAAGCTCGAATGGAGTTTACAGATGGTGAGCTTGATGATGAGCTTCAGCGCATGAAGGACGACAACTTTGTTGAGCCTGAAATTAACGCAGGTGGCTACTAATGACTACCCAAGAGATACAAATCGCATTGGAAACTTTACGGCTAGAGAATCGCCACTTAGACAACAACTTGTCATTTTATGCAGACACTACCCAATCACTCGCATTGGATATTGCAACACTCAATGGCGAGATAGCTGAGCTAAAAAAACAATTATGAAATATTTTTTACAAGCAATGATTTTTGTAGTGCTGTTTTTTGCAGCCCAGATTATTGCGGCTTAGGAGTTTGATATGAGCAAAATAAATAACTTATATGAGCAGTCGGCTGAGTCTTACGCTGCTAAAAGTGGGGCTGAGTATGAGATTTATAAAAACCAAGATAGTTTAAATAATGAATTAAATGTTGCTGATTTTGCAAAAGGTCAGAGAGACAGTCGTAATGGGCTTTCCAGCACAGACAAGTCTGTTTCTTATATTAAAGGTTATAACTTTGAGGCGCACATTGCGCCAATGCTAAAGGAGAATTTAAAATGAATATGTCACCAGAACAAAGTAAATTTTCACCCTCTTTTTTTCAAGCACAATGTGAAATGACGGGTGCAAAAAAGAACGCAAAAAACCCATTCTTCAAGTCAGACTATGCTGATTTAAAAAGTGTTATGGACGCGATACGTGAACCGTTCGCCAACAATGGACTTTATTTTGTCCAAGCAGCCGAGGCCAA
>TARA_B110000285_G_scaffold44837_1_pt1 | contig 10391 bp, 8 predicted proteins | sample TARA_B110000285 | Tara Oceans TARA_B110000285 (sample SAMEA4397756) | marine metagenome | biome: Polar Biome; feature: [SRF] surface water layer (ENVO:00010504); material: water (ENVO:00002006), including particulate matter (ENVO:01000060) such as... | depth 5 m
AATACGTAAGTAGTAAGTTTAGAAGTAATAATTGTAAATTGAAAACGGTGTAAAAAATTATGACCCCCATTTAAATTAGAGGCTTTTAGAAGTGTTAGGTTTTGGAATAAACCCGTGACAGTCCAAGCTGAGGAATATACACCTATAAACCCTTTTTTAGGACCAAACATGACTATGAATACTAGAATAAACATATAAATTGGTGTGAAAAAAAAACTAACGAGTCAACAACCACGAACGAATAATGATATAAAGTCATCTCTTAATACTTGGAATAATAGGAACTCTTTTCCAATAAAACCAGCACTATAAGGTAAACCTGCTAAATTGAAACAAGCACCAAATAACAATATAGTAATATCAAATGAGTACAAAAATGCTCCACCCATTTGACGCATATCAGTATTACCGCTAAAAAAATGGACAATGTAACCTACAAGTACAAACAAAAAAGCTTTATTAAGAGCATGTATAATTAAGTATATTAGGACCTCTTCATAACAACAAAAGCCACAACCACAAACTAAATAACCAATTTGACTAATAGTAGAATATGCGACTAACTTTTTAATATCATTCTGAAATGTTGCAGTAATAGAACCAAACGATAAAGTTAAAGCACCGAATAAAACAAGATAGTAATTAGTAAAGACTGTAAATTCGAATAAGACTGAAAAACGTATTACTAAAAAAATCCCAGCAACAACAAGGGTTGATGAATGGATTAAAGCTGATGCTGGTGTAGGGGCTTCCATAGCATCGGGTAACCATACGTGAAAGAAAAATTGAGCAGCTTTAATTGCACCCGAGGTAACTAAACAAAAAGAGAATAAAGTAATAAAATGTCAAGCTTGTTGACCTATAAATATATAGTGGAATACATAAAAGGGTATTTGTATAAATATTAACGATAAGTCTGTAGTAGAAAACGTGTTAATCGTTAATATAAACGAGAAGAACATAAACATATCACTTATACGTGAAAATACAAAAGTTTTCATAGCAGCCTTAATTGTATATATACGCGTTGAGTAGAAATTAACAAGTAAGAAGGAGAATAAACCAATACATTCCCATGAAAATAGAATTAAGAAGTAGTCGTAACAATAAAACAAGAAAACGACACTTGTTGCAAATAAATTTAGTAAGTATAGTAATCTATTTATGAAAGCTTCTCTATACATATACTCAACACCGAAGTATAGAGCAAACATGGTTAGTGTAAGTACTAAAGATGAAGATACTAAAGCTAAACTATCAATACAGAAAACTAGATGAGAGTCAACTAACTCTAAACAAAAGAATCAACGACCGAAGTCAATAAAACTATAGTTACCATTTACTAATACAAGGTATAACTCGTTTAGTGAAAGTAATAAAACAGACGAGAATGTAATTAAGGATCCATAAAATGTTCCAATAGGACCAAGTCAACGTTTAAACAAGAATATGAAAAGACAGTGAAAAATTAACAACACAGGTGCAAAAGTAAATAGTGACATTATAGTCTGATTTAAAAACAACAATATAGTTCTATCTTAAACTCATTTGAGTAAACTATACTAACTTAATAGTGATGTAATTTAAAGTAATAATTATTACAGAAGTTTAGGAGTTGAAAGTGTTTAGGTACTATAATATAAGAGTATCAAAGCGAAAAGTTAGTAAAATTATTTATATAAGAATGGGTTAATAAATATAATATATAAATTATAAGAGTATTATAAGTACTTTTATGGAATGAAAAATTTAGTACAGGTATAGGTAATAAATACACATTACTTAAATTAGAATTTACGGTTAATCTCATAGACTCTAAACGTTTAACTGTATAGTATATCAAACTTTTTGTAAAATTATTAGTAACTAATCCATATTTTGTAAATACTAAATTCTTAAAGAATTTAATAAAAGGTTTACGGTAAAATGTATATAACAGCTTTACTACAAAATGAGGTACAAGAGGTTTACTAAGAAACTGATTATAAGCAAATAAGGTGTTTAGTTTTAAACATAAGTAAAGTAGTGAAGTTGACTCGTAACGGGATAAACATATAGTCCGTTGAGTACGTAAATTAAAGGGGTAATTATTATGGAAATTTTGTACTATAAAGCTTTGGATAAGATTGTACTATAAGCTAATTTAAGTGTACTTAACCTATTTAGAATTAGAATTAACTTTCCTAGAATATAATCTTCTTATTTCGAAAAAAATGTATGAAGTACAGTATAACTAAAAACGTAAACGAATTTAATAAATTTAGGGAGAGTATGTCACTAATAGTAATGATGAATGGAAATAGTCTACTACCAAGTACCATACTTTGATTTGATATATCATGAGTTAGTGAATATAAAAAAGAGTACACTTCTACAGTCGTATCATTTCAAATTGTGTTCCAGGTAAGATTTATAGAACCTCCTAGGTATTGTATTAAGGTATAATCTAATGAAAGATTATTCGTATTAAGAATAGTTTGATAGTTCACTGTTTTAAAAATCGGTAATAAGTTATAGAAAGGCGAACTTACTAAACCCCACTCAGTAAATATATAACTTATAGTTAACATACTTAATCATATAAATAGAATAAAAGACCAATGCATAAAAAAAGATGCACGTTGAGTAAATTGAGTATATGTAAGCAGATTAATAATATAATTATAGGGAGAGTATATATAATATAGAAGCGTAAGTTGGTTATATTTCCAAAAATAAATAATAGATAAAAAGACTAACTGTAAACTGTATTTTTCAAAAATTAGGACATAGTTTACTAAATTTACATTAAAAAGTTTCCATAAGAAATCATTCACAAGAGGTATTAAACTATAAACTAACTCGTAAGTAAAAATTAGTATAATTATTAAAGTATATAATTTGAGTAAGCTGAATTTATGTAATAATTTAGGTAAATTTTTTGTTAAAGTGTGTAGGTATAAATTTTTTATATTTGAGAGAAGTTTTAAGGAGTAACAATAACTTATTACTATAATTAATGTATATAAATTCGTGTTATCAATAAAATTATCGATTTTCGTACCAAAATTATGAGATACTAAATCAAAGTTTAATTGAGTGAAAAAATATACCTGTAATATGATCAAAAATACACTTAAGTATTCAGCTCACTGTTTTGAGAAATTTTGTTTATTTCGATTTTTATGAAATGATAAGATGAAAAACATCAAGATTATTAACCCAAATACTTCAGAAGGGTCCCAGTTTCATCAACCTCCTCACGAACCCTCCTGTAAAGCTCATCACCCCCCTAAAGCAAGAGTTATTAAGAGGGTTAAACCGGCCCATATAAAGCTTCTTAGTAACTTAATTTCCGATTGTTGAAAATAAAATACCCAGTATGAGCCCGGGTATAGTAAATGTACAACAAAACAATATGATATAATCAGTAAAGAACTTCAATATAATAAACCAGGGTGATATTTATTAATACTATTTAGAAGTAAATTGTTATAGTGTTCTGATTTCAAAGGTATAATATAAGGATTTGTGCTAAACAATCAATATAATTGAATGTCAAAAATTACGTTATATAGAATTAGAAATATTAATAAAGTAAACACTACATGTTTAAGGTAACTACGACTAGTTAACTGTCATATGACTATAAGACCTATAAACAAAGGTATATACCAAAAGGAAGTTCAAAGGAAATAGTATAAATTTATATAGAATTCATTACCAAGAGTTCGTGAATAAAGATCTCAAACATTTAAGGTATGGTTAGAATAGCTTAAAAACCACACTAAACTTAGAAATAATAGAAATTGGTTAGACATAAATAGTATAATAGTGTATATATTAAAAATCATAAGGTATTTAAAAGAAAAATCAGTCAACTAGGTGATCAATGAGTAAAGTATAGGAGAACGTATATGTATACTTATAAGATGTTAACAACAGTATATTTTGACAAAAGTAAAATAGAGTCAAGCTCCAATATTCAAACATAAATTATAAATAAAATAAAGGCGTGTAGAGAAGCGAATCGTGATAACTAAAAAATAATGGTGGAAGTACAGAAAATAAATTAAAGCTAAATCAACCACCTAAAAAGAAAAGAATGAAATGGAGTACAGAGATTACTAAATGAAAGTACTCTGCTAAAAAAATCATTAAAAGCATAGGACCGTTATACTCCGTAGAATAACCCGCTACAACTTCAGACTCCGTCTCTGCGTGATCAAATGGAGCACGTTTAGACTCTAAAAATAAAACTATAATAAAACCAGATGCGGCAGGGGCGTAAATTACAATGTATCAGTAAGAGCTTTGTGTTAATACAAAGTCATGGAAATTAGATGATTGTGAAATTAGAACTAACATAGAGTAAAGCACAGTAATAAAAATATCTAAGGAGATCATGTGTACTAAACCCCTAACCGTACCTATAATAGCATAACGTGATTGAGATACTAACCCGAGGACAGAAAAGAAAATATTGGATAAAAGTATTAGGATTAAATGATAAAGAATCATTGAATCAACAGAATCAACTAGAAATAAGCTAGGTCCTCAAATAAAATTCAATGAAAATAGTAATTGAGTACCAAACAACAAAGATAGAAAAATAGGTGCCATAACTGTTGCTGGTCGTGGAATCAAAAATATTTCTTTAGTAAGCATTTTAAATAAATCTGCTACAATCTGAAAAGCACCGTTACGTCCTAAAAGGGTAGGACCCATACGTCTTTGTGAGAAAGATAATAATTTACGTTCAGTTAAGATAACAAATAGGGTTAAGACTACAACTATAATTGAGGAGATAAGTACACCTTCATGCATAAATTATAAAAAGCAAGTCTATAGGAATTGAACCTATGCGTATTTGAGTATGAATCAATACGGTAGCCATACTTAGACTTGATATTCCTATATAACTAAATATATAAGATTGTGTACATTGAGATATAAAGTAAAAATAAGGATATATATGTGTATATAATAGTATTTAGCATATCAGCAACGTTAGTCGTTTCAAATATTGAAAAGTTATGACCAGGTCATATTAAGTAATCAAGGTATAACCTTACTACATTTTCAAACATAAATCGTTCACTAAAGATAAAACCTGTGTATATTACAAATTGACGAACTCATAGGTCTGCTGTTTTTTTTTGTAAAAAGTCGAATAAAAACCCGTCCTGTCAAATGTACTCACTACGTATGTAGTATTTTTCAATGAAGTTTGTTTGTGATAACATATTTAGAGAAATATCATTAATAAGAAATGAAACATATGTTACTAAAATATTTAGTTGAGTATTTAGTTGTTTTACAAATAACATTTATAGGTAACTCTTATTCTTGTCAGTATAAGGCGTGACGTTCGTAATCAATTTGTAAACTAACATAAAGTACTGTGAAAAAAAGTATTAAGAGTAGCGTATCATATAAACCTAAAAATGTAATACCTGAAACGAATGGAAACAAAAATACTAACTCTATATCATATAAAAGGAAAAATACACATATAATTAAGAATTGAATGGATACTTTAATTGGTTTTTGTGTTTGAGGTTTAAAACCACATTCATAAAAATCACGTCGAGTATTTTTCATAAAACCAAAACGACGTAATATATCTTTAAATGACAAAAAAGTTAGTAAGTTATATATTAAGGTTGTTAATATAAAAATAGATAGTGTTGATGATGCTACTTCGTAATCCCCCATAATATATATTAAATTTATAGTAGTGTAAATAATAAAAAACCAAAAAACGTAATACATAGTAAAATAAAATTAAATCTTTTTTTAACGACGAATAGGATGGAGGGTGGCATTGAGTAGTATACTAAATTTCGAAATTGATATTTAAATTGTAAGCTTTTAATACCTGAGTTTAACATTTATAAATATAACTAACGGAATTTGCTGGTAAAGTTTTTAAAGAAAGTTTCTGTGTTATTTGCAGTAGAATCTGAAAGTTCAGGAGTACTAACTTGCTTTAGTAATCAGTTTTTTGATGTATTTGTACGTCTAGCAAATGTTTGACTACATTGAAAGATATAATGATCAAGTAAATCAAGGTGATGAGCAATTCAACCTAAGTATAAATATACGAATTGTAAAGAGAATTTTACTCAAGGATTTCCAACATATCCACCTTCAGGTTCGTAATAGTAACGACCACAAGGTAACATACTAGCAACACAATATAATGATAGCATGAAAATGATGAAAACAGATGTTTGTAAGATTGAATTTTGCATTGGAATGGTTGCTACGTATTTATGAAAAGTGTTATATAAATTGTAAAAAAGAGGGAGCATAATTAATAAACCAAAGTATAAACCCATTCACATTAAACCTTCATAATGAGTAGGGGAGATAATTAAAATACCCATAAATGCTCTAAAGTATCAATGAGGGGCAACTCCGTAAAAACGGATTTCATCTAATTCAGCGATGTTTCAACGTTCAAAAAAGAAGTAATTTACAGTATAACCACTAAAATGATGCATAAAGAAATACATAAATACAAAAATACTTCAATATCATCCATCTTGGAATTCTTTTAAGAAACCATCATAAAATCAAGAAATATAAGTACCTGATTTATCTTCATAAGTTGTTTCACCACTATCACTGTCTCATGATTCATGACAGAATAGAGCATGTAACTGAATGAGATATAAATAATATCAGGGAGTAAAATAATGTAAAACCATAAATCTAGTAAGCTGATCAACATTTAAATGTTTATTAGTAAAGATAATATAGTATGTTTTATAAATATTATTCATTAAAGATCAAACAACGTTAGCAATAATAGTTAAAGTTAAATCACTTAAATGAGTAGCACTTAAAGAAATTCCTAAACCAACAATAGCATGGAATCACATGAATGCATACCCCCCTAAAACTCACCCATCTGATTCAGATGTAACGAAGTTTTTTAGGTAGATTTTTTTCATGATATGCATATAAGATAAAAGCATTAATGTATCAACTCCTCTAACATGCATGTAGAATACTTCAGCACCAAAACGAGTATCGTTAAACATTTCTTCTCTTAGCTCAATTACGAGTCCGGGTTCAGGCATATAATATCAAGCTAAAAAAAAACCTGATAGTAATTGCATACAAATACAAAGAAGTAACATAAATCCAATAATGGATGTTACACTTTGAAATGGTAAAACTAGTCTGTTGACAAAAAAATTTAAGTATGAAAAGACCATTGAGGATAGGGAAATTAAATTTCATCCTCAATTACTTACTAAATCTAGATTTTGAAATGTGGGGTGATATCCTCATAAAACTCTACGAACATTACGACCTTCAAGCATAATATATTATCGGTATGAACTAACTTTACCTGTTTTTTTGTATATACTTTGTCTATTGAAACGTACACCACGCCCAGTAAAGATATTTATAGGACGTAATGATTTAATTTGTAAACCAACCAATGTTAAGTCTTTGGGGGATAAACCATAAAGCATAATACTAGTTTTACTCCGGAATTTAACAGCTACGTAAAAAGCATATATATAGTGTCTGTGTGCAAAACCAAACTGAGGTGTAATTGTACTTCGCTTATTTTTATAAATATAGTAACCCTTACCTTTAAATTTTATTTTTATAAAACACGGGTTATTAGATAATGATAATAGTTGGTTAAGTTTTTTTATGTATAAGTTTTTATAATTGTTTTCAGCTAAATTATTAAAACTTACTGTTCGTGTATTTGAATCATAATGATAATTTGTAAAACTTGAAGGTAAAGTAGTATTTATATGATAAGTAGTTGAGTATACGTAAATTTTATTTGATAAATTCGTTCGTATTAATAGCATATTTCATAAAAATGGAACATGTATATAACATTTGTAATAATTTAAATGCGCTCTTGTTTTATAAGGTCAATTAAATATCTTTGTTTTTACTTGATTTGATTTTTTCTTATGTGTAATATAATTCGTATTTAACTTAGAAATCATAAATTATTTTATTTTGTTACCGTACGGTATGTTTCAGCTAAGGTTGAACGGGAGTTACGGTATACATAATTATAAGAGAAGCGCTTAACTTTAGATACTCACGTAGTTTGGGGTGAAAATAGAATATCATAAAATAAACTTTGAAATCTCTTGTCAAAACTACGACCAGGTTTTAATTTAATCTCCTTAGCGAGTCAATACATGACCCAAGATAGACGTTTGTATGGGGCTACGAATTTTCAGATAAATGTGAATTTACCTGACTTACCTCTAGTGTTTTTAAAAATTTTCTTGTCTACCTTGTAAATATAAAAACTAAACATTGGGGAAAGGTTTAGTATATTTTTATATAAAATATTATACATATCAAGTTCAGAAGAAATATTTTTACTTGAAGAGCTGAGATAGTGGTTGTAGGGGATTGAATTATTAATATAGCTGCGAGTACTCGAGTAAGTACCTTTAGGTGTATAATATTTATTTTGTAATGTTGAGAATATAAAACGTCAGGACAAGTTAGTAGGCTGTTGCATAATACCATAATGTGAATTAAAAAAGGAATTTAGGGAGAGTACGAAAGTATTTTGTGTCTTGAGTTTTAGACCATGACGCATAAAATATGTAATAAACTGTAACATTTTTAATTCTCGCTGAGGACGTAATAATGAATTTGATTTCTGAAAACATGAGGGGATGTCAATATTATTTTCAATAAAAAACTCATGAAAGCCTAGTGTAGATAAGTGCTTATGTTTATGTAGTATAAATCACTCGTCATGAACGTCATCTAAACCCTCTTTTTGTAGTACTGATGTTTTATCTTGTATAACGCTATTTTGAATAACTTTATCAAAATACTTGTAATATACATTATATTGAAAATAGTTACTAGATGAATACCATAATTCATAATAGTTTTCAATATGTACAGACTGATTTTTAATAATAGGGGTAATATAAATTGGAGATTTATTTAATAACAATTATAAATTTAATGTTTAGAATAAGTACTTCTTATTACATGAAGACAAATTATACAGAAATATAGAGAGGAGTAGCTTAAGTCTTTTGTTTTTGAAATATAAAGAGCTTGGTTTATGTAGGACATTTGCTGCACTTGCAGATTCTTTAGAAGCTTTATTTCTATTTTTACCTTTCATGGGTTTAAATCAAGTAACATTTAATATTACCCAGTTATTGAATTTAAATAATCATAGTTTAAGTGGAAAGTACTCAGCAGTAGCGTTACGTAGTAAAAAGCTATGTTCAATACCAACAATATTATTAAGATAATAATATCTTCTAAAGAAAGTGTTATGAAGGTTTTTAGGGTATGAAAGTTTTAAGTTTTTTATACGAGCATTATTAGCATATCAATACTCGTGAATAAATAAGTTCTCACGTATATTTAGTCCGTAGGTTAAATATAAGGAAAGTAGATTTGAAAAAAGTTTATCTTGTTGTAAATTAGAGCTGACATTTGTATCTGAATACCAGTGGTTATGTCAAAATTGTTGAACACCTAAACGAGTAATAACTGGATTTCCCATATTTCCCAAAAATAGTTAATATAATTTAAACCTACTTAGGTAACTATTTAATAAAATAACCAGACTTGGAACCCCATAACACCAGTAAAGGTGTTAATTGTTTGTTTTGAGTGGGACACTCTTAAGTCAAGAGTTGAGTGGGAAGTTTGACCAACCCTGTAAAGTATAGTACGCTTACGAGAATTACCCGCTGCACTAATCTTACCTTTTAGTCGTATTTTAAGACCTTTAATTTTTAATTCTGGGAATATATGGACGAAATATATAAGAAATAAGTAACGAAGGAAACGAAATATTGTTCTTGTTTTTCAAAAGCTTATACGAAGTATAATAGCTTTTAATCATGAACTAAAAAGAAGAGCGTCTCTAAGGACGAAACTTAGATGCATAATATGTAAAGCCTCCTCAAAGAAAAACTTATGACCTAAACGTCTTTCATAAGATTTCATACGTGTTATTCAAGATTTATAACGTACAACAAAGTCATACCCAACATTTTGATTTAAGAAGGGATATAATTGTATAAATATTTTTTTACCTGAGCAATGTTCCATAAAACGGACTAAGGTGTTATAATATAAGGGTATAATATCTTCACGAATCTTATTTGTTGAAAATAAACTAAGTATTTTTTTAGATATAATATAATTAAAACACGTATGGGGTTGAAGGTTAGAGTAGTTGAAGTTTTTATTTAGGTGGAGATTTTTAGTAAATGATAACATAATTGTATTGGTAGATAAAGACTGCGTTAAAGATGTTAGAAGTCAGGGGTTAAGGATATAAAGTATTGCAAGATAGGGAGTTAAAACAGTTTGCTTAATCGAAGGTAATTGAGTGTAATACGAAATCGGTTTACTTACCAACACAT
>TARA_B110000285_G_scaffold48382_1_pt1 | contig 10376 bp, 16 predicted proteins | sample TARA_B110000285 | Tara Oceans TARA_B110000285 (sample SAMEA4397756) | marine metagenome | biome: Polar Biome; feature: [SRF] surface water layer (ENVO:00010504); material: water (ENVO:00002006), including particulate matter (ENVO:01000060) such as... | depth 5 m
CATTTGGACTATATTCCGTACTGTATATCAAACGATAGGTCGCCGGTGGCTCCTGTCGCAATTGGATTTTTGTAGGATAGTACAACTGTGTCTATGCCGCTATCGGTGTCGTTGTCACGCAACGATGCTGCAAATTCAAACCCGGTCATAAGTATGCCGCCGGTTGAAGTTACCGAGGTATCTGAATACTCGTAGTTGTCGGAAATTGATAGTTTAGTAATATCATCGCCGATTGTAATTTGTGCTGTGCCTTTTCTAATGTGGTTTGCGAGCCTTAGTGTGTAGTTTAATGTAATAAATGTGTTCATTGCTGAAAATACTGCAACAGGTCTAAAACTGTCAGTTGTGTAAACTGGTGAATAGTTTCTGTCAGTAAAACTTGTTAAATCACTACCAGATACTTCAGTTATTGCTGCTACTGTTTCTGTGTTTACAATACCTGCATCTTGTTGTCTGTCACTGGTACAATCTTTTACTACGTTGTTTCTGCTTTCGCCAAACGAAACAATACTTGTTAACGGATTAGCAGATGAGCCTGTTCCGTTTCCGCAACTAACAAAATCACATCTGTTAAGTATTGTACCATAACCGTATAATGAATTAAATGCTTGGGCAGCAACTTCAGTAAAGTTACAGTCGTTAACAATCCAGTTGTTACCTTGACCTACAACTCCATTAATGTATATACCAGTGTCTAACTCATTAAAGTTACAGTCAATAATTTGAACTTTAGTATTTGTAACAATAGTTTGTGTACACTTAATACCAATTGAGTTTTCTTTAAAGCTACAATTTTTAAATTTAATATTATCTACTTTTAGACCAGCAAAATCGTTTGACCAATCAACTGCAGATGGTTCAGATGCATATGAATTAACTACGTTACCTAGATTGTATTCGCCTTTAAAGATAATGCCGTTGAACTCTGCATCTTTAAGTCCTGTTAATACTAACGAACCCGATGAACGTTTTAGTGTAATATTGTGTATTTCAATGTTAGTTGGTCTATCGCTACTTGAGAACGAAGAAAGAGCTGTTCCGTTTGCACTGATAAGCTGAATGTTTCTTGTGTCAAGATTTAATACTGCACCACTAGCTGTTTCGCCTCTAATAATTGCGTTACTAGGAATTTTAAGATCTTGTGTAAACAAGTACTCGCCGTTTGGCACTACTAGTATTTTCTTAAAGTTAGGATCAGCATTTCTAAATAACTGTGTGAACGCATTTTCAAAAGCTGTAACGTTGTCAGTTGAACCATCACTAACTGCTCCAAAGTCTGCAACACTAACTTCAATTTCGTCAATCTTTCCTAGCAGTGTACGTGATGTACTCTGTGTAATTGATGGTGTTGTAGAAGAAAATTTGTAACTAGATGCTAGTTCTAAGATATTGTCGTGTTCTGTTAGTACTTTTGTGTTACCAACAGCAGGAGCGCCTTCCTGGGTAGACCCATTACCGATATAAAGTTCTTGTGTGTCTACTGCCCAAGCTAATTCTGCTGAACTTAACTGTGGTACACCACTTGAGGAGTTCTTTTTACCTCTACGGATTTGAATCTTTGATATTTGAACTACAGCCACGTGCATTGCTCCTAATAATTTATATTAGTATTTATATCAATTGTCCTTCAACTCAGCGAACGCTCGGTTCATTTGTTGAATTTGTTTGCGGTTTATTTTATGTAGTACTCTGTAGTTGTGATCTACTATCTCTTGTATCTCTTCTGGGTACAATTTAACCATTTCACGGAGTTTATTAGCAGCTTCTACTGTTGCTGCAACGTTACCTTGATAGTTTTCTTTAATAAACTTTTCAAATGTATGAAATCCTTTAGTTTTAAGGTCATGCAATATACCATTAGGACCTTGTATAACAAACGGACTTCTATTAAGTATTGCTCTATAAGTCTTTTCTGTAATAAATGTATGCTGCATAGGCTGTGTATACTCCCATGTTTCGCATATGTAACTTACACAAGAGTTGTTATAGATTTTATAAGTGTCATTAGAATACCCTTGAGATGTACTAGGATCGTAGTCAGGAACACTTACACTATCAGCAGGACCCCAATGCGGTTCAATTGCTTCTAAGAATAGTTTTTTTATAGTTTTAGGCAAAGTCTTGTTAAAAGCTAGATCGCTAGGAGACCCTAATAACCCTATAACCGAATTGTCTAGAAGCTGTTGCTTCCAAAATTCATAAAGAACTTCTGTTCTTTTGTTCTTTCCTACTCTACCTAGTAATAGATTGATAGTAGACTCTCGTTCAGCAACAGGCATAGTACACACAGGCATCCCATTTAGTTCTCGTTGTACTGCTGATATTGCAAATAAATCTATATACTGCGTTTTGTGACGGAACTTAGTTGAGTCCTTGTCCTGCCACTGTGCTGCGGAGTTTAGTAATACAAGTTTTCGTTCTTGAGGGACAAGTCTAGTTATTTTAAGCAATCTATCAAACTCAGTTTGGCTAATGCCGTCTTCATATGTAAAGTTGAATACAACATAAGTTTTATTTGATTTGCGCCATCTAAATTTAATAACCTTTCGTATTTCATCTAGATAGGTCAAATCTGAGGCTGTTGCTAGTTTTATAAAAACAAAGTACGGACACTTAGAAAGTTTTAATCGTGCATCTACATAAGGATCTGTTGTGTTTTGATCCTTAGGAAGATAGCTTGTTAATTCATTTAGGTTATAAATTGATGGTTCAAAGAATAATGACTTCTCACCAATAGACAACTGTTCCATTGCCTAACTCTTTAGTGCGTAATATTCTTCTACTTTAGATAGCCACTTGTCTTGATACTCGTTCCAGTTATCTGGAGTAAGATCAAACTGTTGGTATTGCAAATCTCTACTGCACATAAAAATGTGTCCTTCACGTATCTCTGTGCCGTACACTTCGTTGTGTGCCATTGCATATGCTACCATCTGTAAGAAGTAATCTTCTACCCACTCTAATTTCTTAGGCTTGTTAGTTTGCTTATGGTCCATAATCGCTGGATTGCCTTTAAACACACCGCATAAATCAGTTGTGCCTGAGTATAGTCCAGGATAGTATAATGATTGTTCCATACCCCATACTTCGTCTACATGCTTTAAGCCATTCTCAATAATAACATCAGCCATTTTGTTTGCTTGTACATGTACAGGGTTGTTACCAGGTTGTCTTGGTATTCCTACAATAAAACGTTCTAAGTTGGCATGCATAGCTGTGCCAACACCTGCTGCTTCTGTTACAATTTGTTGTGCTTTTGCTTCGCCTACTCGCTTCTTCCATAGATTCAAATGGGTCATGTCTTTAGTTGCACCAAGGATTGTAGTTACACTAGGTAGCTTTTCTCCATCAGGTGTCAAGTAAACTCGCTTACGAGTTACAGGATCATTTATCTGTTTGAGAGGTTTATAATCGAATTTTTCAACGAACGGTGGTGGGTCGAGTACTGTTATTTGATCTGTCATACTGTATATATTACAGCCTTTCTATCTAGTTGTCAAGTGTGAATTTAAACTTCTTGTGCCAATTGCTGTGGAGCTGCTGTTGCTGCTGTTTGATCAACTGCATCTTGACTGCTTTGATCACTCTGTGGTGATTGAGGATCTGCGTCTGGCGCCCCTGGAACACTTAGCTCAATGCCGTCGGCATTAAAGTTCTTAACTAGCGTTTGGATTGCAGGACTTGAGTCGTAAATTGCTTTAAACGTTTCGTAGTCTGCTGCTAGTTGGATTTTAGTTTTAAGTGCTAATTGAGATAGTGCTTCCCAATTTAGTTTAGCTGGTACTCTTTTCATTTCAGCACGACCAATAATGTTTTTTAACAAAATAACATATTTGTCTACAGTTTCGTCTGTGCCTTCAAATTCAAAAATTCTCATTATTTAACTTGCGCCTGTGCTGTACGAAGCTCTCTAATTTGAGCTTCTAATTCGGATATCTTATCTTGATATTCTTTCTTTGCGTCAGCAACTTCTTTGGTCTTTTCAGCTGGTGTTTGTGCTGGCTCACCTCGTAAACTTCGTGCATTATCGCCACGTCCTGCAAGTGCTGGTGCTAAGGCGCCTCCCATGTCTCCTAGTTTAGCAAGACCTAATCCAGCTCTGCCGGCTAGTTTAGCGCCACCAACTGCTGCTCTTCCAACAGCCATAGCTCCTCGAGCAATACCGCCTGCTATTGCTGGAATAAATTCATCCAGCTCTTTATCGTTTGAGAACTCACTGAGTTTCATGTTAACCTGCTAATGTTCTTAATAGATTGGATTCGTAGTTAATAGACTCACGCTTCTCACGGCCTGCTGTTTCCATTCCACCTGCTGACGGTTCTGCTGCTGCAAAATCATCTTCTGCTGGAGCTTCTGCATCCATTGGCTCGGCCGGAGCAGCCATATCAGTTTCGCCACCTTCTTCTGGTTCTGCACCTAACATTCCTGTTGCTGCTTCTTCACCAGTAAGCTGTCTAATTGACGTTGCTAATGTTTCACGTGTCTGTTTAAGATTTTCTAGTGCTTGTTGAATAGCTGGAGCACTTGCTTCTATAAATGCTTTTGATTGTTCTGCGCCCATTTCGTCGCGTATTGAATCGCCTAATTGAAGTAGTGTTTCATTTTCCATACCGGAAAGTTCTTCAATCCAACGTCCAACTCTGTCAACCATAGTTTTAGCAGTTACAATAGCACTTGCTTGTTGGATCTCACCTTCTGTTACTTTCATATCTTCTCCTGTTTCAGTTGCTTCAGCTTGGGGATTTGCTGCTGGAACTTCTAAATTATCAATTGCTGATTCTTCACGTTCTAATAGTTCTGCGTTTAATACATCTAACATAGCTTGAGCTTGATGAAATACATCACTCTCTAAGTTTTCGTTAAAGCCTTTTGATGTTTTAGCATCGTGGATTTGAGTACGTAACTTGTTACGTGCATCTTCTAACTTGGCAATGTCAAAGCCCTCAAGGTTTAGCTTCTTGCCAAACTGCTTGTACATGGACTCATTTAACTTCGCAGCCCTTGTTCTAAATAATTCGTTATGTTTCATTTCGATAATCCCCAAATGTGTATTCTGTTACATGTATTTATTCAAAACGCCGCTAATCTCTCTGCTTCCGATTTAGCGTTGATCGCTTTGTACTTAGCATCTTCGTAGCGACACCACATAACTTCTGCTTTTACTTCGTCACAACTGTTACATGCCCTATGATATCTATCTAAAAATATGTTGCTATCTGTGTAGTACCTGCTATAAAGCAGATCAGCAGCAAATAAACTATCTTGTAATGCTTTATCTTCATTCCATGCTAGTAAATTAGCTATTCTAATAGCAATAACATTTAAACTTATATCCTTATATATTAATTTATCTCTTTTTAATATATTCTTAAACGGTCCATCGGATTGTATTAGTACATCTCCAACATGAATACCTTTTTCAGACTTTGAGGGCAGTATGGTTCCTTGTTCTAAGAACTCCCTATAAGTTTTGGTTACTAGTTGCTCAAAGCGTTTTGAAATGTTAGTCATAAAAAAAAGGACCTTTTGTCCTTTGTATTTACAACTTATATATTTTGTTGGGTTACATCTTGAGTAAGATTGTAACTACTACTGATAACACTGCTGCAATGATTGTTCCTGTTGTGCCAATGATTACTTTAGTAATACCTTTTTGGCCTTGTACTACATCTTCGTGAATATGATCTACTTTAACTTCTAACTTAGTCATTCGAATATCTAAAGCTTCATAACGAATAGCGCAAAGATCAACATGCGCTTCTAAATTTTCTCTTTCTAATTTTGTAGTAGACGTACTCGCCATTATATTCTCCGTAAACTCCCATTCTCTATGGGCAATTAGTAAACTTTGCTGTTAGCCTAATGCGTTTGAATTATAATGCCTTGCTTGCCTAGTAGTGTTACCTACAATGTATTTATCATTTGTTAGTAGAAAACAGGTTACGAATTAGCTTCTTTATTGCTGATAATTCGCTTTTAACTTCACCTAGTTGATTTGTAGTTCTGCTAAGTTTATTAAACATATCTCTAATTACAAACATAACCCAACACCACCAAACTATGCTCGTAATTGTCATAACACTAATACCAACATACACACAAGGATAGGAATTAACATGTAGTCCGTACAGAGATAATAGGAAACCTGTAATCATAACGAATACAGATAGTACCATCATCCACGACCAGTTTGTTTGATTGTTGTCTTGTTTCATCATACTATTTAAGCCTATTGCTAGTGTAACTTATCAATACACTTAACTACCAGATTCATCTAGACGTATCCAGATGTTTTGATCTTCACCCTCTGTTACAAACACAGGGTTTTTAAATTTAATAGTTTCTTTTAAATGCGGAATGATTGGTACATTGTTTAGATCCTCTTTTAGTAGTCCAACATGATCGTTGTCCTTTAAGAATACATCTTCTCGTTCAACGTTGAATTCCCAATACCATTCATTTTCTACACTAGGATGTTCTACCATTTGAGGCGAGTGATTCCACTGCACAAGAGCTCGTAGTTCAATGCCCTGCACTAGCGAATTAAAATTAGATTGTTGAGCATTTTCTAAAGGAGTAGCTGCTGCATGGCGATCAGGCACTGCCCTTGTAATGTCTACGTTTGTCTTTACTTTGTATACTTTCATCACACATATTTACCGGTCATAAAAAAAGGGCACCAGTTTCCTGACACCCTTTTAATATTAAGTTTTATCTATTAACTAAATGTTGCTGCTGCAATTGTAAAGTTAGTAGAGTTGCTTGATGCTGCATTTTCAGATGCTTTAATAGCTGCTTCTAATACACCATAACCAACAGTAGTACCGTCAGCGTCATAAACATGTGATGTATCTAAACCAAGTGTTAGTGCCATTACTGTGTCACTAACTCTTTGGAAATGATAAACCTCTGCACCTGCTACTGCAATACCTTTAATTACTGCGTCTGCAGAACCACCAGCTGTAGTAAACTGGGCTACTGCAAATGGTGTATCACCACCAGCTGTAACTTTTAAAAAAGTAAGCTCACGTGTGCCCATGTTTGACAATGGTTGTGCTGCTTTTTGGTTGTTAGCTCCAACTGTGTAATCAGTTGAACCATCACCTCTTAGGATTTGTCCGTATAAATCTGCCATGTTATTTCTCCGTTATGTCTAAGTTAATTAGGCTTGTAAACCTGAGAACTCAGCAAGTACAGTTGAAGTAATGCCAGTTGACCCAGTACCAAAGTTTGAAGCTGCTGTGAAAGCACCTGTTCCTTGGATTACTACTTGTACTGCGTCAGTTACACCTGTTGTGAATACACCTGATTCAGTTAAAGGTTGAACAGCTACAACAGTGTGTGCATCGTTAGTTCCTGCCACGTCACCAGCTGATAGATACTTAATTGCTGCTTCTAACTCTGCTGATGTCATGTTTGTTTTAGCAAGATTGATAACGCGAGTGCGTCCTGCAATACCTTGTCCTGATTTAACTGATTTGTTGTCGCCTAATTCTGCAACACCTGTACCGCTATTGTTGTATGTTTGAAAGACTCCGCTTCCGTTTGATAGATCTGCCATAATATTATCTCCTCGATTATTAAATGATCCCGCTCAGGGACCGGCTTTTTTCTTACAGTAATATTTATCAATTACTTCAAAATTAAGGGGATTTAGGCTATTTTGAGCTTAATCTGCTCTAAAAGGTGTCCATCTATCACGTGGAACTAGTTTAACCTTGTCTTTTGTCTTAACAAAGCCTTCTCCACCTGGTTTACCGCCTGTAGTAGCAGTTACATCGCCTTCAGCAGCATCTAGTTCTGCAATGATCTCATCTTTGGCTTTCATTATCTCTGTGATAAGATAGAATGTGTCAGCAACTGTTTGACTATCAGCATCAATCATAGCTAATATCTTAGCTTGTTTGTTAACTGATACTTTAGAATTCTTTAGCCAGTTTGTAAAGGAGTTTGTGTTTAACTCGCTTAACTTCTTAGCACGACTCATTTGATTAACAAATGTGTAAAAGATATTACCCATGTCACTTAATCCAGGCTGGTTAGCAAAAAACTTAGCAATGTTTGCTTGTGATTTGTTTGCTACCTTTTCAATGTTGCCTAGATTGTCTGCGTTAACAGCTGGTGCTTTACTAACGTACTGCTGTCCTAGTACAACAAGATCTGGGTTACCGTTGAATGCTTTTACATCTGAAATTGGATCTCCAGTCTTGTCTCCAAAGTAACCGTATGTAGCATGTGCCGCTACTGCAACTTTAGACTTAGCTAGTCTGCGACCAATCTCGCTTTGTGTTTTAACATTGTAAGTAGTTTGGTTAGGTGTAAAACTAATACTACCATCACTACCTGCATAAGGTTTGCCTTGATGGAACAGTAAGTCTCCATATACATAACCTCTATAGTCTACTGGTGTGGCCTTTTCAAAGATGTCCCACAATGTTGCCATATCTTTAGCAAACTTAGGACGCCAGTCTTCACCTTTGCCTCGACTATTAATAAACTTTTCTAATTCTTCAGGACTAGAACTTTTACCTTCTTCTTTGCCCCAGTTATTCTTTCCTACCAACCTAAAGGTTCCGTCATCTTCACGACCCCAATATACTGTAGGGTTTCCGTCCCACTTAACTGCAACATCACTAGAGTCTGTTTCCATACTCTTTAAAATATTAACAGCACGTTTTGCACCATCATCTGGATTAGTAAACACTAGATCCTCTACATGGTTAAACTCTCTGCCTACTGCTGCTTCAGTAACATTGTCTTTGTATTTTTGTTTACGTGGAATAGCTTTTGTTTTATCGTTGTGAGAACCAGCTGCACCGCTCTTGCGCAATGCATCCATTTCACGCCAGTTAGGATCACGAGGCTTTAACAGCTTCGGTTTCTTTTTGGCTTCAGTTGTGATTTCAAATGCTCTCATGTTTTCTTCTTCTTTGTTTTATCTACATAGGTAGCGTGTGGTATTTTAAGATCCTTCTTACCGTATACTGCTCCCACTGTGTGCATCTTTGAAAGTTTGTCAGCTAACGAATAACGAATATCAACTACTTCGCTTATTCTCATTTAACAGAGTCTATCATTCTACGCATCCAATTTGCTTGATAGGTTTCTACCTGTTTGTTATCCGGTAAAGTTAAACCATCTCTTTCAAATGCGCCTACTGCATCAGCAACTAGATCGTCATAGTTTGGTAACTTCTTAATGTAGTTAACAATTGACTCAACTGTTTCTAATGTTGACGGACTTGCTGTTTGACCTAGTAATGTTTTAGCAATCTGATTAGGATCGTTTGATACTAGTTCGTTGGTTTCTCTATCCTTTAAACCCTCATTTGCTGACCATTTCATACCCTTCGTTTTTGCTATGCTGGAAAGTAGGATGTGACGATGCATACCTTTATAAGGTGAATTAGGTCCTCCTCCCTGTAGGCTGAACTTCATCCAATCTGGATTACCGAACATAAAGTCCGTTTGCACGAAACCATTCGAGTCATCACCTTTGATCGGAGTTTTAAAGTGTACGCTAATGCCTGTCTTGCGTACCCACTCTTTAGGTATACCCTGCATGTTGTTTGTAGTAACATAGTCTGTCAACTTGGCTTCTAACTCTGCCTTGGACATCTTTGTTACATCAACTGCAAGATCTAGGTCGCCACTGGTTTCTTTCTTTCCAGTAGTGCCTAACATATTGTCTGTAAGTTCTAAGTTCGTTACTCCCTCTAACCATTCAACCGTAGGTAATACATCTGCCTGCATTATTCTCGTTGTTGCAGACTCGCCTTCCGGTGTTTTAAATATGTTTCCGCCTTCGTTAAGGATTGTCATCTATTTGTCTCGTTTCTTGGATTCAATTATTCGCTTGATGCCTCTATCAAATTTAGTGCCATCAGCGCCTTTAATTGAGTTAATAAACCTTCTCTCTAGCTCAATAGCTGTAGACTGATCATAATGCTTATGCATAGATTCAATTAGGTGTATTGCTGAGTTAATAATATTTGTCGCCCTGCTTTGAATCAATGACTCTGCATCTCTGCGGTCAGCGATTTCATTAAGTTCCTGCAAAATTGATCGTGTTTTAATTTTCATTTTTCATTTCCAAATATTACTATCAGCATGTGTATTTACCCTTTTTGTTATTAAATTATATAACAATGAATGTTGCCTGTCAATCTATTTAACACTCAACATATGTAATTATCCACTCATGCGTTACACGCATGACAGCCTTTACTATAAAATGCTTGATTTTTTATTAGGTTGGCTGTACTATTATATAAATACAACTGTTATTACAACGCAGACACGTTTTCCAACGTTCTCAAATTGAATTAACACACACAGACACATAGGATAGACTATGGGCATTATCACATGCCTTAC